>Ga0256833_1003894_pt1 | contig 10130 bp, 9 predicted proteins | sample 356284metaG_FD_190535 | JGI IMG/M metagenome (GOLD analysis project Ga0256833, IMG submission 190535) | Hydrothermal vent microbial communities from Mid Atlantic Ridge, Atlantic Ocean - 356-284 | ecosystem: Environmental > Aquatic > Marine > Hydrothermal vents | place: Atlantic Ocean: Mid...
CTGATGGTTTACAATGTCCGGATGAGTTTGTGCGACACAAAGCCCTAGATCTTTTAGGAGATCTTTATCTCCTCGGGGCGCCTCTTTTGGCAGAGGTACAGGCAGAGAGGGCTTCGCATTGTTTACACCTCAAGGCTGTGAGAGCAGTATGGAACACTATCTATGCTTGGCGTTGGTATCCTTCCCCTGCCAGGGTCCCTGTTTTCCCTCTTCAGCCAGCTTCGGTGGCTGCTTAAAAGCTTTCATCAAACTTCATTAGGCTATGGTCTTGATATTTTTTAATTAATGGGCAGTTCAATCAGCTTTTCTAAATAGGTCATGAGACCTTGTAAAAATTGTCGAGGCCAGTATTTAAGCACAACTGCGAAGGATTCGTCCTCATTTTTTGGAATGAATATTAGGAGGTTTTATAGATGTTCGAAAAAAAATTTAGACTGATATTTAGCGTATTTCTACCCAGATACTATCAGAAGGCTTTTGGGGGTTCTGTCTCAATGATACGCAAAGGTACCCTGGGAAGGAGCTCTTTAAGTTTTTCTTCGAGATGTACGTTTTTTGCTGGCACCAGGATCATTACTCCCTGGTGCTGGTAATTCTCTGGTACTTCAAATCCCAAAATGGCCCCCTGCTCAAGCAACGAGAAGAGGGCCTGTTCTATTTCTTCTTTTTTAAGCGAATTCAAAACGTACTCCTGGAATATAGATACAATCTGGTCTTCTAAAGGATAACACGCTTAGAGTCCCGCTTCCTTCGGTTTCTACCCTTAATTTACAGGTTAGTTCGGCAATGACCCATTTGTTAGCACCTACAGTTAAAGGGTCTGAATATATACTTTGGTAGCGGTCAATACGATTGGCTACGGATATGTTTCCGCCGCCACGATTAAAAATGTGGCTTCTTTTCGTCGGACCCCAATAATTCTGATAAAGACGTACCTGAAAGGTAATCCTTGCTTTGGCTTCTTTGGAATTCCACCATTTATCGTTGGAGCGCAACTGATACCATCCTTTAATTGCCACTGGCACATATACCCGTACGAATCCATTGTTTCTGGGATAAAAAAGATAATAAAATTTGCCATACACCGTGACATCATTGTCATCGGTAATTCCAAGTCCTGCACCTTTCGCTCTGGCGTAAAGAAACATTTTTCTTTCCGAACGGATAAGGATGGCAGAGCCTTGGGTAACTCCGCCTTCATTATGTCTATATACTCGTCCCCAGGCGTGATAGGGGAGGGTATCCCAATAATGTCCTGGTCTATCACCTATTACGGACTGGGTTTCTAAAATAAACTGGTCTAATTCTTCTTCTCCTAAAACTTCCACATCGATTTCCTGTGTTTGCAAATTTTCTTCGGCCTGCCGGGCAAAGATTTCTGCTTGTTCATCTTCTTTGGCATTTTCCGCTTCAATGGCTTCAGTTTGAAACTTTAGATGGCGGATAAGCTCCCACATTTCAGCTTCGTTTTCCCGAGCCATTTCTTTTGATTGTGCGATTTCTTCTTCAATAAGGGCCATAGCCGCCGATGTTTCTTGTTCTGCACTTTCTTCTAAGAAATTTTTATCTATCCTTTCCATGAAAGGCCTCCTTATTCTTTTTTGTTTTAAGCGGTAACCAGCCGCACCCTTAAAGCGAGCAATACGTTATGAATATTGTTGTGGATGGTAACAACTGAAGAGCCCGCAAATAAAAGTCCTACTCCATAACCATCGCTTGATAAAAGTAATGACCCGGAATCCCCTCCGCGGGACATATTAGTGGTGACTATTTGATTGCGAAAATAGGCTTTTTTCCCTGCGCCGTAGCGTACTGCTATGGTAGCGTCTATACCTCTTATACGACCGCGGGTAAATTGCGTAGTACGGCCGAATTTGAAAACATTCATGCCAAGGCTGGCAACTTTGGTTCCTTTCGGCACGAGACCATTTGGGAAATAGGGAATGACCAAGCTCGAGCCTAGAGGAAGCGCCACGGCGGCATCAACCAAGTTGTAAGCGCCGCTAGAAAAGTTAATGGGTACAAACGCCGCTAACCTAGCAATAACTTTGGGGTTGCAAGGCCTGTTGTCATAAGGACCTGGCTGCACAATGGGATCTCCGATACGGGCTTGATTACTGTTAGCTAATACGTGATTGTTTGAAAGGATATAGCATCTTCCAGTGCGACAGCTTTTTACCAGGCAACCAAAAGTACCCGCGGTGATGCGGTAGTGTCCGATACTGTAACCAGGTCGAGCTGGACGTACACATGCTGTGTAACTTTGGGCTTCGATTATACCTACTTCAACAACGTCAGTAGGGAGCTCAGAAATACGTTCCGGGATCAGGGCTTCAGGAGAAAGCTCTTTTGGTGGTAATTTTGTCTCCACGTAAACTTGCAGACAAAGATCGGTAGTCTCTTTGCCGCCAACTTCTTTGAATCCCACCCCTAAACCCACTACATTTGTTTTGGTCAAAAATTCTTCTTCTACTTCGGCCTTTATTTCTTGAATGCGTAAAATTATCTCTTCCATGACTTGTTCTTGCTCCATAGTCTCCTCCCTTGATAATCTGTAACTATATGTAACTATACGATTAGGACGAGAGGGCTCACTGATAGTTCACAAGAAACTCACAAAATTAAAAAAACTTGGCATTTTTTTCTGAGAATTCTGGCCCTAAAACTGACGAGGCTTTTTCTTGGAGTAAGGGGGTTTCTTCAGGAAATTTTTTTGCCAGAAATTGTAAGGCTTGAAATATTATTGTAGCGGCCGTTTGGGCAAGGGTCTTTCTTTCATAAATAATGGACGGGCTATGGTAGCCTGGGAGAAATTCGTCATATAAGTCAAGTACTTCTTCGGTGAGAAGAAAGGCTTCGGTGGCAGCCTTGCGTCTGATAGCCTTTTTAATCTTTTCGAGTTTATTTTTGAGTTCCCATATATCCACATAACAGTTATCGGCGTTAAGACTTACAGTGCGCCCACGGCTTTTAATGAAGTCTTTATGGCCAAGCATTTTGCGCAGGCGATAAATAGTAGTTTCAAGGTTGTGATAAGCTACATCAGCTTCGGTTTCGGGCCAGAGGATGTCTAAGAGATATGATTTTTCTATCTCTCCCTTGGCTGCGACTAGAATGGCAAGCAATTCGAGGGGTTTTGAAGGTGTTTTTCTAATGGCTCGCTGGCCTGTTAAACTTATCTCTAAGGCAAAGCGGCCCAAAGTGAAAATTTTTAGACGATAAGGCCAGCTTGTAGAAATACTCCAAAAAGGTGGCGGCTTTAAACGATGACGAATGATAAGTTGCCTAGCGTAATTTGAGAAAATGTTGTCATCAAGGGCCTTGGCCAGCACGTATGAAAACATTTTAGGATTATTCCACCAGAGAAAATGGATATAGTTTTGCCTGTTTCCTATGGAAAGGGCTTTTTTTAAGAAAAATCGGCCAAAAGGAGCATTTCCGCTCAAATAAGCCAAGTGAGCTTGGTGAAGACTACACATATACAAAAGGGCAAAAGATTTGGCCTTTTTTGCAAAGTTTTCACAAATTTTTAGGTGTTCAATACTTTCAGACAGTTCTTTTTTGGCAAATAAAACCTGGGCAAGGGCAAAATGTGTCAGATAAAAGGGGTAGCGGTATCCGGTTTCTTCTAAAACTTGGAGTGCTCGCTTGAGGTAAATATCAGCCTGATTAAAATCGCCAGCTAGAAAATATTTCCAGCCTTTCATATAAAAAAATTGACCAAGGGCCTGTTTACCTGTTTTTGGTAAAGAGGCTTCCATGCCAGATAAAGGCCTTTCAGCTTCAAGAGGTTTGTTTTTTAGAAGGAAACAGGTGCATTCGAAGGCATAGAGAAGGGCTTCCCATATGGCAATTTCTTTTTTGGCTGCTAATTGATGCGCTTTTTGTAAAAGATTTCTGGCAGAGTCAAAGTCGTCATGTGCCCAGATTGCTTTTTCCGCTTTTATCAAGGTTTTTGTGATTTCAAGACCAGGTGTAAGTTTTGGCAGGCCAGATAATTCATCTCCAAGACGGGCTAAGGTTATTAAATCTCCTTGCCAAAAGGCGCGCCAGGAAGTAGCAAAAAGAATCTCTGATTTAATCTCTGGTTGTTTTATTTGGTTCAGAGAGTCTAGAAGTTCTTTTTCAAGGTGTGAAAGCGTTGAGCATTCTGGTTTTCTTAAAAAGAGTGCCCAAAAATAGTTGCTTTTTAAAAAAATAAAAAACTCGGGTATGATTTTTAGCCCGTCAGGAATAGAATTAGATTCATACCATTTAAGATAGGGATCAAGCTTTTTAAAGTTGTCATATAAAAAAATGACAGCTTTTATTAGTAAAGGCCAAAGCAAAAAGGCGTTATAGTTATCTTTTTCATAAGTGGCTTTTTTAAAAAGGGCATTCAGTTCCTGAAAGCATTTTTTAGGATCTTGAGGTAAGAGGTATAAATACTTTTGGTAGTAAGCCCAACTTTTAGCAAAATCCTTCATAAAGAGACGTTAGTATTATATCTTTATGTTATGCCTGATTCCCGGTTAAAAAACGGGGATATCCTTTAAAGATTATTTTAAAAATTTGGCCTTGTGTCAAAGTGGCGTGATAGGCCACCTCCAGTGGTATTTCACCTCTAAGGCCACGAGTTTCGGACGAATCCCTGTCCCCAGCAATTTCTCCTCAAAGGCCTCCCAGCTCTCCACCCCAAAAATCCTCCTTGCCATCGCCCGGAATAAGGCTATAAGCCCTCCTCTCTCGCTCCATCTCTTGCCTATCCGTCTTACCCGTAGCTTAATCCGACCTATAACGTTTTCCGCCATATTTGAAACATCCGGAATCCATTCTCCTTTCTCCAAAAAAATACTCCAAAAATATGAACAAATTTTCGCCCAGCCGCTTCAAATAGCTATGCGCCCGCGGATATACATCCCGATCAAAAACCTCAAGCAACTCTTCCCTCAGCCGACGGCTCTCCTCAAGAATCCCCTCCACTTTCTCTCTGATCCCAGGCCGATCCTTTGGTTTTCAACCTGAAAAGCGGAATCTCGCTCAAAAGATCCACCAAGTTCCGGTTCTCAAGCACCCGAAAGCCGTCCTGATAGAGCACGAAGCTAAGATCCTTCCAGCCATGCCATATACACCTTTAGTGCCGCATCCTCTCCCTAAGAAGGGCCTCTACCCCAGGCTCTCCATTACTGATCAAAACCTCAAGCCTTTCGTAATCTATGAGCCTTTCAAGCTCCCTCCGCACCTCCGCCCAGCTCTGGTTGACAAAAAGTCCTTGTGACAGCGCCAAAAAATTATTATCAGAATTATGAAATCCCAAAAATAGTGGCTAAAAGTATTAAAGAGAGACCTTTGCAAAAATACTTGATTCATAATATTTCTTATGGCCTTGCTAATAAAAACTATAGGAGTTTGACTTATGTTTAACAAAGACGATTCTCCTATCACTATCGGCGAATATCTTGTCTATCAAAATCTCCCTGAAGATATACTCTCTTACATTAATAAACTCACCAACTGAGAACCTTTCGAAACCATCCTCTCCAAACTCTACCCCTCTAAAGTCGGACGCAAGGCCTACAACCCCGTCCTTATGCTCAAAATCCTCATCATCCAACAAATCTACAGCCATTCTGATCCAGAAATGGAACTCATGCTCAAAGGCAAAGATAACGATGCCTCTTTTACAAAAAAGGCAAAAAGACGCTCTATGGTTATAAGGACCATATTGCCGTTGACCCAAAGTCTGAGTTTGTGACGGAGTTTGTGTGCACCCCGGCCAACGTGCACGATTCCCAGGTGCTTGAGGACCTGCTTGAAGGAGAGGAAGGCCATATTTGCGGATAAGGCTTATGATAGCCGAGAGATGCGCCAGAAGGGTCGGCAAGAGAAAGATATTGTGGGGTGTTGTATAAAGGTTGCCGCGGCAGGTTTCTTTCGAAAAAACAGAAGAAGCTTAATAAGATATTTTCGCGGATCAGGAGCAAAGTGGAAAAAGGCTTTGGGATATTTAGTCTCCATCTTAATCGGACAAAGGCCAGGTATGTAGGGCCTTTTGCCAATGAGATACATTTGTTTTTGACGTGTTTTACCTACAATATGCTTGATCTTACCTGACACTTTAGGAGAGGAGGTTTTTTAAGGGAAAAACAGGCGAATTATGCTTGAAATGGAGAAATGGAGCGAAAAAAAGTGGAAATAGGAGAAAATACTTTTTAAAACTCTCGGCGAGAAAAGACCACCTTTCCACTAACAATAGAATAAATAACCCGACCTTTTAACTCCCAACCCAAAAAAGGAGAATTTTTACTTTTGGAATTCAATTCTTCTTCGGTAACTATCCAACGAGCCTCTGGATCAAAAACTGTCACATCTGCAAGAGAACCCTCCCGCAAACTCCCACCAGGAAGCTTTAAAATTCGGGCAGGAGCACAAGAGAGAAGCTCTATCATTTTGGGGAGAGAGATGCTTCCCCTTTCAACTAAGCGAAGTGTAAGGGAAAGGGCGGTCTCCAAGCCCACAAGACCAAAAGCTGCTCTTTCAAACTCACAGACCTTCTCAAGTGGACTGTGAGGAGCATGATCTGTGGCTATTACATCGATGGTTCCGTCTGCTAAGGCCTCCTCGATGGCCTGGCGATCTTCTTCTGAACGCAGGGGCGGGTTTACCTTAGCATTGGTATGATAACCAAAAGTGGCCTCTTCGGTGAGAGTAAAATAATGGGGGGCTGTCTCTGCTGTAACTTTAAGCCCTTTTTCTTTGGCTTGGCGAATTATTTCCACCCCGGCTTTGGTTGAAACATGGGCAATATGAATGGGAGAATTGGTGAGCTCTGCCAACATTACTTCTCTAAAGATCGCGATGGCCTCAGCTTGAGGAGGTATACCCCGTAAACCAAGTTTTGCTGAAGCTAATCCTTCATTTACATGTCCGCCCGAAGAAAGGGAAAGTTCTTCGGCATGGGAGATAACAGGAAGATCAAAATTTTTGGCATATTCCAGCGCTAGCCGCATAAGGAAGGCATCAGGCACTGGTCTTCCATCATCAGAGACAGCCACTGCCCCGGCCTCTTTTAGTTCACCAAATTCGGTAAGTTCTTCTCCCCTTTGTCCTTTGGTGATACAGGCTACCGGATAGACACGACAAAGACCTGCTTCCGCAGCTTTTTTGAGGATATAGCGTGTAACCTCGGCGTTATCATTAGGAGGTTTGGTATTGGGCATACATACTACAGCTGTAAACCCTCCGGCTACGGCAGCCAAAGAACCACTAGCGATAGTTTCTTTCCACTCTTCCCCCGGCTCTCGAAAATGTACATGAAGATCAATGAACCCCGGACAGACAATTAAACCCTGGCAGGGAAGTATTTGCGCATCTTCTATTTCTAGATGAGGGGCACAAGCGGCTACTTTCCCCTCTTCTAGTAGAAGGTCTGCTACTTGATCAAACTCTTGAGAAGGATCAATGATACGGCCGCCTTTTAATAAAATCTTCATGAACTACCCCCTAGGAGGAGGACCAAAAGAGCCATCCGGACGGCAACTCCGTTAGTAACTTGTTCCAAGATGACACTTCGGGGATCATTTTCAAGCTCTGGATGAAGTTCAACCCCCCAATTAATAGGCCCTGGATGCATCAAGAGACAATCATCTTTGGCAAGGGCCAATCTTTCAGCATTCAAACCAAATTCGCGGGCGTATTCTCGCAAAGAGGGAAAAAGCTGACGGCCGTGTCTTTCTTTTTGCACCCTTAAAGCCATCACCACGTCGGCGTCTCTTAAAGCCTCTTCCAAACGATAACAAACCCGGGCACCCAGGGCTTCCTTTTCAGGAGGAAGCATGGTAGCCGGCCCGGAAACAAAGACCTCCGAGCCCATTTTCCGAAAACCACAGATATTGGAATGGGCAACGCGGCTATGACGGATATCTCCGATAATAGCCACTTTAAGACCTGAAAGGGTTCCCTTTTTCTCGCGGACGGTAAGCATATCGAGAAGGGCCTGAGTGGGATGAGCATGAAAACCATCTCCGGCGTTGATAACCCTGGTATGAGCTGTTCGAGCTATAAAATGGGGTGCCCCTGCCATTGGATGACGGATAACAAAAAGATCAGCCCCCATAGCCTTAACATTGAGAACTGTATCAAGCAGAGTCTCTCCCTTTTCAACGCTGCTCATGCGTGCCGTAAGGTTAAATACATCGGCAGAAAGGGTTTTGGCCGCTTTTTCAAAAGAGAGTCTTGTCCTGGTGCTGGGTTCAAAGAAGAGATGGGCTATTAGTTTTCCTCGAAGTGTAGGAACCTTGGGAATAGGCCGTGAAAGAATCTCTTTCAAATTAGCAGCAGTTTTTAAGATATAACTAATATCTTCAGGGGTAAGGGCAGAAATATCCAATATGTGACGATGGTGAAAATCCATGGTAAAAGCCCCTGGCCTCGGCCCAAAGGGATACCAAAAGGCCAGGGAGTGGTCAAGAAACTTTACTGCACTTCACCGGAGAGAGCAGTAAAATCAATATTTCGGCTGGAAAGTTCGCGATCTATCATAAAAAGGGCTTCTGGAGAGTCCTTTACCAGGCGCATCTGGGCCACGATGCTTCCAAAAGAATCTTCTTCCTCAACCTGTTCTGTGACAAACCACTGAAGAAAAATCTGGGAAGCATGATCTTTCTCTTGCTGGGCAAGTTCCATAAGATTGTTAATCTTTTTAGTTACTTCCTGCTCGTGAGCCAGCGCAAACTCCATCACCGCTAGAGGAGATTCCCAATCTGTAGGGGGCTGATCAATTTCCTGGAGAATTACCCGCCCGCCTCTTTCGTTGATGAAATTATAAAATTTCATGGCGTGCATAGACTCTTCGATAGCCTGTGCTTTCATCCATTTGGAAAAACCCGGAAGATTAACACTGTCAAAATAGGCCGCCATCGAAAGATAAAGATAGGCTGAATAAAATTCCCATTTGAGCTGCTCATTAAAAGCTTTTTCCATTTTTTCGCTAAGCATCCTTACTCCTCCTTTGAAGGATAATTTTTTAAGGCCTCCTTTAAGGCCTCATAAAGGGCGTCTATTTCACGATAAGCAACCGTGAGGGGAGGTGTAAAACGGAGGATTTGGTCTTTAATACAGGTGACCAAAATGCGCTTTTCTTCAAAAAGAAAACGCATTACAGGTGAAGCAGAAACCTTTAAAACTAGACCTTGAAGCAAACCTCGCCCCCGCACTTCTTGCACTAACTCCGGAAACTCTTCTTTAAGAGTAATTAAGCGTTGTTCTAAAGATCGACCTTTTAATTGAACTTCTTTTAAAAAATCTTTGTTAAGAATAGTTTTTAACACTTCCTGAGCAGCAGCGCAACTTACAGGATTTCCCCCAAAGGTGGAGGCATGGGTGCCCGGTTCAAGGGCAGCCATTATTTCTTCACGAGAAAGCATTGCTCCCAAAGGCAACCCTCCGGCTAAACCTTTAGCAAGGGTCATAATATCTGGTTCCACCCCATACCATTCATAGGCAAAAAGTTTTCCAGTACGACCTATTCCTGTCTGAATCTCATCAAAAATCAGAAGGGCCTGTTTTTGGCTAGCGATTTCACGTGCGGCCTTCAAAAACTCCTCTTTAAGAGGAATAACTCCCCCTTCTCCCAAAATCGGTTCTAAAATGATAGCACAAGTTTCGGAAGAAACTGCTTTTGCTAAGGCTTCAATATCATTTGGGGGGATGTGTTTAAAACCCGGCACCAGTGGTTCGAATCCCCGCCAGTAATTAGGCTGACCGGTAGCTGAAAGGGCTCCGAAGGTGCGGCCGTGGAAAGAATTTTCCAAAGCTATGATTTGGTATTTTTCAGGCCCAAATCTCTTCCAGGCGTATCTTCTGGCAAGTTTAAGGGCCGCTTCTACTGCTTCTGCTCCGCTGTTGCAAAAAAATACCTTTTCCGCAAAAGAATTTTCACAAAGTAGTTCTGCCAGGCGGGCCTGGGGCTCTGTCCAGTAAAGATTGGAAACGTGGAGGAGTTTTTGGGCTTGCTCACAAATGGCTTGAGACAACTCTTTCGGAGAATGACCTAGGGCACAAACTGCTATCCCGGCACAAAAATCAAGATACTCGCGACCTTCTTCATCATAGAGACGGGTTCCTTTGCCTTTTACAAAGGCCACCGGAAA
>Ga0256833_1003895_pt1 | contig 10130 bp, 6 predicted proteins | sample 356284metaG_FD_190535 | JGI IMG/M metagenome (GOLD analysis project Ga0256833, IMG submission 190535) | Hydrothermal vent microbial communities from Mid Atlantic Ridge, Atlantic Ocean - 356-284 | ecosystem: Environmental > Aquatic > Marine > Hydrothermal vents | place: Atlantic Ocean: Mid...
CTGCGGATATTCCTCTACAATAAGGGGAGGTTGATCATCAAATATGAAACTCGAGTTAAAGGTTTCGCCGGTAACACCGTTTGAAGAAATGGGAGTAATCTGTATTTGATATGTCCCATTATCAGACAGAAGAGAATTAAAGCGATAAACTATATATCTGAGGGTATCGTTCCCTGAAAAGCTCTTGGTACCTGGAACATAGCTTCCATCAGGGGCAATGACACGGATAGTGGATGAGGTATCAACTCCGGTTCCTGTCCTGTCATAAATTAATGCAAAAACACTATCTACTGCATTGACATAAGCGTCTTGCTGCGGGAAGATGCTTATAACAACAGGTTCAATGGCAGTAACTGTAAATTTTATTGTCTTCAAAGTCTTATTCAATGCCCGGTCTGTTAATTCAATCTGCAAAGTATAATTTCCTCCATAAATTCTGGCCGCTGAATCAATGACCCATGAAAGTGTGTATGTGCCATCACGATTATCGTGAACACTCTTTCGGCCAGGCACGGCTGTTGAATCAGGATACAAAAGAAAAATATGAGTTCGAGAAAAATCTATCCCGGAGCTTGTGTCCACTCCGGGTCTCCTGTCCGAAATAAGGGCGTAAACACTGTCTCTCAATATTACACCTGTATCTCCAGAATCTGGTATCGTGGATACAATGTAAGGTGGAATGTTGTCATAAATAAATCTCAGGGTATCGATTATTCTGTTATTTATCGAATCAGACATCTCAAGAATTATCGTATAAAGTCCATCCATAGCGCCGTTGGGTATCAAAGGGGAATTGGGTACAAAAGCAAATAAAGTGTCTCCACTGCTCAATAGATTACCGGGAACCGTTGAGCTATCGGGCGCGATGAGGTTGATGTTTACATCACTAATTCCACATCCGCCGTTATCTGAGATATAAAAGTACAGCGTATCGACTGTATCCCGGATTGCCGTATCACCGGACGGAAAGCTAAAAAGCAATTGTGGAGGAGTTGTATCAATACGAAAAACAATTGAATCCGTAAGAGTATTTGTAGCTCTATCCCTTACAAATAATCTTAGAGTGTAGAGACCGTCTCCCAATAGCCGACTTTGGTCGGGAAAGAATATAAGGGTATCCGGCAGCCTGTATATGTAGTGACCACTAACAGGCAGACTACCCTTGTAAAGAGTGGCTCTTGCAGTGTTCATATTCACACCGGAAACATTGTCATTAAATACAACGAGGATACTATCAACCCGGGTTTGTGAAAGAACCTGACCACTAACCGGGTAGGATGTATCAATTTCAGGAGGCTGTGTATCATAAATAAAATGGAACGTATCTCTACTCGTATTGTTAGCAAGATCAGTAACTTTCGCTGCAATCGAATACTCCCCATCTGCTGAGCCATCACGTGGTAATGGTGGGTCAGGGTAAAAATAAAACTCGGTGTCGGTAACAAAGAGTAAATCACCGTTCACATTTCCCAAAGGACCGTTCATGGCAACCTGTGTACTATCTCTATTCATTCCGCTCAGTGAATCGTGTACAAGAAATCTCACTGTATCGAGGGAGCTTACAACAGAGCTATCCTCAGGGAATACATCAATCAGAGGTCCCTCGGTATCAAAGGTGAACCTCACAGTATCCTTTGTCTCATTCCATGCAGAATCAAACACACTTATGACAAACCTATACCTTCCATCCTCTCCTGAATGGGGGTGTAAGGGAGTTTGCAAAATAAGGAAAAGTGTATCCAACTTCATAAAAACCGTATCCACCGGGAGAGAGCTCCCATTTTGTTCGACAAAAGCGCAGAAAGTATCTGGATTTACCCCCGAGATATTATCTTCAACAATTGCAAAAAGTGTATCGAGGGACCAGTTTATATAGCTATCATTCTGCGGAAATGTATACAACACAGCCGGAGGAGTCGGATCGTACACAAATTTCACAATGTTGGATGTATCACCCTGGTTCATGACATCGTCAAAGGCAATGGCATAAATCAAAGAATCACCAACCTCAAAAGTGATAGGGTACTCGAACCTTCCTGAAACAGAATCTGAATACACCTGTCCCGCGAGCTGACCGTTCTTGTAAATTTTCACGAGAGACATAGGCTCAGTATATCCAACAACCGTATCAACTGAAGACGCGGTTATTTCAGGTATTGAAAGTGTATCGAGTTGTATAAAAGAAGGTCCTTTGTTATCAATTTCTAAGACTCCTACTCCCTGATCTGCATCTCCCGTATTTGGATCGTAAGCAGTGACAACAACTGAGTAAATACTGTCAGCATTAATTGCAAGAAACCGCCCATTTATTTTGCCATTGAATCTTATTGAATGGTCTCCACCGGTTTCAAGCGTATCATTTAAAAGTGTTGCCACATACGTCGTCGAATCAAATCGGGTGGTTGAACTGTAGAGTTTGATATTTACAACAGCCTCCTCTGAAATGGAGTATCTAATCTCAGTGATATCATATAAACCATCCTGATTTGCGGGTGAAATTTTTGCCGGGTAGGTTACAATATTCCCAACTGTTGTGGGAACAGAATTTGCGATTATTTCCCCACCAACATGCTTTACATTCCCAGCCTCATCTTCCACCTGGATATCATAGGTGTATCGGCCATCCGGAATTGGGCCAGGTCCCCATTGGTATATATAATGGCCATCTCCCCTGAAAGATTGCCAGAAATTTACCGTATTAACAACATTTCCGTACTCATCAACAATTTTTAGACTTGCGTTTCCCGTAAAGGCATAAATTCCTATCTGAACGTAGTCTGTGGGCTGCTGGAGACTATCAGATGGCCAGATAGAAAGCAGAGAACTCACCGTCATTTTGTTGGTCAAATCTCCTACCCTAATGAGCTCAATAGGTCTACTTGCAACTTCAACGGACACGTCTCTGCCTGCCCAATCTTTAAAACCAAATGAAAAACCATCTACTGTCATCTGATCCACCTTTACGGCAAAATATACCGGGAATGGAGGAAAATCCGGGGTTTTTACAACTTGATCACCAATTTTAAGAGTATCATTTCCCTGGACAAGCACATAGCCAGTCTGGGTTACTATGAGAGTTGCAATTCTGTGGTTTGGCAACATCAGAGAATCATACTCCGGTGGATGCGTATTATTTACGGTGAACTCAAAGTTTGCATAGTCCTCAATACCATCGTTGTTGGGAGAAAATGGATTGGGGCTAACACTGACTGCCGGAATTGTGGGAAGAGTTGTATCAACTACGGCCTTAAAAATTGTACTATCAGATACATTTCCGGCCGTGTCCACGGCAAAAATCATAAAGCTAAAGGTTGTGTTGTGGATCAGACCATTTACTTTCCCATCCCAGGTATACTCGTAATGTCCTGAAAGGATAAAGGTTGAATCTATCAATCTGTAGCCACTGTCACCGGGAAAGAAAGGATCTGTGCCCACAACTTCAAGTACAACGTTTGCAGGTTCAGATAGAATAAACCCAATTTTAGTGGAATCATTTCTTCCGTCATTGTTAGGAGAAACAGGATTGGGGTTTACATATATACCCGTGACGGTAGGAGGGATGGAATCAACCTGTGCAAATGCCAGAGCCGGAATTATAAAAAAAATCGTAGCAATTATTTTATTCATTTTTAACTATCTTCGGGGTAACAAAGATTAAAATTTCCTTCTTCTCAACAGATTTCGAGCGGGAACCGAAAAGTGCTCCTATAACCGGTAACTTGTGCAGGAAAGGTATACCCTGATGACCAGACGCCTGTCGACTTTTGAGAACTCCACCAATAACAACAGTCTGTCCGTCCTTTACTCTGAGCACTGTTTTTGCTCTTTGAATAGAAATAATAGGCCCAGGCGCTCCTTCCATAATTCCTGCAATATCTCCAACCTGCGGCTCCAGCTCCATAGTTATTTCATCATTGGGGCTTATGTGAGGGGTGACCGAAAGCTTCAGGGTTGCGTCATAGAATGAAACAACAGGGTTTCCAGCCTGATCTCTCATGATCACTGGTATCATTTTACCGGATGAAATAATCGCCTCCTGATTATCCTCCACCATGATCTTTGGTTCAGATAAGATATTGGCCTTACTTTCACTTTCAAGCTGATTGATCATTGCATTAATATTGTAAGACGGGAACACCTTTCCAAAAGTTAATTGGAGACCCTGCTCACCCTCCCCCCCTGCAATTAGACTCACTCCACCTCTTGTTTTTGCCAGTGTATCAATGACATTTCCTATTGACCAATTGATCCCAAGCTGTCTTGCTGCATCGTAATCCACCTCTACAATCCTTGCTGAAATCATGACCTGTTTATTGGGAACATCAACCTCCTTAATCAACTTTTTGATTCCTTCGATTACTTCGGGAAGATCAGTAATTATGATTGAATTTGTCCTTTCATCAATTTCAATATTACCCCGATCGGATAAGTGCTTTTCACAAATCGTCTTAACCTCTTTCGCCTTCGCATACTTTAGACTAATTACGGCAGTTGATAACTTGGCAAGAGATTTCATTGTTTCGTACTCTTCCTTCGACGTGATGGTGATTATTCCATTCTTTTCCTGGTAGCTCAAACCAGCTGCCTCTGTGACAATTCCAAGTGCGGTTTTCCAGGGTACGTTGTAAAGGTTCAAGGTCACCGTTCCCTTGACATCAGTTGAAAGTACAATGTTCGCCCCGGAAATCTCGGCAAGTGCTTTTAGAACATCTTTGACATTTGCATTTTCAACATTGAGCGTAACAAGAGCATTCGGATTGGCTGCGCGTAACTGCGGGACAAAGAAAAGTATTACTATCAATCCAAATTTTGTAAGTTTCATTTCAGTATTTCCATCGGTTTTTTTAGCTTAATTCTAATAGTTCTTGCGTATCCACGCAAGCCAACAAGGAAAATAGCCTGATTTTCTGTCAACTTCCATAATTTACCATTTTTCACCATGGTCCCTTCTTTAAGAATGTATGTTTTATTAGATTTGTCCACAAATATGCCCAACTTTTTCCTCCCCTGAATAATCACCCCAACAAGTCTGGCAGAGAAGGGGTCAAGGAGTAGGGAATCAGGCTTTTCACTCACAAGACTCTTGAATATATCACCTCTTCCCGGTGGATAGAACTTTACACGTCTGATATTGAGAATCTGCATTATCGTTGATGGACGCAACTGTGGCAAGGTAGCAACACTCTCCTCTACCGCCTTTTTCCCTATTAATTTTGGAGGATAAACTCTCACTGTGACAATATTTCCTACCTGCTCAACCTTATATTCGCTCCTTTCTTTTTCTGCAATGATTATTCTCACAGTGTGATTTTTCCCTGGTGATATCTTTATGTATTTAACATTAGCCTTGTTTACATCTATCTTGTTCAGGTCCTTAAAATAATCCATGTACGGGAAGAATAGGACGATGTTTTTCTTTTCAAGGTAATTCCGGTAATCCACGACCTCGTCCCTGAACTTCAACATGATTTCTGCAAACCCTGGTTGCTCTTCAAAATATATGTCTGTAAGCTCGTTGTATGCTCCCAATAAACCGGTAAGCAAGAAACCTATAAATATAAGATGACTATTTACCTTCATTCAAAAGAGTCTCCATTTTTGTACCACTAAATACATAAATTTGAAGAGTAAAATGTGCCTTTATAGAAAATTCCGGGTAATCCTTGGACTTAAAAGAGACGATGTCAAGATTCGTAATTTTCGTAACCTGCGGGGAATTCGTCAGGTCCTCAACGAACTTTCCAAAATTTTTATAGGTTCCAAGCAAATCAATCTCCAATGGGTAAATCGAGTAAAATCCTTTCACGCTTATGGTCAAAGGTTTAAACATCGTGAATTCAAGACCGTTTCTCAATCCCATCAGAGCAATCTTTTTTATCCAACGTGGGACCTCACTCTGTGAGGGTAAAATCTGATTAAGTTTATTCCATAGTTGCTCTATTGAATCCGCCTCCGCCTTTACCTTACCAAAGTTTTTGATCTTCTTACGGTACTTTTGCAGTATAAGCTGCTCCTGACTGATTCTGGTTTTAAGCTCGTTTATCTTCCTCTTCCTTGGCTGGTAAACCTTGTAAATAAATCCACCCACAAGTAGAATTTCCAGTACTATGACAGCACTCCAGACGTTCTTTGACTTCTTAAATATGTCAGCGTTGAAGTCCAACTGGTGCACCTCCAATTTTTATCTGCGGATAGAGTACAAGCTCAAACGTTACATATCCAACACCCTCTAACTCATTCTTCTTCAAATAAACAAGGTCAACCTTATTCCAGATGTTCTTTGCGTCGGCCAATCTCTTCATAAAATTCGACACCTCGATGGAGGTGAACGCTCCCCCATCTATCAAGAATCTTTTAATGTTGCCCTCAGAATCTTCTTTCAGTTCGTTGATCCACGTGTTAGGTGGAATACTCCGGTTAATGCTATTTAAAATCTGAATATGGAAAGCCCTGTCTCCGGCTATTTGCTTTATCACATCAATCTTTTTTGATAGTTCTGTCTTCTTCTTATCTATTTCCTGCAATATCTTTAACTTATCACCAAGTAATTTTTTCTCCTCTTGTATTTCCTTTTCCTGTTTTAAAAGCATCTCATAGGTTGAAATCTGTGCTTTATTAGCAAAAAAGATAAATACAAGAGTTGCCAAAAACAAAACTCCGGGAGCAATTAAATTTCCGACAAGCGGCGGAATTTTTATCCTTTTCCTTTCTCCCCTTTTATATGGACTTAAATTGATAAGCGTTTCGGCCGAAACCTCTATCCCTCTAAGGGCACATCCCATTACAACAGAGAATAACCGCTGCTCTTTCTCTGAAATCTCAAATTTTTCTTCAATTTCCTCCCTATTAGCAACGTTTTTAAATGGATCAACAATAACAAGTTCAATGTCTTCGAAGAGCATTTTGAGCGGTTCTTCGATGTTCCTGATGTTTACTCCTCCTCCTGTGAGAAATACACCGGAGATATCCAGTCCAGAAATCGATATATATCTTTGAATTTCGTCAGCAAGGGATTGATTTAGACCATTTATAATAGTCTCAAAACTCGCAACCTGCTCGTCTGGGATTTCTGAATTGAACAATAATTCATTAGCTTCATCATAATCGATATTCATAAATTTTGTTAAAGAATCAATATACTTTTTGATAGAAAAGTCTCCATCCTGGTGATCGTAATAAAGTCCGTTGGAGATCATGATATAAGAGGAACCATCAAAACCGATGTCAATGATGAGGTAATTTTTATCTGGTTCTAAATAATAATTGAATTTTACCGTGTTTATTAATGAAAGAGGGGTTGCATCAAGAATTCCCAGAGTCAGTCCTGCAAAGTGGAGTGAATCTTCGATCATGTAAACCGTTTCCTGCCTCGTAGCCACGATATAAACAGGTATATCTCCCCCACTGGATTTCGGTGGCAAAATCCAATAATCCCAAAAAACAGTCTCAATATCGAATGGCAACACCCTTTGTGCCTCTTCTACAATCCTAACTTCTAACTCCTGAGATTCAGCGGGAGATATAAGGAAATTTTTAATTATGAGATTTTTTCCCCCAACTGAGGTAACTGCAAATTTTTTGGAGATCTTAAGATTTTCAAGAAGTTCCTTGATTTCCGATGCTATTACTTCCCTATCTATGATCTCTTTTGCAACAACACTATCAGATGGCGTTTCCCCATAACCAATGCTTTTAATGTAAACATCGTCCCCTTTTTTCTCAACTTCTAAAACTTTGATCAGGCTGGAGCCTATATCAACGCCTACTACACCAGACAGTTTGCCTTTTTTAAAAAAAGGTAACATCTCTACAAGCTGGAGCTGAGAAACTTCTTGATGGCAAGAATTTTCTGAGCTATTCCTTCAAGATCCCTGAAAGTGCGTGGATTCTCTTTGAGGATAGTCTCAATGTCCATAGGAGATAGCTTAAATTTTGATGAACTCAGATATTTAATAGCAGTGTCTCTATCAATCTCTTCGAGTTCTACATCAATCATGGACTTTAACAATGAGAGAAATTTTCTGGAAACTGCCTTCAACTCATCTGGTCCGATCATAGTTGCAGCAAGAATTTGCTTGCCGTTCTGTATAAATCTCTCCATTAGATAGGCAAGTTCTTCTTGAAGATAAGGCCTATTCTGGACATACTCTATCTCATCCATAATAAGTGCATCAGAGGATAGAATAAATTCTCTAAAGCCAGCGATATCAAAACTGTTTTTTGCTTTGACATATTCATTTTCAAAATCGGGGACGCTAAGGGCAACCGTCTTTTTGCCCTGTTCCTTCAAAGCCCTATCAACGGCACCGAGAAGATAGGTTTTCCCTGACCCGGTTTCGCCGATCACAAGTAAGTTGTAAATTTCAGAATTCAAGAAGGCCTGAGCCAGTTTGAATGCCTTCTCATTACACTCACCCACAATGAAGTCATCAAAACTACCCGGAAGCTCATTTGATCTTATCTCAGGACGCACTGGAGGAAAGGGTTTAACCTTCTCTTCTCCACGTTCCTCTTCGGCATAAAATTCTCTTATGGCATCTTCTATTTCGGTCTTTCTTGCAATTAATGGAACTATATTCAAATCTGTAACTGCCTTCAATTCTTTCAATACGTCCTCACTCAAGGGCTCAGAGAAGGCAACGATAAGATCACGCTCTATTCTCCTGATTGGTATGAGAGCAAACTTCCTCGTCAAATGCGAAGGAACATGGTAAGTAGCTTCCTCGTCAATTTTTATATCTTTTAAGGAAACTACCGGTATTTTATATTTTTCTGAGATGAATGAAAGGAGCTCATCCTCTGTGATATATCCATCATTAATCAAAATGTCTTCTATCCTCTCGCCCCTTTCCCACTGTTTCCTTACTATTTCCTCTTTTTCACTTTCACTGATCAAACCCACAGACAGGAGATCGTTTAAAATTTTTAATTGACTCATAATTTTCCACTCCTGAGGTTTTTAATTCTTCTCTCAACGTCTCTAAAATTTCCGAAATAAGTTTTTGCCTTCAAGTAATACTTGAGAGCCTTATCATATTCACCAATAAGCTCATAGGCTCTTCCAGTGTAATAGATGGTCTCTGGGTCCAATCTTACTTCTTCAAAATCTTCAATCGTATTTTTGATCTCTTCTTTACTTTCAGTTTCAACAAGACATTTGATGAGGACCTTTTCCCAATCAAATCCGTTTCTCTCTTCAAGACTTGAATTATGAAGAAGCCAGAGGGCCTCCCTGAAAAAACCACCTTTTATGAGGGCATTTAAACTGTCGTAGTTCACGCTTAGAGGCCTATATCTATCTTCTGAAAGTTTTCTAAGAATGGTTTTCAGAAAATCAGGGTCTGTGGTCTCAGACACAAACTTCTCAGATTCACCGGGAATGGAAAGATCAATTATGGTCTCGTCTCCTATCTTCACGTGAGTTTCAGCAAGCAGAGGGGGTACATCATCGCTGTAAATTTCTCCCTCATATCCGATGGTAAAGTCCTCTTCTGTTTCCCCTCCATTTCCAATTCTCTCCTTCAACGAGTTGAACAATCTGGTTAGCCTTAGCTTAACCTCAGGATTCTGGGCAGAGGTAATCAAAAAATTGACCAGTCCTGCAACTTCCTCTGTCTGAGCATCTGAAAGTTCGTCGGGATTTAATATCGAAATGTACCTTATAGCTTCTCCATACTCCCCTATTTTCGTAAAAAGTCTTGAGATTTTTATTATTGTTTCAATATCTTTTCCGATGTACCTCAAAATCTTTTTTGATATTGCAAGCGCATTTTGATAACTTGCTCCCCGCTCCAACAGCTCAATGGCCCGTTTGTATTCCTGCAGTGCCATCTTTTTATCACCTGATTTTATAAACAGATCACCAAGTGTATTGAGAATCATCGGATTATCTGGATTTTCAGATGCGAGCTTTCTATAATAATCTATGGCATCACTCAAAGTCCCAAACTTCATGGCTTTTCTCCCAAAATTTAATAATAAGTATTAACCAAACAAAGTCAAGAGACAAGAAGTTTTGCCACAAAATGCAGGATTTGAGGTTTGAGTATGACACCGAGGTAAGTAGCGATAGAAATGAAAGGGCCGAAGGGTACCCTTTTATCACCTGTTTTTAAAATCCTCCATATTCC
>Ga0256833_1003896_pt1 | contig 10129 bp, 10 predicted proteins | sample 356284metaG_FD_190535 | JGI IMG/M metagenome (GOLD analysis project Ga0256833, IMG submission 190535) | Hydrothermal vent microbial communities from Mid Atlantic Ridge, Atlantic Ocean - 356-284 | ecosystem: Environmental > Aquatic > Marine > Hydrothermal vents | place: Atlantic Ocean: Mid...
TCAGGTTCCGGCTCCGGCTCCGGCTTCACTTCCGGTTCGGGGGCAATGTTCTGTTCTTGCTGCTCCTCGCGCAACAAGCGGGCGGCCTCGGCCATCTTGACCAGCGGCGGCGGCTCCATGGCCATCTGCGGTTCCGGTTCGCCTTCGATATCACCCTGGATCTTTTCCTCGATGACCGGTGTGACCTCCAGGTTCATACTGATGGAAGCCACGTCGCTTTCGATCACTCCGGCATGGCGGGCGTTGTTTAGCAAGACAAGAAAGCCCCCATGCAAAATCAGCACGACAAGGAAAATCGAGCTCTCGCGCAACAGCAGCAGCAGTTTTTGCCTCCATCCGGACATTGAAAGCCCCTTACTTGCGCCGCACGGCGATGAGTTGCACATGGGTGATTCCGGCATCGGACAGCCGTTTCAGCAAAGGCAGGACAGTGCCCGTCCTGGCCGCCCGGTCGGCCTTCAGGCGCACTTGCAGGTTTTGCGCGCCCATGTTCTTCAGGCGCGTGACAACGGCATCCATGGCCAGCCGCTCATCTGCGAGCGCCATATCTCCGTCACGGCCAATGAGCACAACCGGCCCGTCATCGGCCAACGCAGAGCCCGCGGGGGCTTCGGGCGGCTCCACGTCGAACAGCTCGGCGGCGCGGAATGTGCCAGCTATCATGAAGAAGGTAAGCAGCAGGAAAACGATGTTGATCATCGGGATCAGGCGGTCGTTCTGATCCGGCTCGCGCTGGCCGGGCAGAAGATCGCCTGCACCAGCAGGGTCAAATGGATTGCTCATTGCCTGATCTCCTGGCCCGCCGGTGGCTCCAGGTGCGGCTCTTGCGTCCGTTCCCCGGCCTGACCGGTCTCATGCATGACGATCTGCACCCTGAAGCCGGGAAGCACCTTCAGGGCGTTCATGACATCGATGAGCAGTTGCACCGACACGTCGTCATCCGGATCGACCATCAGCAGGGGCGCATCGTCCTTGTCCCCATGTCCCTGGTGATGGGCCAGCACGCCGGTGAAGCTCTCCAAGGTGCCGATTTCCTCATCATCCAGAAGAATAACGCCATCGGCATGAATGGTCAGGCGCAGTTTTTTGGTCCCTCTGGCAATGGCCGGCAAAGCGGGCGGTGGCGTCATGGCCTTCAGGGGTGTCTTGCGCACGCTGATGTCCACTGGCGTGAAGCGGTCGAACTGGGTGACGACCATGAAGAAGATCAGCAGGATGAAGGTGAAGTCGATCAGCGGCGCCATGGACAGCACGGAACGGCGGCGGCGGCCCTCCAGGGCAAAGGCCGCCGGCCGCCGCATGGTTTTTGCGTCGCGATGCGCCATGCCTACCCCCGCTCCAGGGCGTCGTCACGGCCGCCGTCATAGACCCGCGCGAGAAAGCGCGCCACCGTAACGGAGGCAAACTGGCGCAGCTTGTCCAGCTTGTTCTGCGCCATGTTGAAGGCGACGATGGCCGGAATGGCCACCACCAGCCCCATGGCGGTGGTCAGCAGAGCTTCCCAGATGCCGCCGGCCAGCACCGCCGGATCGGCCTTCGATCCGGATGTCTGCAATGCCTGGAAGGCCGAAATCATGCCCAGGATCGTGCCCAGAAGCCCCAGCAGGGGGGCAATCAGGCCGATCAGTTCCAAGAGGCGGTCATTGCGAGACAGGCGAATCATCTCGCGGCTGGCAATGGCGCGGATTTCCGCCTCCACAGCCTCACGCCCTTCTCCGGCCATGATGCGCTGTGCCCCGGCCCGCAGCATGCGCGCCACCGGATGGCGGGACGGTCCCAGGGCGGCAAGGGCTGCTTCCACCCCCCCTTCGTCGAGAGCGGCAAGCGCCTCTTCTATGCGCCGCGTGCTGCCCAGGCGGGCAAAGAGGAAGATGAAGATCTTGCTGATGATCAAGGTCAGTGACAGAACTGACATGAGCGCCAGGATTGCGCCGGCCGGGCCGATGTAGTTGTAAATCTTGATGAGGGTATCGCTGTCCAGGCTTGTGTTCATTGGTGCATGCCTTTCTTGCCGTTCCTGTCAGGACAAAATGAGCCGCAGGCCGAAGAGAGCCAGAATCAGGCCGCTCAGCCTTTGCAGATGTGGCGCATGTCTGGGAATCTCCTGGCGGATGCGGGTTGCCAGCCAGCCGGTGGCGCCACCGATGTAATAAAGCGGAGAGCCCGCCGCTCCGATGCCGAAGAGCAGTCCGTAGAGCGCCCCTTGCGCCGCCGATCCGCGGGTGGCTGCAAGCATGAGGACGGCGCTCAACGGCAGGCATGGCATCAGGGAGGTGGCCACGCCGAGCCCCAGCATGTGCAGCATGCCGCGCCCAGCCCTGCGCCGCCCATGGCTGCATGTTCCCTTGCGCGCAAAGGCCACCGCAGCGCCAATGGCCACGATGATGACCCCGGCCAGGGGCAGGACGATCCCTCCATCCAGCTGTTTCAGGAGCACTTCGCCAAAGCCGCCGGACAGAGCGCCCAGGGCGGCATAGGTCACCACCCGCGCGGTGATGAACATGGCGGTGAGATGAAAGGCCGGCATGAAGCCGCCGCCCCGGCCGGACGCGCGCTGGGCATTGGCGAAGAGATAGGGCGCCAGCATGGGCAGACAGGAAAAGCTGCACAGTGTCAGGCCATAGAACAGCCCCATGGCCAGAATGCCGGCGTCATCGGAGCTGAACCAGCCGAGCATGGACAGCTGCTGTTCTATGGCTGGCAGGTTGCGCATGTCTTGAGGGCCTCCATGTCGCGTTTTGCCAGTCTTTTGGGCTCGACGATCCTTTCTCCGGTTTCATGTTCGTTGCGTGCTATGAGAGCAGCCCCTACCGCCGTTGTGACCTGGGGCACTGCCGGCGGCACGTAGAGCTCCACCGCCAGCTCGTCTTCAATGGCCTTGACCAGCCCCTTGTTGAGCGCCGGGCCACCATCGAAGAAGACCTCCTCGACGATCCCCACCCGCCGCGCCATCCGCGCCAGACGCTTGGCAATGGCGTAATGGGCCCCGGCGATGATCTCCGAATGCTTCTTGCCGCGCGCCAGCAGGGAAATGATTTCCGATTCGGCAAAGACCGTGCAGGTGGAATTGATGCGGATGGGCACATCGGCCTGCAGGGCGACATCGCCGATATCGGTCAGGTTCAGTTCCAGGATGCGCGCCAGGGTCTCCAGGAAACGCCCGGTGCCTGCGGCGCACTTGTCATTCATGGAAAAATTCTTGGTGACGCCATTTTCATCCAGGGCAATGACCTTGCTGTCCTGCCCGCCGATATTGACCACGGTGCGCACCGACACTCCGGCCTTGCGTCCATACCAGACAGCCCCCTTCACATTGGCGGTGATTTCCGAAATGGTGGATGTGGCGAAGCTGACCAGGCGGCGGCCATAACCGGTGGTGGTCACCCCTTTCAGATTGTCACGGCCCAGACCGAGATCCGCCAGCAGTTCTTCCAGCAGGGCGGTGGATGTCTGCTCGATATGCACCCCGGTGGTGGTTACCTTGTGGCCGAGGATCTCGTCCCCGGAGACGATGGCCACCTTGGTGGTGGCCGATCCTATGTCGATGCCCGCGAAACAGGTTGTCATGAATGCGTTCCCCTAATTGCGTCCCTTGAGGGTTTCCTGGAAGGCCTCGATGCGCGTGCGCAGTTGCTCCACGTCCTCGGGGCTGTAGTCGGTTTCGATCTTGAGCATGGGCACGCCCTTCTCCTGCAGCAGCTTCTCGATGATCTTCAGCTCGATATCGAAGGGATGGCAGCCCTTGAGAACATGATAGATCACGCCCTCCACCTGGTATTCATCTACCAGCCTGGCGATGCGGTCGCGCCGCTCGATGGTGTTGGAAAAGGTCGGGCAGGCGCAGGGCAGAACGTAACGCTCGGCAATGGCCATGAGCATGTCGCCCATGGTGCCTTCGTCCACGCTCACCATGTCGGAGAGATAGCGTTGTGACGTGCAAAACTCGTCACATACCAGGATGCCACCCAGATCCTCGATGACGAATGGCACCTTCCAGTTGGGGAACACCATCGGCGAACCGGTGAGCATGATGCGCGCCGCCCGCGGGGGTGCCACGTGGATGCCCTGCGCGATGCGCTCTTCCAGCTCGTCGTTGAGCGTTGCCAGAGCATCTGTCCAGTCATTCACTTCGTCGTAGAAATAAGCATTGAGAACCTCCAGGGCATCGCGGCCCAGAATGGGCGCCGGATTGTGCTTGCGCAGCTCCTGGAAGCGCACCACTTCCCGCTGTGCCCGCTGGATGCGGCGGATGGCGTCGCGCAGGGCCTTGCGGCGGATCTTGCGTCCGGTGATCTTCTCCACACGCTTTTGAAAGCGCTTCACCTCTTCCAGCCAGTAGTCGCGCGCCTTTTCCGATTCCTTCACGCGCGGCACGTCGAGCATGTGCACATCGTCGAAAGGCTCCAGCATCTCGCCCATCTTCAGCTTCCAGTGACAGCTGGCCGGCAGGGCCACCATGTCACAGCGCTGGTAGAAGTCGAGAATGGGCATGGAGGCGAAACCCATTTCGGATTTCACCATCGGACAGGCCACGTCGGGCAGGAAGTCCTCGCCGATTTCCGAAGTGTCGTGGGCCCCGGCGCACAGCCGCACCGGATAGCCCCCGGCGGCATAGACGATCTCCTCCGGGACGAAGACGCAATAGGTACCGATCACCTTCTGATCTTCCGCCGCCTTGATGACACCCTCGCCATTGTGCATGAACTTGCGGAAGATGTCGTCGAAATAGGCCATGGCCTTCGGGCGTAGCTCGTCCTTTTCCACCTCCTCGAAGATCTCGCGCACAGTCATGGCCAGGTGCAAGCGCACCTTGTTGACAAGACGCTCCTGCCGCGAGAGTTTCCGGCCCCCCTCTGCGCCGGACGGATTCATGTGTTCCGGTGGCATCTCGTTCATCATTTCTTTCTCCTTTTCGTGGCAGCCGCTTTGCCGCCGGTGGCCGCTTCCTGGCGGGCCAGGAAGGCCTCGGCGTCGGCCTTCAGGAAGGAGAAGCCCGCGAATTGCGCTTCAAGCGCCCGATTCTCCGGGCAGGCCTCGACACACCGCAGGCACAGGATGCAATCCTGCGTGACCAGATTCTTCAGGCCCTTCTCTTCCTCGATCTCGCGGATCTCCATCGGGCAGGCGCGGTAGCAGTTGCCGCAGCGGGTGCACTTGCTGCCGTCCTTCTTCAGTGAGAACAGCCCCACCTTGTCGAACAGTGACAGGAAGGCGAGCATGGGGCAGTAGGAGCACAGGAAACGGCGCTTTACGAAGGAGGTGGTGAACATCAATCCCACCAGGACAATGGCCCCGCCGGTGAGCGCCATGGTGGGCAGGGAGAAGAAATTGATGGCGAACTGGGTGGTGTCGCCCCGGAACAGCGGCAGCAGGGGCCGCGCCGGGCACAGCTGGCAATAAGGCGCCGTCCAGTCACGCGAGATCAGCCCGTTGCCGATGCCCAACGGGATCAGCACCAGCAGCGCCAGCAGGATGTATTTCACAGACTTGTAGCGTTTCCTGGCCACCCAGGAAAAGCGCGACATGTCGATAGACAGCCAGGTGCGCAATCTTGTCAGCAGGTCCTGAAGGAGGCCGATGGGGCAGATCCACCCACACCAGGCCTTGTTGATCACAATGGCCCACAGGGCGGCAATCCCGAGCGCCTTGAGCAGGCGGATGCCCTGTTCGCCGAGGAACTCCGGCAGGGGCCGCGAAAGCATGTGCTGAAAACCCACCAGGAAACAGCCGCCGCCATGATCGGGCACATAGGAGCATGCGAAAGTGGGCAGCCGGTTGCCCAGATCTATGGCGAACAATCCGCCATAGATGAGCACCACGAAAGAGATGAACTGGACAACCAGCCGGATGCGCTGAACATTCATGTCATGCGGTCCTCTTCCTGCGGCGGCGCGAGCGGCGGATGGCGATGGCCGCGCCGGCGGCGACAATGGTGAAGGAGCCGAGAATGAAGGCCGTGCTCTTGCTTTCCCACTCGCGCCGCGAGGGCCGCACGCGCAACATGGCAGTGGCCACGTAGCGCACAGCTGTGCCGTTTTCGGCATGTGCCTTGCCCGGCGGCTCCATGTGGCTGGCAATAAGCAGATATTTTTCCGCCCGCCGGCGGCCGCGCCAGGTGGAAGGTGTGGGAGATTCCTTTATGAGGAAAAAGGCCGCCTCGCCCTTTTCGTCTGTCACCGCTGTCTTGCGCCAGTCCTTCTGGGTGATCATCACCAGGCAGGCGCCCTTCACCGGCTTGCCGCGCAGGGTCAGGCGGAAGCGCACCGTCTCGCCGGTGCGGGCGGAGAAACGGGCCCGGTCATTCTCGTATAGACGGCGCAGGAAGAACTCCGGCTCGCCTTTCCAGTAGCCATTGCCCTCGATCATGGGGCGATCCTTCTTCGAGACTTCGTCGCCATGGCTGAACATGTCGTAGAAGGCGAAATACCTGCGCCGCAGGCCGTCCCCGGTCTCGCTGTCGAGAAAGGCAAAGATGCGATGCAATCCCCACATGCGGGCATTGAACCGCATGATGCCGGGTTTTTTCGGATCGATGCGGTGGATGAGATTGTCCGGCGTCTCCAGCCAGATGGCGGCCCGCCCGAGCAAGGCATCCGCTTTGCCCTGCCGCCTGTTGCGGCGCATGGCCCGGCGCTCCAGGGATGGGTGCGCTCTCTTGTCCATGGCCTTGTGGCTCCTGGCGCCGCAGGTGGGGCATCCGCCACCGTTGCGAGGCGGGAAACCATCATGGCGAAGCCGCAATATGCGCATGCGGCGATTGACCACCAGCCGCGCGCCCTGTCCGCCAGCGGTGGAATGGGCATCATTGCCGGGAGTTCTTTGCATGCCCATGCCCATGCGTGAGAAGTCAAGCCAGTAGAAATCCCTGGCCACGGGACGGCACCGGCGCGGCCCCTTGTGGCGGACGGGCCGGGCCATGGGGCGGGACGCAATGTCCCGCCCGCCCGTCATGGCTCCGGCCCCATGAGTCTCTTGCACGGCCAGCACCGGATGAACACCGGCGCAAAGCGCGATGGCAAGTGTGAGGAAAATGCGTTTCATGGCATTTCTCCTAGAAAGTGGCCGTGATGGTGATGCCGGCAGCCCATGAACGCGGCAACCCGGGGCGATAGGAGCGTTCATACCGGTGGCGGCGGGAGTTGTAGCGGTAGCTGACCCTGTCGGCGTATTTCCTGTTGGTCAGATTGCGGATCTGACCCCAGAAAGTGACCATTCCGTTCCATTTGTAGCTGGCGCTGAGGTGGAACAGATCCGGCCGCTTGTAGGTGTCCGTATTGCGCTCGTCGGTAAAATATTTCGACGTGTGATCCCACTCCAGCTCCAGTTTCGTGTCCTCCAGGGGCTTGAGGATGAAGCGGGCATTGAGATGATGTTTGGGCGCGGCATACATGTAGTTGCCGCTGACATCGACGCCGTTTCCATTGGTATAGGAGACATACTTGTCGATGGCATAGGTATAGGAGGCCTCCACACCGGCCCACTTCACCGGCCACAGGCCGGCTTGCGCCTCCAGCCCCTTCAGGCGCACCTTGCTGGCATTGCGGTACTGATAGACATCATCGCCGTTGCCGTCGGTATAGAGATATTCCCTGGCGATGAAATCCTTGATCGTCGTATGGTGCCACGACAGATCGTAAACGATCCTGTCATCCAAAAGTCCGCCGCGCGCGCCAATCTCGAAGTTAACGGCCTGCTCCGGCTTGAGATCGGGATTGTCCAGATAGACGCTGCCCCGGCCATCCGAAGGCCACATGCGCGAAGGGCTGGGTGCGCTGAAGCCCTGGCTGTAGGAGAACCAGAGGCTGTTCTTGTCATTCCATTGCCAGGTCACGCCCGTATGTGGCGTGAACTTCGAAAAGCTCTTCTTGCCGTTGTTGGTGGCGTCCCTGAAGTCGGTATAGTCATACTTCGTGTACTCGTAGCGCCCTCCGGCGGTGAATTTCAGTCCCTCCAGCCATTGCGTTTCCTTGAAGGGCGAGAATTCATATTGCCCATAGGGAGATGCGATATATGCCAGGGCATCGGAGCGGCCAATTCGCTCACTGTCGGAATGGGACAGATCGGCACCGGTGATGAGCTTCGAATCCCAGAAATCGAAATTGCGCGTATAGCGCGGCTTCAGATCGTGCCGGTCCGTGAGATTGTCGCCCCACCGGCCAGTGCTCTTTTCATGCACGTAGCCATAGGAGAGCTCGATCTTGCCGCCCATATCCAGCTGGTGTTTCGCCCTGGCGTCCAGATAGGTGGATTTCGTGGTGCTGGAATAGGGCCGGTTGGTCAGCCCCCACCAGGTGTTCCACTGGTTTTCGGTGAGATTGCCGGGGCTTTCGTCATGATGTTTCGTGTGGGTGATGCCGAATTCGAAAGCGGTCCGGGCCGTGGGATCCCATGTGGCGCGGGCACTGGTGGTATCCTTTTTCTCCCCGCGCCAGGTGCTCCAGCCATCCAGCTCGTAATGGGAGGCATTGGCCTTGAAGCCGAGCTGCCCGATCTGCTCACCGAAAATGGTGGCGTCCTCGATGGTGAACCCGAAATCACCGCCAAATCTGTAACGGTTCCAGGAGCCGAAATCGGCAAAGGTGCGCAAGGTGGGCCGCTTGGGCGGTTTCCTGGTGATGATGTTGATCACGCCGCCGAAGGCATGGGACGGATAGAGCGCCGAGGCTGGCCCCTTGATGATCTCGATGCTGCCGATATCGAAATTGTTGGCGGTGTCAAAATTGAAGTTGCCCCGCCCCAAAGGCCGCGTGGCCATGCCGTTTTGCAGATTGACGGTATAATCACACCATCCGCAAGGCACGCGCAGGTTGCGCACATTGGTCATGCCGGGCACGCGGGTCATGAGCTCGTAGCGGGTATTGGTGTAGTTGACCGTGTCCAGATTGAACCGCTCCGGGGTGATGAGCGTCACATTGACCGGCGCCGTCAGCAAGGACTGGCCCCCCATGACGGTCACATCCGGGTTGACGAAATTTTTGGTGTTGAAGTTGGTCTTGACGACGATTTCTTCCAAGGCCGTCTCGGCCAGCGCGCCGCTGGCGCACATCCCCAGGCTCAGCAGGCAAGCCGCCAGGCTGGTGGACGCAAGCAGAATCCGTTTCATGAATCCGCCCCTTGTTTTCTCTGTTTGATGCCATGAGTGTTGCCGCAAGGCGCACTCCATGCGTCATCCGTCATCCACGGGATTCGATGCGAGAACGGAAAACGGACATGGAGTGATGAGGAGCCTGTTGCGGTCTTTTTCCTGCAAGCCGCCGCGCGGCAAAAATCCATCCGCTCAAATCAGGCAGGCGCAGGCATGGAAAAAGAGCGCGATGGCTCCCTTTCAGTCAGCGCTGGGCGGTGCGCGTATGGGAGCGGGAACGAATACGGCCAGCGCCGGAGGCACATATCCGGCCTGTGGCGTGGTGGTCCAGCCCACGATGAACGAGGGGACCGGAGCCGGGACATCGATGCCCGGCAGGGATAGCTTCAGATTGTGCACCGAGCACACGGGACAATCAGCCGGTTTCGTCTGCTTCACCGGAGATTCCTTGCCGGTGGTCAACTGGAGCACCTTGACGCCCCAGGCGGTGCAGATGACGAGGGAATCGAAGCCGCCCTCCCGGTCACGATCGACGGGAATGGCCTGCGCAGCGGGAATCAGCGCCTGAAAGATCAGCGCAAACAGCGCCAATCCCAAGGCCAGGTCCCTTATCCGCTCGCGAAAAAACCTCATATCCTCTCCGGCAGCGCAGGCACGGCAGGAAAACCCGCCACGAGCCCGCAATCCTTCCCCATCAACGCGCCCCTCACGACGGCCTTGTTGTTATTGCGCCATCACAATCCGCATATCATCAAACCACATCCTTCATCAAGATTCATTGACAAAGATCAATGACGCCCCGCGCGGTGGCATTGGTGTCCAAGAACCGTTCTCAAAAGTGTTTTTCTCATGCGGCAGCCTCCCAGAGGTTCAGCTGGGATGAAACGGGAGGGGGGATGGCGGGAGATGGGGGGTTGTGGGTCTACGCCCTAGGGTCAGGACTCATAAAGAGGGATGGCAGATGCAGGATTTAGGCAAAATCCCAGTGTCTTTTCGTCCGCAGGCAATACCCGAAGGTATTGGCAAGGGCGAAAAGGCTCTGGG
>Ga0256833_1003897_pt1 | contig 10129 bp, 8 predicted proteins | sample 356284metaG_FD_190535 | JGI IMG/M metagenome (GOLD analysis project Ga0256833, IMG submission 190535) | Hydrothermal vent microbial communities from Mid Atlantic Ridge, Atlantic Ocean - 356-284 | ecosystem: Environmental > Aquatic > Marine > Hydrothermal vents | place: Atlantic Ocean: Mid...
GACGAAGTAGCTGCTAAGAGGCTTCTCTTTACACCGATACAGACAATAAAGAAGCGGTATAAACAGAAGGATGAACCACGGATACTCAAAAGAAAACCAACTCATTACGCTCCATTCTACCCTATTTTTCCCATAGTGCCCTAAATTGCTAAAAAGTGGCAATAAAGTATTGACATTGGCCTACTCTTTGATTATAATTCCCGTCCACAAACGCAAGTTTGCTTGTGTCTCGTTAGCTCAGTTGGTAGAGCACGTCACTTTTAATGATGTGGCCGTAGGTTCGAATCCTACACGGGACACCATATTACCTCTGTTTTGTGGCCCCATCGTCTAGCGGTTAGGATCCATGGTTTTCATCCATGTTACCGGAGTTCGAGTCTCCGTGGGGTCACCACACTTACCTTAACATCTTAAATTCACGTGGGCTTGTTTGTTTATATGGCACTTTGATCATCTTCTTGAGCAATAATTGCAGAAGGCTCTCCCAGATAGTACCCTTGAGAATAGTCGGCACCCATCAGTTTGACTTTTTCGTAAACAGCTTCATTATGCACAAACTCTACCACGGTTTTGCTACCGAGTTTTTGAGAAAACGCAATAATTGCTTCAGCAATGGCTTGAGACTCTTTGTTGGTATCAATATTTCGAATCAGACTGCCGTCTATTTTAATAAAATCAACATCCAAACTGATAATATGCTCAAAGTTGGCATAACCTGTTCCAAAGTCATCAATGGCTACTTTTGCTCCAAAACTTTTAATTGTTTTAATGAACTTGTTGACAAAAAAATAGTTCTCTATCTCCTCGGTTTCAGTAATTTCAAAAACAACACGGTGGCAGTGTGCATACCGTTCAAGCTTATCAAAGATGTACTGTGCGATCTCTTCATCATTAATATCTTCAATGGTAATATTGATGGAAAAGGCGTACGCTTCTAACGATTCAAACATTGCAAAGGCTTTATCAATAACAATTTTCGTAATTTGGGTGTAGAGTTTGGCTTTTTTGGCAATCTCCAAGAAAAAAAACGGCGAAATGATCTTTCCGTTGGCATCGATCATTCGAACCAGTGCCTCATATTTGCTGATTGTGCCGGTACGATTATCAATAATAGGCTGATAGAACGTTACAATACGATCCTGTGCAATTGCATCTTTTATTTTTTGAATCCACTGAATATTGTTTTCATAATCTGCTTTTTGCATACTCTCATGATAAACCAAGAACTTTTTATGCCCTGCTTTGGCCTCTTTGTAAGCCATGCCGGCATATTGCAGCAGTTTTTCATGAATCGTACTGCTGGTATACAGTGCCACCCCTGCACTTAGGGTAAGACTGGCACAATTATGAGTGTCACAATCCGCTATGGTATTTTCAATATCATTCATCATGGCATCAATCTGCTCATGATAGTTGGATACACTTAAAAATCCCTCTTCAAAATAGAGCAGAAATTCATCGCCATGCAATCGATACGCTTTACAGCCGGTATCGGCGGCAATATTGTTTAAAAGACCGGCGAGCTGTTGCAGTATGCTGTCGGCCATTCCGGCACCGTAAAAATCATTTAAGCTGCTGAAATCATCAATATTCAGATACAGCAAAATAGGTTTCTCTGCCGTTTTAAGATCATCGAGAAGCTGACTTCGATTGGGAAGTCCCGTCAGCAGGTCTATTTTTTGTCTGAGTATCTCCTCTTTACTCTTTTCGAGTTCGGTAATATCATGCCGAACCGCCACATACTCAACAACCTGATCGTTATTGTCCACAATAGGCAAAATGGTTGCATCAACAATATAAAAATCGCCCGATTTGGTGCGATTTTTAACAATACCGTGCCATATCTTCTTGGATTTAATAGTCTGCCAGAGCTCTTGAAAGAGCTCTTTGGGCATCTCGGGGTGACGTATGATACTGTGCGGTTTGCCTAACAGCTCCGCTTCGGTATAGCCTGAAAGTTCACAAAACTTTTTATTGACAAACGTTATTTTTCCTTTAATGTCTGTTTTAGAAACAATACTGCTTTCATCAATCGCCATTTTATAGCCGTTTAAAAATGAGATGTTTTTGTTAAGGCGCTCACTCATATGGTTAAAAGCAACAATAACATCACCCAATTCATCATCAGCCTGCGCCTCTACACGGATATTGGTTCTGCCTTTTGCAATCTTTCGTGATGCCACCTGCAACTTAAACAAGCTTGAAACAACAGAACGGTACAAAGCCATGAAAACATAAAAGGCCACCAACAAAATAACCGCAAACCCTAAAAGGGTAAAGCCCAACTGTTTGACATTGTCTTGCTGTTTTTTCTCAACCAACAGACGGTAGGTATGTGAAAGTATCTTGTACAGCACTGCTTGAATCTCCAGGGCACTGCTGGCTTCTCTAAAAAATTGTGTGGCATCGTACGAAGGCGTATCACTTACAATCAGATGCTCGTTGACAATCTGCAAAATATGATTTATTTGGCGTGAGGCACGTGTTGTCTCTTGAACTATTGTGTTGTAGAGCGTAACATGCGAAAGCTCATGATTGTCAACCAAAATTTCTTCGAGCGTTTTTACCCTAATATATAGAGACAACAGATGGCTTTTTTGCTCTTTAGTAAGGCCTTGCGTTGCCAAGTACCCCACTGCCAAACCTCGTAACTGAGCCGTATTTTCCTGCAACTCCAACAGCTTGTCCTCTAACATTTTAGCAATATAATGAATACGCAAATCATCACTGCTTTCAAAGAAACTGACGGTAGAAATTTGTTGAAATACCTTAATGAGAGATGCAATCATACGACTGTGGTGCTGAAAAACTGCATCATGTTGTACATCACCTTGAACACTGTAAAATTTAACCGATTCATACTGATTTAACACATCTACAAAATGTTTGTCCGTTTTTAAAATACCCAGCCGGTTTCGGTCAAATGCGATGAGTTCATGAAGACTTTTGGCTGTAACTGCTTCATTCGCCAAAATCTCTGCTTCAAAGGCATCATTTCCATGTAAATACCCGTTAACAAGTCCACGGTGTACCTGCAAGGAGTGCAGGACCGATTGAATGTAATGGCTGTACGCGAGTGCCGTTAACTGCTGCTTATATATCTTTTTATGTTCAACAAAATTTTGAAATGTCATACGAGAAGGAATCACAAAGAGTAAAAAAAGAATGGCAATCGAAGTAATTAATTTGACTCTGAAAGGGAGTTTGTTCATTATGGAAACCGCCGGTTGAAGCAATGCATCAAAAAACAAACCAATCCCTTTTTATATTCTTGACCTATAGATCGGCCGCAATACAAAAAGATTTAGAGATACCAAGACAGCCCAAAAAGGCTATCTGTTTATCTCTTGGTTACGGTAGCGGTGTGGGGTGTTGACACCATTTGATAATTTCAATGCTCGGACGAATGCTCACAATCTCTTTGGAGAGCGCATAATCGACAAACTCGCTAATGGCAGCACGCATCTCTTCGACGGTAGCATTAGGAGCATACTCATCCGCCCACTCCTTGGTATAGTACTGTGAGTGTGTTCCAAACATAAACGGCGCACGATTTCCTTTGAGTCGCAGATCTAAGTTGTATTTTAAAATGCCCGTCATCTCTGCTTGGTTAATACCGCCCATACTCCACAGGTTATAATCAAGACCTGTTACCTTATGATCTGTCAAGTAGGGAATGCGTGCTACAAGTCTGTTCCAAAATCCCGGCTCAATGCCATATGCAGCGCACTCTTCATCTGTCGGCACCATCAATGCATAATTTGGAAGCTCCCAAAGCCCTTTAATGGTTTTAATGTCAACACGCTCACTGTTGTCACCACGTCCGTACCAGCTTTCAGTATGTCCGGGTGAACCTTCATTAAGCTGATAGGGCCATCTGAAATTGGTGCCGTCAAATTCAGCATCATAGCCCTCTTCTATAGAACAGTCATAAACAAAATTTTGCTCTTTGAGTACGCTTAACGAAGGGGAGGTATAGAGCAAATATGGCGAGCGGTAGCCTTGAATCGTCTCAATACCGATCTGCGCCAAGGTAACCAAATCGTTCGTGGCCGCTAAAATACGCTCTTCCCAAGCCGCCTTACTCTGTTGCTTGATACGTGAAAAGTAGGTCTCTTCGTCACTGGCGTTGGCATCAGCCCCTACTCCCATATTAAGCGCATTGCCTTGGTCAATGAGATTACTGCTCATCAGATGTACCATATGGTTGTCGGTATGATTGCCGATTTCATGAGAGCTCTGGGCAATACGTTTTACCGCCGCAATCAGTGCCGTAGCATTGTTTTCGGCAGAGTCTCTGAGTTTTACCGTATTCATATAAAAACTCACACGGGCTTTCGAGCCGTCACGGTTATATTTATCGGCAAAAAGATCCAATACCCAGTTAATCCCTTCGGCTTGAGTATTGTCATCAAATCCCAACACAACAAACTGTGGCGCTTTGGCAATCGGTACTCCTTGCGGCGGCAATGACGACGCTAACGTAAAGTCATAACAGGCTCTGCTGCTTAGTGACACATCGTCTAAAAGAATACTGCTTGTGTTGGTATCGGCCCAAAGCCATCCTTGCACATACTTCACATCGGCAGAGGCCGTAGCATTGACAATAAATTTTGTATATTCAGTAGCTGTTTCAGGCAAATAGAGCGTCTTACTGGAGATATAACTCTTATTGGCATCAAGAAACACCATACCCACAGAGATACCGTTAAGTTTTCCCGTGGTTTTATAATATCCGTGAAACTGGTATGTCTCAGCACCGTTTGTTAAGCGTTGACTTGTCTGCTCTACACCGCCGTTTGTAATCTTAATGGCACTACTGCCTGCATAAGCATCATTGACTATCGTATTAACTCCGCTAACGATCCAGCCTGACGTTCCACGTTCAAAACCGGAATTTTGAAAATAGTCACATGCCGCATTGGGCGCTGCGGTAACATTCCATACAAAACTGCTGCTGTCACTGCCGCCGTTACCGTCAACAACAGTGATGGTAACGCTAAACGTTCCTGCTTGCGACAGTACTCCTGAAATGACTCCGGTTTGAGCATTTACATGTAATCCATCAGGCAATCCTTCGGCACTGTAAGTCAAAGTATCGTTGTCGGCATCAACCGCATTAGTAACCATATTGACGGACGTACCTTCTACCCCTTGTTGATCGGTAATATCCACAAGTACCGGTGCATTGTTAGGCGGTAGCGTAATGGTCCATAAAAACGCTTGCGAATCCTTACCGCCGTTATCGTCAACTACCTGTACCGTCACAGCAAAAGTCCCCGTTTGTGTCGGCATACCCGTAATGGCTCCTGTTTGTGTGTTGATATGCAAGCCTTCCGGTAATCCTTCGGCACTGTAGTGTAACGGGTCGTTATCGGCATCGGTCGCGCGAATCGTAAGTGCTGTCGCAGTATTAAGAATACCCTGCTGATTGTCTATGGTCTCCATAATCGGAGCGTTATTGGCAGAAGCACCGCAATATTCCGGCTGAAAACTGATATCGTCCAAATAGGTGTATGACCGTCTGGATGCGCTGCTCCACCCCCAAATATCTACATGTACCGTACCGCGCGGCGGTGTGGTTTTTAAAGAGAATTTTTTATATTTTTTACTTCGTTTAAGTTTGAGTGTATCCTCACCGACAACCCTCCAGTAGCGGTCATAATATGTCACCCCGACCCAAGTAGCGTAGGGAGTTTTTTTTGTTTTGTAATACCCTTCAAAAACGTAGGTTTGACTGATGTCAATTTCGGAATAATACGAAACTACCTGATCTACGCTACCGCTGCTGTATCGAGCAGCATAGCGTCCCTCATGCTCTTTGCTGCTTAGTCGGACACCGTTTCGTGACGCATTCCATCCCTCAAAGCCCTGTTCAAACCCCGGATTGTAAACCGCATTACACTCTTGTGTATTGTCGTCATCATCATAATCATCGTCATAATCATCGTCATGGTCATCATCATACGAAGACGATCCATACCAGGGGTCGTATGTTTTATGGTGCTTGGCATACAGTGTCACGGTACTCATGTACACCAGTGCCACACAGAGTAAAATCACCTTTGTCATTGTGTTGTATCCTTGTTGGTTTATATTTACAGTGTGATTTTAACGGCGGTACTATTAGTTTTAGCTTTAAATATTCGGGTGAATTAATATTTTGTTAACAAAGTTACAATATTGTTAAGTATTTATAATATTTTAACACATTATTTTAAACAATGGGTTTATTCCCACTCTTCAAATTTTTTAGAACCGTGTTTGTCTTTTTTGTATTTACGGCGATTGATGTTTTTTTCCAACTGATTGAACGCATAAAGAATAGTGCTTCTAATAGTTTCAACAGCTTCATCAGAATGTCGAAATGCCAAAAGAGCGTCTGCAATAGCTTCAAGCTCGCTAAATTCGCCTTTATAGAGTGCGATGCGCTCTACACGATGAAGATATTTGGCGTTATTATCTACTTTTTTGTCAAATCCCTCTTTGGTGAGATTCTCGGACTTCATCAGATAGTTGGCACAACTTCGTGTGAAACGCTCCAGTACTCGAACGTAGCGCAGCCTTTTAGAGTTTTCCTCTTTTTTTTGTGATCGGGGCACCCTATTAACCTTTGATAATACAGAGTTGGTATAATGGTGTGATTATACCATCTTAACGGAGTCTTGAATGAAACCGCTCATACTGACAATAATTTTGCTTCTTACCCCGCTTTTTGCCGACGTACAACACCTTTTCTTAAACAACAAAATATTGCATTCCAATATCCCTATTGTTGATATACGAACTCCCGGTGAATGGAGCGATACGGGACTGCTTAAAGGATCGATTCCCATTATGTTTTTCGATGAAAAAGGGGGCTACAACTTAGAACAGTTTCTCAAAACACTGCAGCAAAAAGTAGATACTAAAAAAACATTTGCACTTATCTGTAACAGTGGCAGTCGAACCCGTATGGTAGCAGACTATCTCTCTACAAATTACGGTTACCATATTATAGATCTGCGCGGCGGTATCCGCTATGCTATCGGAAAAAGTTTTCCTATTGAACCCTACCCGCCCAAACCGTGAAGCTTTTAACGTTCATTCTCTTCTTTCTGGTACGGGTTGTTCTGGTATTTGGAGTGATTGGACTGATTGTTTTTGGACTGTGGGCACTGCTCTATTGGCTCTTAACCTAAGATTTAAATCCAAAACCTTCCTGTTTGAGTAGCGTTTTTAGCTTCTCTGTTAGTTCGCCTTGAAATTCCATCCACGGCGCTTTGTAACTGCCCCCGCATCCTAACTTTTTTTTAACCTGTTTAAGTACCGCGGAAGCATCCTCTTTGTGAAGCTGAAACGGACCGACACATGTCACCACGTTACCCCGGCGTTTTTCACGCCGGCACACCAAAGAGTGCTTTGAGGGTACTATTACATTAGGCGACTCTTGACGGGAGACCTCTTGAACCTGACACCATCCTGGCTCTATAGTGGCCCCGATGGCAAGGTCTATCTTAACACCGCGTCCCACAGCTAGAACTCAACCTGCTGAATGAGTGCACTCACACCCGGAATATCAAGCATCTCTTGCTCTGCCCGTTGCAAGATCGTCTCAGGTGCGAAGACCGTTTCGTTATAGAGTACTACAATAATCTCATCACCGTGTTTTAGGTACGTATGCTCTCCATATTCGGTATATCGCGTGGCACCGATACTGATAACCGCCTGTGAAGGAAATTTACATGTAGCTATATGCTCAGATATTGCCTCCAAAGGACCACAGTTTTGTTGGGTATTCATCTGCTCTTGCATCCAGTGCAGCAGTTGTTCATAAAAGTAGCTGTAACCGCTTAATGCCACATCTTCACCGTAACGAAAAAGCGCTCCTTCACGTCGTAAAAACGAAGCAATACGGTAATGATCCATGATTCCGCCTTGAGAAAAGGTATCAATCTCAAGCAGCTTATCGGAGAGCCCTTTCGATGCTTCACCCCAATTTTTTTTCTCCGAAATTTTTGCGGCGCCCTCTTTACGAATCGAGGCGTCATTGTATGCCGCAAAATGCGTTGGTGTCATCGCAACAACATGACCGTTCTCGTATGTCAGATTACACAACAGTGCCACTTCGGGTTCAGCCTGAACCTTCACGTTTTCTTCGGGGAGTACCAAGCGTTTCGATGCAATTGGATACCTGCCGAGTGCACCGGTCGCATGCGGTAGGTAGAAAGGAAACATTCCTTTGGGGCCGTTTTCATCATCCGTTACAATATCTTTAAAATCTTCCATTTCACCGGCTTGTTGCAGGTGCAGGGCAAAATTTCCGGCAATCCCCAGACCGATGTACGTACTATAACGAGCCATTGGCTTTCGCCTCGGCAAATGCTTCATAACTTCCTTTAAAATCGGTATAACTTCCGTCTCCGTGCAACTCAATAATACGATTGGCAAAAGCATCTAAAAGCTCTCGGTCATGAGAGACGCATATAACATTGCCTTTAAAGTTGTAAAGTCCTTCTCCCAATGCAACAATTGCCTCAAGATCAAGGTGGTTGGTCGGCTCATCGAGTACCAAAAAATTTCCCTCTTCGAGCATCATTTTAGAGAGCATCATGCGGTGTTTTTCGCCACCGGAAATTTTCTCGACACTTTTTTCCTGCTGTTCTCCGCTAAAAAGCATGCGTCCCAAACAGTTGCGAATTTCGGAAATGTCACGTTTGGGGTCAAAACCGCGAAGCCACTCATACAGCGTACCGTTACCTTGAATTTTATCGGCAGTATCTTGCGGAAAGTAACTGGTTTCTATAGTCGCGCCCCATTTCACTTCACCGCTATCAGGCTGCAGCTCTTCCATAATCACTTTAAGCAGTGTTGTTTTTCCCACACCGTTATGCCCGATAACGGCAATTTTCTCACCCGGTTCAATACGAAGACTTACCTCTTTTAGCACCTCCAAATCATCAAAAGATTTGGAGACATTCACAATTTCCAATGCCTCACCGCCCATTTGACGCTTGGCTTTAAAGACAATACTCGGATCACGACGAGACGAGGGTTTAATATCTTCGATTACCAGTTTATCAAGCTGTTTCTGGCGCGATGTTGCCTGCTTCGCTTTGGAAGCATTGGCAGAAAAACGACGCACAAAGGCTTCAAGCTGCTCTTTCTCTTTGAGTTTTTTGGCATTATCCATCTCTTGCTGTTTGGCAATAACATTAGCGGCAATATACCAATCATCATAATTGCCGGTAAACGGACGGATTTTTTGATAGTCTACATCCAAAATATTGGTTACCACGGCATTAAGGAAATGGCGGTCATGCGAAATAACAACCATAGTGCCTTCATGGCGCTGTAACTCATGTTCTAACCAGCCGATAGAGTCAATGTCAAGGTTGTTGGTCGGCTCATCCAGAAAGAGGACATCGGGCTTGGGAAAGAGCACCTGCGCTAACAGTACTTTGAATTTATCGGACGTTTTAAGCGTTGACATTAAATTCTGATGCTCTTCGACGGGAATGCCGACATTGGCTAAGATTTTTGCAATATTGACATCATACTCATACGTCGGATCTTCTTCAACACAAATAACCTCCAAGTCCGCTAAACGATTATTCACCGCATCATCGTCAAAATCACCCGTGGCATACAATGCTTCTTTCTCTTTAATTGCATCAAAAAGCCGTTTATTGCCGTAAAGTACCGCATCGGCAATGGTAAAGTCCTCAAAAGCAAACTGGTTTTGACCCAATACACCGACTTTAAGACCGTTTTCAATAACGACCTCTCCTTCATACTCTTCAATCTCTCCGCTGAGAATTTTCAAAAAGGTAGTTTTTCCCGCACCGTTGGCACCAATAAGTCCGTAACGCTTGTGCGGATCAAGTTTTAAGTTAATATTTTCAAATAATATACGATTGCCGTATCGCATTGTCAGGTTAATTGTCTGTACCATATTTATATCATCACTCTTTATTAAATGTTTTTGCGATTATAGCTAAAAGATTTTAATAGGTGCTTTACTTATTTTTCTTAAACAACAACTAACAAATTATAGAGTATAATACAAGCAAATTTTAAATATAAATGGTGATGTATCATGAAAAAACTAATTGTCATTGCTTTACTGGGTACTTTGTCCCTTTTAACG
>Ga0256833_1003898_pt1 | contig 10129 bp, 7 predicted proteins | sample 356284metaG_FD_190535 | JGI IMG/M metagenome (GOLD analysis project Ga0256833, IMG submission 190535) | Hydrothermal vent microbial communities from Mid Atlantic Ridge, Atlantic Ocean - 356-284 | ecosystem: Environmental > Aquatic > Marine > Hydrothermal vents | place: Atlantic Ocean: Mid...
GGGGGCTACTCTAAAAATGCTAAAAGGTATTGATGATAATAAAGATCAAACTTATTTTTTATATACCCTGCAACAACATCAACTGCAAAAAAGCCTCTTCCCCATTGGTAACTTAGAAAAATCAAAAGTCAGAGAGCTAGCAGATAAAGCTGGTTTTGATACCGCAAATAAAAAAGATAGCACAGGTATTTGTTTTATTGGTGAGCGTAAATTCACCGAGTTTTTACAGCGATTCCTACCCGCTCAACCAGGAATGATTATGACCCCCGAAGGTGATGAAATAGGCAAACATCAAGGGCTTATGTATTACACACTAGGGCAACGGCAAGGCTTAGGTATTGGTGGCATGAAAACAGCCAGTGAAAAACCTTGGTTTGTCGTCGCTAAAAACCTTAAGGAAAATCAGTTAATCGTTGCGCAAGGTCATGATCATCCCTTGCTCTTAAAACAACAGTTATACGCCTCTCAATTACATTGGGTGGCAGGCAAAGCACCTTCAAATAAATTTAAATGCAAAGCAAAAATCAGGTATCGACAAACAGAGCAAAGCTGTCAAGTGAATGTCAATGGTAATGAGTGCATAGTTTGCTTTGATGAAAAACAACGTGCAATCACACCTGGTCAGTCTATCGTTTTTTATCAGGATAATATTTGTCTTGGCGGTGGTATCATTGATAAAATGCAGGCAAAATGCTCCTAAGGAAAACCTGATCAAGTCCAATTATTTTTAGCTTGTCAAATCTGCCAATATTTTCCTGCGCTAAATTCTAATCGACTTGATCAGGTTTTCCTTAATTGTGTAGAGTATATATAAGCTAAATACGTGAGGTCACTATGGCACATGATGCAAGCCATTGATTCATAACTAAACCAATATCTTACGCCCTGTTATCCGCATTGACCTCACGGATTCAGGTATAACCAATAAAACTAGAGAACATCTGATAGTGGAATCTAATACCAAAAACCGTACCATTGCCTTGGCCGCACTTTTTCAATGTATCGAAGGAGTCAACCAAATTGCCAATACAGGAAAAGTTGATAGTGATCTTTTTCACACCTGTATTAACAGTGTACTAACAGATGAAAATGAATCTGCCGAGAGTCTCTATGGCTCAATATCTGCACTTAAAACAGGGCTAAAATCTTTGATGTATCAATTAGGAAGTGGTCAACTCACACCTGATGGAAAACCAAAAGATATGGAAGCTACCCGCTATACGCTAGGCTTACTTCATCTTGAAAACAAGCTCGACAAGAACCCTGAAATTTTTAAAGAACTTCTAGCAGGTATTGAAAAAACACAAGAAAAGCTCAAACATTTCGATATTGATCATGAAAATATCACCGCAGCACTTGCCGATGTTTATGCAAATACAATTAGCGAGTTAGGACCTAAAATAATCGTAAAAGGTGAGCAGATACACCTTTCAAATCCTAAAAATGCCGCAAAAATTCGAACCTTGCTCTTAGCAGGTATACGTGCAGCACTACTGTGGCGACAGGCGGGAGGCAACCGTTGGAAACTTCTCTGGGAAAGAAGAAAACTACAACGACAGGCTGATGCTTTTTTAGCTCTTGTTTGATTTAAACCATTAAGAGCTAGGTTATAGATACCCATCCCCCCCCTTTTTTTGCATTTTTTATAGCAAGGCTTTGTTATCTTTTAGCGTTTCTTCCAAATTGTCATTTGTGCAATGGTATGTTGGTATTTACGAGCTGTTTCCCTGATCACAAAGGGAATATCAATAGGCTCACATACTTCATTAAAATTATCTGATAATATTTTTTTTATACCATCGTATGTCATTATATTTTCACCATTATCTTTTATCCCTCCTAGCCACTTTGATTCTTCCGTATATTCTTCAAGCCATGTATAAGGTGATGTAAGAACTAATAAGCCACTCTTACGAAGACGGTTTTGCAAACTTTTTAAGAAGGCTTTAGGATCATAAAGACGATCAATCAAGTTACCCGCAAAGATCACGTCATAGTCAGTATACTTAGGGCGCAAATTACTAGCATCTCCTTGAGTGAAGTCTACATTATGCACTCGTTCGCCTAGCCCTAATGCATCAATATTAAATTCTTTTAAGTCGGTAATTTTCCCTTCAATGGGAATCATATAACGCACTTTTCCATGATCCCGTAATTGTATTGCATTACGGATAAAGCGTGTTGAAAAATCTACGGCATCGACATGATTAAAGGTGCGAGCTAATTCGTAGCTACTTCGACCCACGGCACAGCCTATATCTAATGCACGTTCTGTTTTTTGTCCATCAAGTAAACTAATGACTTGATCAATGCAAGCCTTGGGGAAATTAGGTACTCCAAAGTAGTTCTCACCATAATGGAATTCAAGATATTGAGCGATTAATTCATCGCTTTCGTAGATATTAAATTGTTGCTTAACGCTAATATCAGATTCGATATAACGGAATCCTGCATGTTGATAAAAGTGTCTGCGAAAGGCATAACGAGAGTCGGCAATGGCTTCATTGCCTGTTGAAATCCAGCTTCCTCCCTTGATTAAATTATGTCTACCATCAAAGGTGGGAACAGAAAAATCATCATAAGTTGGGTGTACTTTGAAGCCTTTAAAACCATCAATAGCGGTCTCAGTCCACTGCCAAACATTACCAATAACATCACCAAAGCCATTTTGCATAAAAGCATCGATGGGACTAGATGAAGCCCAATATTCCAAATTGATATTTCCGGGTGCTTTATCCCATTCAATATGGTCTTCCTTAATGCATTGATTACGCAAACAATACCATTCACTTTCAGTGGGTAAACGTATTTTTTTACAGGTTTTACTGGATAACCAATTACAAAAGGCTTTTGCTTCAAGATAGTTAATTTCAACAGGCCAATTCAGCGGCATATTAATTTCTTGATAGAGCGCACGGTAGCGATAGCCTATATCAGTATTTGAATCTTCAACCCAAAATACAGGATGAGTTGCTTTTTTAAAGTTTCGCCATTCAACACCTTCCTCCGTCCACCACTGATCACAGTCATAACCTCCATCTTCAACAAACATTAAAAACTCTTGGTTTGAGACTAAATATTGACTGGCTTTGAAACTTTCCACTTTGCAGCTAAAAGAACCGTATTCATTATCCCAACCGTATGTTTCTGAAGGGTGAGTGCGACCTAAGTTAATCTCGCAGCCTGCTACATCTCGCAGACTGTTTTCAGGTGCTTCTCCCACATCAGTACAAAGCTTCCATTGGGGTAATGGTTTTAGCCATTTTATATCTAACTGACGAATCAATACTGAAGAGGTTTCCAAATGGATGCGCTCGTGTTCAATACCCATTACAATAATCCAGAAAGGTGACTCCCAATCAATAGGAAAGGTCAGCGGCAGGGTATCGATTAGCTCATTAACTAGAACTCTAACTTTGTCTCTAAAGCCTCGTACAGCTTCAACCGTGGGCCATTGATAATCAGTATTATCCAAGTCATCCCATGACATTTCATCGACACCTATTGCCATCATGGATTCTACATTTTCATCAACCCTTGAATCATAAATTTTGGAAGTAACAAGTTTATTGACAAAAAAAGTAGCGGTGTGACCGTAATAGAAAATAAGAGGATGGCGTAATGGCTCAGGACGCTCGTAATAAGCTTGATCGTTTGTTAGACATTCAAATAACTGTTCATATAGATCATAAGTTGCATTAAAGTAACGCTTAATTTCTGCACGTTTTTCTATTTCATTACCATGAGTAAGTATAGGAGTTTTAAATGATTGCATAGATAGGGTTTCTCTTAGGGGAGCTGTCTATTTCCGAACAGCCTTTGGGTTGTTTGGATTCAGATTAAATTGTGTTGGTTTTTGTCACTGCGCCATGTTCCGTATTAATTTAATATATGCGCTATATCATATATAACGTAGCATGATTTCAATAAAGTTTAGTTAATTTAGATTTATTAAAACTGAATCTGTGAGCATAATAGGGGGAGTAGGGGGTAAGATATTGCTTTCGACAGTAGTGTGTATAGATATAGCAGTTGTTGAGTCTAAAATAAATCCCTTAATATATGGCGAGATTTTTTGTGCGCTGTTATTTCACTTGCTTGAGTAATCCATGCGTCAATGAGTGCGTCAATTCTATTTTCTTCAATACAATAGGATTTATAGAGGTCATTTTTTAATAAAATTTCTTGGAGTACTTTTTTTGCTTTCTTTTCATTGCATAGATCACTGGTTGTCGTGATTCCTTTTTGTGTAAGAAGGGCTTGTATTTTACTACCAAACCCTTCAATTGCTTTAAGATTGTCATTATCAAAATAAAAGGCATAACGAATAAAGCTTAAAAAGGCTGCTACACAAAGAATAAAAAGAGTAATAATCAATACAGAAGGAATGCCTGTATTAGAAAGATTGTGCCATTGCTCATTATGTGTTGCTATAGCTAAAGCAGTGCCCGCAGCAGGTGGGTGTTCTAAATTTAAAATAGTCATCAAAAATATGGCTAAAGAAATTGATAAAAAACTTGTTATATCAACACCATAGGAGTCATTAGTTTCAATTTTAAGTAGGTGCAGACTATAGAGAACTAAAAGACCTACTAGAGCAGATATAAAATGCCCAAAAAATATTTTTTTAGGTGTAGAAGAGCCTAAATGAGCTGCGCCAAAGACTAGAAAAGTACTTGCGGCAATAGAGCCAACAATAAAAGTGCGTATATGATTATTCGGTGCTAGTTTAATATCATAAAAATCTAGTGAGAAATTAAATCCATAGATGCAAGTTGCAATGAGAAGACCTCCTGCAAAGGCTTGAATAATAAAAGACCAGTAATAATCTCTCAGTAAAGGATCAAAGAATCCAAACTTAGCACTACCATCTTTAAACCATGATAAAAGTTTTCTCTTAGGAGTTGCCATCATGCCTTTTCCTTTCTCTTGCTATAACGCCCATTCTTTATTTATTTCATCGGCTTGTAATGGTTTGATAACCAATTCACGTTCTTCTTCGCCAGGAATACCAATCAATACGGTTACTTCTTCTCTATCACGCCCTTGGCTGTAACGTGCGGTGATTGAGGCGGCTAAATGTAAATCTTCGGCAGAAATATCTGTGCCATCCAATAAGGTTAATGGGCCGCTACAGCTGGCTGTTTTGATATAAGTGAAAAGTTTTTTATAGCCTTGTAAAAAACGTGTTTCACCTTCTTCACGTGCAATAATCATTTTAAAATGATCTTTTGGACGAAAATGGCGACCAATTTTAAGCAACATAATATCGTCTAGCTCATAGCTTTTTCCTTCAGGACGATGCTGTAGCAAATCTTTCATTTTTCCAGAATAATTTGGGTCTGTTAAAAAACAACAGCCACCCGCAGGCTGTGCATAGTCATCTAAATCCCATTTTTCTGCCAGTGCCATTTGTGGTTTTCGATTGCGACCTGAGAAATCAAATAGTTTTTCACGATCAACCCAGCCTTCGCGTTCTGGTTTCGTAATAGGTAGATTTTTTGCACAAAGTGGGCGTAGTAATAAATCATCAGCACCAGAGTCACTTGCAATAATCGGCATGGTTTCTTTGCGTTGAGACATAGGGCGTTGACCCACAACTTCACCTGTCACAATAAAGTCGAAATCATGTTCTGCAATCCATTCATGTGCTTTTTTGACCATGAATATTTTACAATCAAGGCAGGGATTTAGATTTGCACCATAGCCATGTTTGGGGTTGAGCACGACATCTTTATATTCTTCGACAATATCCACAATATGTAGTTTGATACCAAGTTGTTCGGCAACCCAAAGTGAATTATTGCGTTTAGGCTTAGTTGCTTTTTTCTTGCGGATAGCGTGGGTATGGCCTTCAACACAAAACCCTGTAAAGAAATTAATACCTTCTACGTGAATGCCTTGTTCTAACATGGCTTTAGTGGCAAGTAGTGAATCTAGCCCTCCAGAAATTAAAGAGACGGCTTTGCGTTGTATAGTCATAATATCTAAAAAACTGAGAAAAAAGGAATATTACAGGCTTATTGTAGTTTGTCATACCCATCCCCCCTGTTTTTTGCATATTTTATTTGCCGCTTTATTTATTGCCTTGTCGAATTATCACAGTGTCCCTTATCTATCACCATTGATTATTCCTTGGTAATAAAAATTTCGTTTTGATCATTGATTTCAACCTCACTACCAATTTGCCGTGCAGCGGCAAGCAATTCAGGTGCAACATAGGCAGTACTCTTTATTTTTAATATTTCTTCTGATGCAATGCTACTCATACCTTTTTTCATCTGTAAAACATGCAGAGGACATGCAACTCGATTGATTTCTATTTCATGGCTAATGTTTTTTTTGTTTTGGATATTCATTGTTCACCTGTCAAGTATGGAGTAAGGGATATGCAATAATAAACTCATGCATTAGTAAGTTTAGGGATTCAGGTTCCAATCAACTTAATCAGGTTTTCCTTATAGGAGGCTGTCCGAGAATAGAGTACCTCCTAAACCCTTTCAAAAATTGTTGTAATGCCCTGACCATGTCCAATACACATTGTCGCTAAGCCTAAAGTGGCCTCTTTATCTACCATAATGTTCAATAAAGTTGTTGAGATGCGAGAGCCAGAGCAACCTAATGGATGTCCTAATGCAATTGCACCACCGTTGAGGTTTACCTTGTCATCCATTACATCCATTATGCCTAGGTCTTTAAGGACGGGTAAAGATTGTGCGGCAAAAGCTTCGTTTAGCTCAAATACATCAATATCATTAATACTTAAAGCCGCTTTTTTTAGAGCTTTTTTGGATGCAGGGACAGGACCATAACCCATTATCGCTGGGTCTACTCCTGCTAAGCCCATTGAAACAATTTTGGCGATTGGTTCAAGCCCTGCGGTTTTGGCTGCTTGGGCTGACATAATCAGCATTGCAGATGCGCCATCTGAAAGTGCGGATGATGTTCCTGCTGTTACCGTGCCACCTTTTGGGTTAAATACGGGGCGTAATTTTGCGAGGGTTTCTACTGTTGTATCGGGACGGATAACTTCATCTTGATCACACATTTTAGGTGTGCCGTCAGCATCATGTCCTAGTGTTGCGATAATTTCATTTTTAAATTTACCTGCAAGGGTTGCTGCATGTGCAAGCTGATGTGAGCGTGCGCCAAAGGCATCTTGTGCTTCACGAGTAATTCCATGTTGTACTGCCAACATTTCAGCTGTTAAGCCCATCATATTTGATGCCATTGCAGCGTGTTTGGCAAAACTTGGATTAAGGTCTACTCCATGCGTCATTGGGATATGCCCCATGTGTTCAACACCACCAATAATATAACAATCCCCATTGCCTGACTGAATCCCTTGAGTCGCTGTGTGAATGGCTTGCATGGATGATCCGCATAGGCGATTGACTGTTTGTGCAGGGACTTCATGCGGAAGGCGAGTTAGCAATGCCATAACACGGGCAATATTAAAGCCTTGTTCCAGGGTTTGATAAGTACAGCCCCAAATAACATCATCAACCTGTGCAGGGTTAAGGTTTTCATTGCGATCAAATAATGCTTCAAGCAGATGTGCTGATAGATTTTCGGCGCGAGTAACACGAAACATACCGCCTTTTGAACGTCCCATTGGGGTTCTTACGCAATCAACGACAACGGCATCTCTTGCTTCTAGTTTAGCCATGATTACGCCTCTCCTTTTGTTGTAGCTTTTGTTGTAGCTTTAGCAAAAAATTGAATATTATTTGAAGCCATATCTGCGAGTAGTTTGGGGACATTGTAAGCTGCACCTAAATCTGTATATTTTTCGGCTATTGTGACAAATTCTTGAGTGCCAATGGAGTCAATATAGCGTAATGCGCCTCCTCTAAAGGGTGGGAAGCCGATACCCCAAATCAAACTCATATCAGCCGCTTCGGGGGAATCAACAATTTGATCTTCAAGACAACGTACCACTTCGAGACAAAGTGCTAACATCATGCGATGAATAATTTCATCATCGGTGAATTCATCTGGCTGTCGAATCGCACGAGTGGTTTTTTTCACCAGTGCCTGAGCTTCTTCATCGGCTTTCTTTTGTGGTTTTCCACGTTTATCTACTTGATAACGATAGTATCCGCTACCCATTTTTTGACCCAAGCGACCTGCTTTATAGAGTGCTTCTGTTGCGCTATCGAAGTTGATTTTCATACGCTCTGGAAAACCTTCAGCCATTACCGCAGAGCCATGACAAGCAATATCTAGCCCAACGACATCTAATAAATAAGCTGGTCCCATCGGCCAGCCAAAAGCTTCCATGACTTTATCAATGTGCATAAAATCAGCACCATCATTAAGCAGTTGTTCAAAGGCGTTTAGATAGGGAAACAGCACTCGATTCACCATAAAACCTGGGCAATCATTGACAACAATGGGTTTTTTACCAATGGCAAGTGCATACGCTACTGTAGTAGCAATTGCTTCATCAGAGGTTTTTTCACCGCGAATCACTTCAACTAAGGGCATCAGTGGCACAGGGTTAAAAAAGTGCATTCCACAAACACGTTCAGGGTGCTTTGTTGCTGTTGCCAGCTCAGTAATTGAAATAGTGGAAGTATTTGATGCTAAAACGGTGTTTTCACTGACCACATCTTCAAGTTCGGCAAGCACTGATTTTTTGATTTTGATATTTTCTACAACTGCTTCAACCACAATATCGGTGTTTGCCACATCACCATAGGTCAATGTCGTGTTAATACGAGTTAAGGTATCTGCCATCTCCTCGCTTGTCATACGACCTTTGTTGACACGTTTTGCAAGTAGTTTTTTTGCTTCTGTTAGACCTAACTGAATTGCATTTTCATTAATGTCTTTCATCACTATAGGTGTACCTTTTAAAGCACTTTGATAAGCGATGCCCCCACCCATTACACCTGCGCCTAAGACAGCAGCGGTTTTGACTTGGGTTGCTTTTTCAGTAATTTGTTTTGCCTGTCGCTTTAGCTCTTGATCATTTAAAAATAAACCAACAAGATTTGCTGCTACATCTGTTTTAGCTGCTTTGATAAAGCCTTTAACTTCAACAAGCATAGCCTCATCACGATGCAAATTGGCATGTTTTTGCATTGCAGTTAACATGATTTTCGGTGCGGGATAATGGGGCCCAGCTTTGCCAAGAATCATACCTTTTGCCGTTTCAAATGACATGAGCTGTTCTAATGGATTTAGCAATAAGCCATTACGTTTTTCTTCGCGACGTGCCTTATAATCAAGCTCGCCATTTATACAACGATTTAAGGTGATTAGAGCGGCTTCACGCAGTTTATCAGCTTCAACGACACCATCTACTGCACCTTTTTTTAAAGCATCTTCAGCTCGCTGAGCACGTCCTGTGGCAATCCATTCAAAGGCATTATCTAAACCAATCAAACGTGGCAAACGAAAACTACCTCCCCAGCCAGGAAAAATACCTAAATTGATTTCGGGCAATCCTACTTTGGATTTTGTTGTCATTATTCTGTAATCAGTGCTTAGAGGTAGTTCAAAGCCACCACCTAAAGCGACTCCATTAAGGGCGCACACAGTCGGAAAAGGAAAGTCTTCAATTTTTGCAAAGGTTTTGTGGACATCTAGCAAACGGGCTTCAAACTCTTCTTCAGGCATATTAAACCAGCCTATAAATTCAGTAATATCAGCACCTACAATAAAATCCTTTTTGGCACTGCTAAATAATAAACCAGTAATTGAATCATTTTGATTGAGCCTATCAACGGCTTCTTTAAGCTCAGAAATGGTTGCTAGATCAAGTTTGTTAATGGGCAGATCTTGACGATCAAAATTTAATTCAGCCACACCATTGTCTAGCTGTTTTAGCGAGAGGCTATTACCTTCAAAAATCATCAAGTTCTCCTATAGTTTTTTAGTCGTGGTTTATTATTGTGCTGTACCTAACTATCGTACTTTGTCGGATTACGCTATCGCTAATCCGACCTACAAAAACTGTTAAAGTAGTAAACCCATCCCCCCTGTTTTTGATACTTTTTATTATTACCTGAATCCGTGAGGTCAATGCGGATAACAGGGCGTAAGATATTGGTTTAGCACGGGATTTAAAAAGCTCTGCATAATTGAGTTCACCATCTGCTAGCGCAGATGGGAAGCTCAC
>Ga0256833_1003899_pt1 | contig 10129 bp, 3 predicted proteins | sample 356284metaG_FD_190535 | JGI IMG/M metagenome (GOLD analysis project Ga0256833, IMG submission 190535) | Hydrothermal vent microbial communities from Mid Atlantic Ridge, Atlantic Ocean - 356-284 | ecosystem: Environmental > Aquatic > Marine > Hydrothermal vents | place: Atlantic Ocean: Mid...
TCATATAGATCCCGGTAAAATGAATAATTACAAATAGTGTCGATACAAGATTTATGCTTACGCATACTATACTTTCACTCCTATCTTTTTTTTCTATCGGATTTTCCTTTTTATTGTACTTATGTTGCCATTCTGTAAAAATAAGTAACAATATCGCCACGACAAGATAAAAAATCGCATTTTCTTTTGACGCTTCTATAACTACGCCTATACGTGGTATATCATGACCGGTAAAGAGTGCTATACTCCAACCAAAAGGGATTAGCGTGATGATATTTCTTTTTAGAAAAGCAAGCATCTCTACCTGTCTCTCATCTCATTGTATATTTCACTAACTGTAAAATCAACTATAAAATCCTGGGTCTCTGTCGGCATAGGCATTAAAGTCATTACTCCGTCCAAAAGAGCATCCGATGGTTCAAACTTTCCTCCTTCAAGAAGAAGAAAATGCTTGTTGACCGTACAAATTGCAGATCCGCCAGTTGCCAATGTTTTAATTGTAGGATTTGATGCAAAAGCTGAAATAAATCCGAAAACATTTGCAGCATCTTCCGATGCTTTCGCCTTTTGCACAGGATCTCCAAAAGCTCTCTTTTCATAAAAAAGTCTTTCATACTCATCATTGAACAGATGCACGAACGCCCCGCTCACCGCACCGTTTGCGAACTTTCCGCCAGTTATGGAACTCACTGTGCCTCCCACCGTCGCCATTATGAGAGTGCGCCCCGTCACTCCGCCGTAACCTTTCGTTCCGACACTGAAGCCGCTTGTGACAAAACCGCTCCAGAAAGCCGCCTTCGCTCTTTGGTTCTGAGCTTTGGCTATCAAAGCACGGCTTACACCGTGGGCAAGGGATTTGAAAGAAGCTGCACCCAAGTCTCCTCTACTTTGGAAAAAACTCCTTCCGTGGCCGAATATCTCGCCTATGCCGTATGCCATACCTGCACTCAGCATTCCGTAAAAGGCTCCCTGCAGCGCCCCGTCAAAGGATCCTGTCATTAAAACGTTCGATACCGCCCCTACATAAGCTCCCGTTGCTACGGTCGCTGCAAATGCATTTCCTCCGAAAGCATTCAGGAAAAATGCATTGGCGCTTCCGGCTGTCGCCAATGTTATGGCCGTTGCAACAATCACATCCAGATGGCTTGAAACGAAACTCATCAGATTTTGAAACGGCTTAAACAGAGAACCTATGCCGAAATGACCCGTCGGATCGGTATATTTTAGCGGATTATTCCTGACGTAACTGTAACGGTTGAAACTCTGTGAGTCGTAAATGTGCGGTATCATTGTGTCGGCACTTAAAAACCTGGCAATAACAGGATCGTAAAGACGGGCATTCATGTGTATGAAGCCGGTCTCTTCTATATGCTCATGACCGGTATACCCTCTGTTCGTAACGGAGGTCTTTGTAGTCGGATTTCCATCTTTGTCCAGATTTAGCTTTTGTCCGAAAGGCTTGTAGGCATATCTTGCCTCTATTATGCCAAGATTGTTTGTAATAGTATCTACCGAACCCAATGAATCATAATGGAGATATTTTGTAGATGGAGACCATATGCCGTTTCTATATGTATCGGTATAGATACTTACTACCTGACCACCTGCATAAATAAAATATCTTCTCTCTATATCTCCTCTATTTTTATAAACTTTTTCTTCGTATGATTTATCGAGATAGAATGTAGTATAGCTTCTCGTCTCTTTTTTGTAGCGTTTCTTGTCTGCATCATAGAAAAAAGTTATTGTATCGCTGTTTGTCTTGATGGTTTCAGGCTTGTTGAACGATGTGTAGGAGATTTTTATACCGTTGTTGTTGACCATATTTCCATTGGCATCATAAGAGAAACGTTTTTTTCCAGCCTGAACAACCCTGTGAGGATGTTGAGTGTCATAAGTATAGGTTCCGACATCTGACTTGTAAGTCATATTTCCGAGCGCGTCGTAAGCGTAAGTCAATCTTGTAATTTTACCCCTGTTGTCTATAAGCGCACTGGTCAGGCGGTTGAGACGGTCGTATCGAAATAGTTGGTTTACCCCCAGTTTTCTGTCTACACGGTAGGTTACATTGTCGAGCAGATCATAATCAAACTCCAAATCCCTCACATATTCATCACTGTCGGCATACATAGTAGTGATACGCTTTAGTGTGCCGGCAGCATTATCATAAATGTTTTTCGTTATCAGACCGTTGCCCGACAGATACGATGTGACATGCCCTGCGGCATCTACCTCTATAACTTTGTAGAAGTAGTTGTACTCCTTGTCGAGTGCGGCACCGCTTAAACTTTTTAGACCCTGAGATGCATCATAATATTTCTGTTCGAAATTTCTGGCAATCTCATTATACTTTTTTGCTTTAGATAGAGTATTTTTAGCCAAATTCAGATAGTACTCCATGTTTTTCAGAGCGGTTTCAGACTTGTTTTTTGCATCATAATATTTAGTTGTTAATCTCAGTTCTCTTTTTGCTATAGCTTCACATCTATTGCTTACATATGAATAAATGTATGCTATATATTTGTAAAACCATTTACCCCACCAGCTGCTTCTTGATGCTTTTTTGAGATAATTTTCGGCAACTTGACTGTAATAATCAGCGAGCTGCTTAAATCTTTTTGCATTTTTTTCGTGCAACATTGCAGATCTCTCCAGCTTGGAGGCGACATCGGAAAAATAGGCACTCTCTCTTTTGTACCGCTCTGCGATTCTGCGGTACTTATCGGCCTTTAGGTAATACTCCCGAGCTTTTTTGGAGTGCTCTTTCCATCTACTCTCATATTCGGCTGCTTTGATCAGTAGTTTCTCGATAAGATTTTTGAAATGATCCGGGTCAAAGTCTTTTATCTGAGTTTTCGGCGACTTTACGGCAGAAAGATAACCATGAGCATTGTAGTCGTTTTTGATGACAAAGTTGTTTGGCAGAGTTTTTGAATCTACCCTTCCGTAAGAGTCGTATGCAATCTTTTCAGTAAAACTTTTTGTACCTGTTTTGACGGTTTTTGAAACTAACCTTCCATAGCGATCATAACTGTAAAGTCGGCTAAACGTCCCTTTGCTCTCTTTGTATAGATTGCCTTTGAAGTTTATGTCGTATGTCCATATGGTTGTACCTGAGCCGTCACTCTCCTTGACTTTTCGCCCCAAAAGGTCGTAAGCAAACGTTCGTTTCTGACCTTTTGCATCTATCTGGCCGACAAGCTCTCCGAGACTGTTGTAGCTGTAGCGCCACACCCCCAAGTCCGGATCGCTTTGGTATACTTTATTTCCAAAAATATCGTAGGCAGCTTCTATAGCGTTTCCATTGGCATCTTCAGTACGTATTATGTTGCCGTCGGCATCGTACTCATAACTTAAAGTAGCCCCCTCTTCCTGCTCAATATATAAAACTTGATCAAGAGCATTTTTATGTACGGTTTTGGTCTGTCCTTTGGCATTTGTAGTAATTGTCGTAAAGCCGTGGTAATCAATGGTTTCAATAGCACGTCTGCCGTCACTTGCAGGAGTATCTATCTTTATAGGACGACCGTATTTATCAAATGAGACATATCTATATCTTGGAGTAGTGCCGGCAAAATATGGATTGGACTGCTTAATTATGTTACCAAAGGCATCATAATAGTAGTCTTTGTATACTTTTCTCCCGTCAAAGGAGACCGTTTCCGTTCTAACCTTTTTCTCCAATCTATTAAAATATGTTGCCGCCATCGGTGCACCGTCGGTTTTTACCAAAACTTTATAATAACTTTTCGGAGCCGATGAATCGAATGAGTAAACATATAATGTTTTGGTACCGTCCGGTCTAATCTCTTCTATCTTTTTCCCGAAACGATCATATCTCCATTTCGTTGTCAATCCATTTGGACCGGTCAAGGAAGTCATATTTCCGTATATATCGAATGTACGCCTTTCAATATGTCCTAGAGGATTGGTTATTTTAACTGCAAATTTCCCTTTCGTATCATAAGAAAATGTTGTCACTCGTTGCACAATATCGGCACCTGCAACAATCTCTTTTATACGGTTTCCTCTACTGTCATATTGATAAATTTTCTTCACCCACTTGTTGCCTTCAGGCTCTATGGTCTCACTGAGTAAAATACCGGTACGATCATCATAAGAAAAAGAGGATGTTTTAGTTACGGTTTGACCATTGGCTCTCTTTGTAACAGTAGATCTGACAAGACGTGAAAGAGTCCAGTCGGAAGGATCGTTTTCGAAGCTATTATGAACTGTTTCGGTAAATGTGCTGTTATTTACATTATCGATCGTTTCTATTTTTGTTATTTGGATATTTCCATATTCGTCTATATCACTATAGTCTGTAGTGACACTTTTCAGTACCTCACCATTCTCATATGTTGTCGAAGTCTGTTTTTTTTGCCAAACTTTGTAAATTCCGTCGACAAATTGCGATTTATATAAATTATGTGTTGAAGAAAGTTGCTCATCATTCAAATAAGTATCGATCTTTTTTATTAAGCCTGTAAAAGGCGGTGTCTGATCATATTCCGTAACGGTTTTCAGTCCGCTTTCAATATTTTCTACAGTTATCTTTCCAAATCCGAGAGATCCGATTCCTTGAGCGCTGAATTTCAAATCTTCGTATTTGTATAGCGTAGTGGTGCTATTTCCGCTGGGAGCAGGTGTTTTTACAGACTTCACTACCTCCAAAGGAAACTGCACATCAAGCATAGGGTATCTCGCAGAATTTCCTTTTTTGTAGACGAGAGGATCCGTCAGGCGACCGTATGAGATCTCTATTCTGTTGCCGAAAGAGTCTTGAATGGATGTAATTTTGTTTGTTCCAGGAGTTTTGAACGCTACGGTCAGACCGGAGTTTGAAAATCCTACAATATCTGCAAGTCCGTCACCGTCAATATCGGCAAACATTCTCGGATTCTCTTCCAGTTTCCAGCCATCCGAGGCTCCAAACCCGGATGATATTTTTTTGAGTGCCGTAAACCCTCCCTTCCCGGTATTAAAAGCGGCGTAAACACCTTTATTGCCAAAACCTACAATATCGGTAAGACCATCGGAGTTTATATCCCAAAGCATTCTTGGATGTTTGGAACTGCTCCATCCTGTATTACTCCCGAAAGCTTTAACGGCCAACGTTGCCGGATTAGAGGCTCCATTGGCTATATATACCCCATCCTTTCTGAAGGCAACTAGATTATTCAAACCGTCACCGTCCATATCAGCCGTCAAAAGCAGTTCCCAGCCATTCATCATAACTTCCCAAAATGGGTTAAATTTCTCTTTTTCGGAAGAAAATGCGATAGCTGCATTTTGGATATGGGTTCTATTAATGGTTCCGTATTTGTATTTATATTCATCATGGATAGCAAAGAGATCGAGAAGACCGTCGGCATTCATATCTGAAATCAAGCCTTGGGCAGAGCTGTATTTGCTTCTTATTTCACTCCTGTTACGAAAATCTATTCCTGAAACTGAGTTGTAAATAATATACGTTTTAGTCTGGGAGTAAATAATGATATCGGTTAATGCATCATGATTCATATCCATAAAATAGACAGGATTTTTTTTGAAATCGGAGATTTTAAATATACTTTTGAATTCGTTATGAAGAAAATGCATGGGGTTATCAAAAGTCCCATCCCCTCTGTTGAAGGAAATATAAAGACCGTCTCTTTTTACGCCGACGATATCCATCAAACCGTCACCATTCATATCCGCCATGCGACGATCGCTTATTTTTCGTTTTTCAAACGTAGTTTTTTCGTATATTTGCCATCCTCCGGCATTCCGGTTGTTTCCAAAGGCTGTCAAAACCCGCTTTGGAGGTGAGAAGTTTTTACCTCCTTTATTGTATGATATATAAACGCCATCATTTTTAAACCCTACAATATCTGCCAGTCCGTCGCCGTTGACATCGGCAAGCATTCTTGGGTTGTTTTTCAAATCCCATCCGCCATTTTTCCCAAATCCGGTTGTAGAAGAGATGGTTTCTGGATCTTTGAACTTTTCGTCGATCGGCCTAGATGTAAATATTAGAGGATTTAGGCATACTCCTCCGCTGCATTCAGTCAAAGAACTCAAAACAGAAATATTTGACACACCCCTATTTGTATATGCAAGTTTGTAAACACGAAGTATCTCCTCGCCATTTTGAATACTTATTGCTTTCACTCTTTTTGTTATATTTTTCCTGCCAACAAAATATTTACTGAAAGAGTCTGGCCTGTCTTCGTAGTTAAAAACAACTTCAATGTCCGAATAGATAATCTTTTTTAGAAAAACCTCTTCTTGCCCAAATGTCGAATTCACTATGTATTCGTATCTTATAGAATTATTGAACCTGTCGCTTATTTTAGAAAGATACCATGTATCAATTCTCTTTATATACTCTTTGATTTCACCCGATTTTGTCCATACTTTGAACTTTGAACCGTCATAAACAATTTTCGAGAAGGAGTCCACTCTCGTTCTATACTCTGAACCAGGTTGCCATTTATTTCCTTTTATTGGAACCAGTCTTTCGCCATCCAAACATATATTATCTTGCGGATCTTTTCTCACTCCCCGTACGGTATTGTCGATAGCTAAGTTTGAACCACAACGGTAGATCATGCTTTGGCCGGTTATATTCCATCCCGGTCCAAAATAACCGTTTCCGCTGTTAGAGTTGTATTGAAGAGACAATTGTGGTCTTAAGCCTGCTGTTCCCGGCGGAAGATCAAGCGGAATATCGTATATCAAAGCCCCCTGTACTACAGATAGCTCACCGGACAGATTGCTCACTCTGTTGCTAAACATATCACCGGAATAAGCCGATGCATACTGAGTATTAATAATCACTATAAATACTAAACCCGTAAGCCATGCAGAAATTCTATTCTTCATCTTGATGCAGCCTTTCAAGTTGTTTTTTTAGAAGTTCAATCTCTCTCTCAATCTCTGTGTAGCGCTTCTTTTCTTTCTCCGTTATCATTTTTTGCGGCAAAACTATTTGCTTCTCATTGATTCTCTTTTCGGCCTCCGCTATAAGTGCTTCAGCCTCTTTATCGACTTTTTTTAATATTTCATCATCCACCATGCGTTGAATCAAATTTTCTTCCTGAGGCTCTTTGAAGATATCTTTATAGTTCGGAATATTCTGAGTGACGTTGGAAGTCTCTAAGAAAGAGTTTTGTCGGGTAATGCCTCCATTCCTTTTTTCAATATGATGCACCTGGCTATTTGAATTTGGAATAGGGTCTGTTGTTTCTTCGTGTTTAAATGGTATTTTGCCATCTTCTATTTCAGAGCCATTCAACATGAACACGATAGTCAGAATAGAAAAAACCAATACTCCAACACCTAAAAGCAGTATAATAGGTTTATTGTAATGCATATTGTTCCTAAACAATAGTTTAAAAGAAATAGTGTTTATAAATATTATATAAACACAGAAAGGATATTAATATATTTTAAATTAAATATATCTTATAAGATATAAGATTTAATTTTTTCGTTTTATTTATATAGTTTTTAGTTTCTTTTGATTGTATACATACGGGTTATATCAATATTATTTATTTGTTTTTTCTATGAGTAATAAATATATAAAGAAAAGTAGTAGTTGTTAATCAGGATGAAGGGAGCTATCAGCTTGAAATATAACGAGAAAAACTCTCCCTACAGAAGGGATTTAGATGAGTAGTTATCTGTAGAAGTTACCGTTGTTCAGAGCTTCAAAAAAATCGGCTATCTTGTCTGCAACTTGAATATATCTATCTCGTTCGAGAACTTCCTCTGCATATTGTGTATTTTCGTGTAGAGCCCTCTCTATGGTTTCTCTTTCGAAGTTTTCAAGTACCGGTACACCATATTTTGCCAACTTTTCGCCCAAAACAAGAGGTGTCGACTCTTTTCCTATATACACCGGCTTCGAGCCTGCGGCAAGCGCCTCGAGAGCGCTTTGAGGTGATGATGTCAAAAAGCGCTTCGCGCCTTTTAATACCTCATCGTATCTCTCGCTCTCGTAGATCTTTTCAAATCCCTTTTCAAGCTCGTCTCCATACTGCATAAAGAAGTAGTACCCCTCAAGAAGCGCCATATCAAGACCGTCGAAAGCTTGAAGGTGGCTTGCAAGAGCACACTCGTAATCATCGTCACCCCAAAAGTAGACATTTCCCAGGGTATGATCACTCTCATCGAAGTACCTTGGAGCGACTATATCGCACTTTACGACACCCTCCTCTTCGCTGATGGAGGAGAACAGAAGCTCCCTTCCATCCAAAGCTTTTGCACCGGGCCTGTCGCTGAAGCGGACGATCTTTCCGTAGTAGTCGACCATATCCGAAACGAGAGAGCGGCTGACGTCGTCGGTATCTAGAACGACTCTATCGGCCGGAGTGGCTATATTGGCGATATTTCTTACAAGATCGACGCTTACGTATCTTTTTATGCCGAACTCCTCTTTTGCGTACTCTCCGGCACGAAAGTCGTTTGTAAGCATCACCGCATCCAAGCCCCTATCCTGAAGCTCCTTTACCACCGGTGCGCTTCTTCTGAGCCTGTCGAGCCCCACTCTATGTCCAGTGTCTATGTAGTAGTACAGTTTCAATCTCTCTCCCTGTTTTTGAGCTTTCCCTTTTCAGCCATCTTGATATATACGTGCAGTATCTCCAGTGCGGCAGGCGTCATACCGCTTATCTGGCTGGCAGCCTGCAGCGTGGGTGGCTTGAAAAGCTCGAGCTTCTCCTTTATTTCGTTGCTAAGGCCCGAAACATTCGCAAAGCTCATCCCCTCCGGAATTTTAACTTCGAGCATCTCGTGCATCTTCTCTATCTGCTCTCTTTGGCGCTCTATATATTTGTCGTATTTGGCGTTTATCAGAAGCTGCTCCTTCGCTTCGTCGCTGAAACTTGCAGTTTCGGGAATAAGCTTTTCAAGCTGCTCTTTTCCAAACTCCCCTCGTCCGACTATCAGCTTCAGAGGCGTTTTGTCGGAGATCTTCTGCACTCCAAGAGACTCCAAAAGCTTCAAAGACTCTTTGCTGGGAGTCAAGAACCTGCTCTCCATAAGTTCCATACCTTTTGCTATCTGCTCCTTTTTCCTGAGCATCTTCGCATAGGTCGACTCGTCTATAAGCCCGAAAGAGTGGCCGTAGCCCATGAGCCTCAAATCGGCGTTGTCTTCTCTTAGCATCAGCCGAAACTCGGCACGGCTCGTGAACATCCTGTAGGGCTCTTTCGTACCCTTGGTGACAAGGTCGTCTATAAGCACTCCTATATAGGCTTCATCTCTTCTTAGCACGAAAGGCTCTTTCTCCTTAATGGCCAAAGCGGCGTTTATACCTGCCATCAAACCCTGTGCCGCCGCCTCTTCGTAACCTGTCGTTCCGTTTATCTGGCCCGCAAGGTAGAGCCCTTCGAGTTTTTTTGTCTCAAGCGTATGTTTCAGTTCGGTAGGGTCCACATAGTCATACTCTATAGCGTAGCCGTAGCGGACGATCTTCGCACTCTCCATCCCTTTGACCGAGCGGATCATCTCATGCTGAATGTCTACCGGCAAAGATGTGCTCATCCCGTTTATATAGTACTCCGTAGCCTCCAGCGTCTGAGGCTCTATAAAAAGGTGATGGCGCTCTTTGTCCCTGAATCGGTTTATCTTATCTTCTATACTTGGGCAGTAGCGCGGCCCGACCCCTTCAATCTGCCCCGAAAAAAGCGGCGCTCGATGAAAGCTGCCCTCTATCAGTTCATGGGTTCTTTCGTTCGTGTAGGCTATGAAGCATGGAAGCTGTTTTGGGTTGAAAGAGGCTCTGTCGGTACGGAAGCTGAAGGGTTTTGGAGGCTCGTCGCCGGGTTGAGGCTCCATCTTCGAAAAATCTATGGTGCTTCCCTCTATTCTCGGGCATGTGCCGGTTTTAAGCCTCCCGATATTTAGTCCAAGCTCTTTTAAGTGGTTAGCCAACTCGGTAGAGGCGAACTCTCCGGCGCGGCCTGCCTCCATTTTGTTCTCTCCTATATGGATTACCCCGTTTAAGAAAGTTCCCGTCGTAAGTATCACCTTTTTTGCAAAAAAACTCTCTCCAAGCTCCGTTTTTACGCCTGCGACTCTGCCATCTTCAAGCAGAAGCCTTGTGACCATCCCTTGCAAAATATCGAGATTTTCTGTC
>Ga0256833_1003900_pt1 | contig 10120 bp, 12 predicted proteins | sample 356284metaG_FD_190535 | JGI IMG/M metagenome (GOLD analysis project Ga0256833, IMG submission 190535) | Hydrothermal vent microbial communities from Mid Atlantic Ridge, Atlantic Ocean - 356-284 | ecosystem: Environmental > Aquatic > Marine > Hydrothermal vents | place: Atlantic Ocean: Mid...
CCATTAAGTAGTGGAACATTGACATCTAATAAGAGTAAATCAAACTTCTCTTCAAAAAGTAAACTCTCAGCCTCTATTCCATTGTAGATAGGGGTAACATCATAACTGTAATATTCAAGGTGTTCAACAATGACCTCAGAGAGTATAAGGTCATCTTCTAGTAGTAGTATTTTCATACTATAAGTATAGCAAAACTATTTTAGTAACATCACTTGTGTACTATTCATTCTTCTACTCTTTCTTAAATCTCTCTTTAACTGTGCGATTGCATTAGCTCTTCGCTCCTCTTCTTTTAATTTTACAGAATGAGTATCAATAATTTTCTGTAGATTACTATTTTTCTCTTTTAGTTTATAAATCTCTAATTTTAATTTTAAAATCTTATTTTCTATTTGAGTTGGACTATCGGCTATTGAAATAGTTACTAAAACCATAACTGCAAGTAATATATTTCTTAACATTTTAAACTCCTCTTTTAAGTTAATAGATAATAACATAATATAGCTTAAATGCAAATATATTTAAATAAAAAAAATTAATTTTAAACATTTTAGAGATAAAAATAGAGAACCATGAGAGAAAACCCATGGTTTAAGAGACTATATCTCTAATTTTATACCAAATAGATAGTTTGCACTATCAAGTTTAGATGCTTTGACTGAACCAATATTATCAAACTTATTACCATAATCTGTATAACCTACAAATAGAGAAATCATCTCATTATAGCTATAATTGACCTCTAACCCATAAGTAAAGTTTGTAGAAGAGTCAGTAACAGATTTTACTGTATCTACTACCGTAAAATCTCCATCTGTTTTGGTTAATCCAATCTTTGGTGTGACTGATAAAGAGGATACTAAAGGGAGTGTATAGGTTGCAAAGAGACCATAACGACTTATATCCTCTTTTGAAAACTCTGGGTGTTCTGAAAAATTTTTACTATACTCTAAACGTAATCCAATATTACCTAAAACATTTAATCCCACAAAGGCTGTACCATTATCTGTATCATTATCTCCTCGCGAATATCCTGCACCAACTTGTGCAAATGAACCTGCCATAGCCAATGAACCAACTAATATTAAACTTGTAACTATTTTTTTCATATGTTAATCCTTGTTAAATATTAGATTATACAATTTAGTTAATTAAAAACTCTTTTTATATATCTAAATAATAGGATTGTTTCTAATAATTTTTAATACAATAAAAATAAACATATTTTTAAAAAAATCTCATTTTTTATACTAAAAAGCCTATTTTTAGGGTATCATTTCAATATATTTCACGTTTATTCACGATTTATATATTATTATAAATTTATGGAAATAATTATTACAACAAAAGGAGAAAACAGACCATGAAAAGATTTTTAGAAAAACTAATTAAAGTGATATTTTACTACCCAGAGCGAAAGTTTCCTCCCGTAACCATACGTGTTTACAAATATAGTTAAAAGTTAAAAAATATATTTTAGATTATAGTGGAAGTTGGTCGGATTTCTCCGACCTATGATATAAAAAGAGTTCTATCTTTTATTAATTTGCTCAACTTTACTAATTGCAGCAGCAATAGTAGTACTACGAGATTGAGATTTTTCAAGAAGCTCTTTTGCATCAGCAAGTGCTTTTGCAAGATTTGTATCGTCTCCTGATAGGCATACAGCACCATCGACCATACATAGAGTCTTCTTCTCTTCAACTTTTACATACCCACCATTGATAGCCACTTGAAGCTCTTTACCTTTTTTGCTATCAATAACAAGTACACCTGCATCAAGAATAGTAATAAGAGTGGCATGTCCAGATAAAACACCAAACTCACCTTCACTACCTGGTAGAGTAACTTGTTTTACTTCATCATCGAAAATAACACCATTTGGTGTTATAATCTCAAGTTTCATGAGTTCCATAATTAAACTCCCTCTACTTATTTATTTTTTGCTTGAATTTTCTCATTCTTAGCAATTGCTTCGTCCATATTTCCTACCATATAGAATGCAGCTTCATTCATATCATCATATTTACCTTCAATAAGACCTTTGAACCCTGCAAGAGTATCTGCAAGTTCGACATATACCCCTGGGCTTCCTGTAAATACTTCAGCAACATGGAATGGTTGAGATAGATATTTTTCAATCTTTCTTGCTCTCTCAACAGTCTTTTTATCCTCTTCACTAAGCTCGTCCATACCAAGAATTGCGATAATATCTTGAAGGTCTTTATACTTTTGAAGAATAGTCTGAACACCACGTGCAATATCATAATGTTCTTGTCCAATAATTGTTGGGTCAAGCATTCTTGATGTTGAATCAAGTGGGTCAACAGCAGGGTAGATACCTTTTTCTGCAATACTTCTATTTAGAACTGTTGTTGCATCTAAGTGAGCAAATACAGAAGCAGGAGCAGGGTCTGTCAAGTCATCTGCTGGTACATATACAGCTTGAACAGAAGTAATTGAACCTTTTGTTGTAGATGTAATTCTCTCTTGGAGTTTACCCATTTCAGATGCCAATGTAGGTTGGTAACCAACAGCACTTGGGATACGACCGAGAAGAGCAGACATCTCTGAACCTGATTGAGCGAATCTAAAGATATTATCAACAAACATAAGAACATCAAGACCCATCTCATCACGGAAATATTCAGCCATAGTAAGACCTGTAAGTGCAATTCTATTTCTTGCTCCAGGAGGTTCACTCATTTGACCATAGCACAGTGCAACTTTGTCAAGTACATTTGACTCTTCCATCTCAAAGTAGAGGTCATTTCCTTCACGAGTTCTCTCTCCAACACCTGCAAATACAGAGTAACCAGAGTGTTTCATCGCAACGTTATTGATAAGCTCCATAATAATAACGGTTTTACCAACACCTGCACCACCAAATAGTCCTACTTTACCACCTTTGTTGTATGGAGCAAGAAGGTCAACTACTTTTACACCTGTCTCAAATACTTCTGTTTTTGTACTCTGCTCTTCAAATGGTGGTGGGTCTCTATGAATTGAACGGTACTCTTTACATGTAAAGTCACCTGCATCATCAACAGTCTCTCCAACTACGTTAAAGATTCTACCAAGGACTTCTTCTCCAACTGGAACTTTGATTGAGTCTCCTGTTGCTTTAACCTCTTGACCTCTTACGAGACCTTCACTTGTATCCATTGCAATGGTTCTAACACGGTTATCACCAAGTTGTGCTGCAACTTCTAAAACCAATCTTTGGTCACCAATCTTCGTCTCTAGTGCTTCATTGATTGCTGGAAGATAATCCGTAAAATCAACATCAACAACTGGACCTAGTACTTGTACTACTTTACCTGTCATAAATCTATTCTCCTTATTATTTCAACGATTCCATACCACTGATAATCTCAATGAGTTCAGTTGTAATCGCTTCTTGTCTTGCTTTGTTATATTTAACACTTAGCTTTTTAACCATATCTCCTGCATTATTGGTTGCTGCGTCCATTGCTTGCATTCTAGCAGAGTGTTCTGCAGCAAGTGAATCAAGAAGAGCATAATACATAGAGTATTCAACATATCGTTTGACCAAAGCATCTAATAGTGTATCATCATCATCTGGTTCAACCTCTATCTCTGAATCCATATGTACGCTATTGGTCAATTTTAGTTTACTAACATCTACTGGTAGAAGTTGTTGCTCTGAAACTCGTTGTGCAATCATACTTACATATCCATTATGAATAAGTATAATTTTATCGGTTTCTCCTGCAACATAGTCTGCAACCAAAGAGTCAATCAACTCTGTTGAACGTTCATAATCAGGTTTTGAGCTTAAATCATCAATCTGATTAATCATCTCAACCTTATTATATTTAAAGAACGAAACACCTTTTTTACCTACACCCGATAGACGTACTTCAATATCAGAACTTTTAAACTCCTCTATCAAAGATGATGCTCTCTTAATAGTTTGGTGGTTAAATCCTCCACAAAGACCTTTGTCAGATGTTACAAAAACAATATCGACTTTTTTAGGATTTTTATTCTCTCTCATGAAAATATTATCAATCCCATTATCGCTACTGCTCTCTTGCATCTTTTGTGCGATTTCAGTCAATAACTCTGTCAACTTTTGAGCATAAACTTTAGAGCGTTTTGCAACTTCTTCTGCTCTTTTCAGTTTAGCCGATGAGACAAGTTTCATCGCACGAGTGGTCTTTTGCGTACCTTTAACACTCGCAATTTGACGTTTTATATCTTTTAAGTTAGCCATAGTTTAGCCTTCTTACGCTGAAAAAGATTCTTTGAAATCTTCCAATGCGTTTTTCAAATCAGCTTCATTATCATCAGTGATTTTTTTGTTATCTCTGATACTATCTAAGACACCTGCATATTTAGCTTCCATAAATGGATACAACTCTGCTTCAAATTTTGTTACAGAACCAACAGCTACATCATCAAGATAACCTTTTGTTCCTGCAAAAATCATAACAACTTGTTTTTCAATTGCAATTGGAGAGTATGGCCCTTGTTTGAGAACCTCAACCATTCTAGCACCTCGTTCAAGTTGGTTTCTACTATGCTCATCAAGGTCAGATGCAAACTGTGCAAATGCTTGAAGTTCACGATATGAAGCAAGGTCAAGTCTAAGTGTACCTGCAACTTGTTTTGTAGCTTTAATCTGTGCAGCACCACCAACTCTTGATACTGAAAGTCCAACATTAATAGCTGGTCGAACACCAGAGTTAAATAGGTCAGTTTCCAAGAAAATTTGCCCATCAGTAATAGAGATTACATTTGTTGGGATATACGCTGCGACATCTCCTGCTTGTGTCTCAATAATTGGGAATGCTGTAATTGAACCTGCACCATTTGCATCACTAAGTTTAGCAGCTCTCTCAAGTAGTCTTGAGTGTAGATAAAATACATCTCCTGGGTAAGCTTCACGACCTGGAGGTCTTCTAAGGATTAGTGACATCTCTCTATATGCAACAGCATGTTTTGTAAGGTCATCATAGAAGATAACAGCATGTCTACTAGAGTTCATATAGTACTCTGCTAAAGTAACACCTGCATAAGGAGCAAGGAACTGGAACGCAGCAGAATCAGAAGCTGATGCAGCAACAATAATAGTATACTCCATTGCCCCTGCCTCTTCTAGTTTTTTAACAATAGAAGCTATTGTTGACTGCTTTTGACCAATTGCAACATAGACACATGTAACATCTTGACCCTTTTGGTTGATGATTGTATCAACTGCCAATGTTGTCTTACCTGTTTGTCTATCTCCAATAATAAGCTCTCTTTGACCTCGTCCTACTGGTACAAGTGCATCAATAGCTTTGATACCTGTTTGAAGTGGCTCATGAACTGATTTTCTCGCCATAATACCTGGTGCTTTATCCTCAAGTAATCTTGATTCTGTTGTCTCTATTGGACCTTTACCATCAATTGGCTCTCCAAGTGGGTTAACAACACGACCAACCATCGCATCACCAACTGGCATTTTAAGAAGTTCTCCTGTTCTTTTAACACTCATACCTTCTCTAATTCCTGCCATTGAGCCAAGAACAACTATACCAACACTAGCCTCTTCAAGGTTGAGAACCATTCCCAAAACACCTGTTTCAAACTCTACAACCTCTCCTGCCATAACGTTGTTAAGACCATAAACAGATGTAATTCCATCTGCAACACCTACTACCTTACCAACTTCGTTGATATCTACATCTACTTCAAAATTCTCAATTCTCTCTTTGATTATCGAGCTAATTTCGTCTGCTTGTAACTTGTTTGCCACTGCAACTCCTTCCGTTTTTATTTATAGTGATTTCGTAATGAAATCAATTAACTGTTCTTTAACTCTCTGCTTCGAGAAGTTTACCTCTATACCCAAATCCTCAACTGAAACTTTGATTCCATCAAGTTCTGATTTCTCTTGAGTCAATTTAATAGTTGAGCCTGTATATTTTTGTAATGAAGTTTCAAGATTTGTAATTTCAGAATCATCTAAAGTGTTTGAGCTAAGAATAACACCTTGATACTCATTATTCTCTTTTTGAATAGCTTGTTGTAACTTTCTAGCTACTACAGGTAACAAATCTAAACGTCCATTCTCTCCAATAATTTTAATAAAGTTTTGTAACTTCACATCACAATCTTTACCTAAACCATCAAGTACGAATGATGTTTTTTGCTCTGCACTAATCAAAGGAGAGGTTAAACTCTCTGCAACTTTAGCATCATCAAAAAGTTTAGCAATAGTAGAAAGTACACCTGAAAACTCTAATCTCTGCTCTACAGAGGTAATATCAACTAAGGCATTCACATATCGGTTAGCAATTAACTCTTCCATCTATGCCACCTTTTTAGAGATAAGTGAAACTACTTTAGTCTCATCAACATTAATATCACTATTATCAAAACCACTATTTAAAACATCATTGATTGTTGCTTTTATAGCTTTTTTGACCTCAACAGCTTCTTTTTCTGCTAGTTGTCTATCTAAAAGAGATAATGAGTTTTCATTTTTCTCTGCAATTGCAGAAGCTATAAGTGTTGCCTCTTTTCCTGCATCAGAGATAATCATTTCAGCTTTTTTCTTGGCTTTTACTAGATTCTCTTCTGCTAAAGCACGTCTCTTCTTAGATGCTTTTAACTTCTCTTCTATCTCTGCTAGTTGATTAGCAATATCATCAGAACGTCCTGCAAAAAAAGCTTTGATAGGATTAGCAACAAGATAGTAGATAAGTCCAGCAAAAATAGCAAAGTTTAATACTCTGTATTTGAAATCTGAATCCATCATAGTCACATGATGTTCTCCATTTGCCAATACCAATGTTGGCAAAGCCAAGATAGATAAAAGTAGAGCTATATTTTTAATTTTCATTTATGCTCCTCCTATAAGCTTTTGAGTTTAGTATGTAAACTCTCTTTAAAAGTAGGTAATTGGGAAGTAAGTGAGTTTTTTAACGCCTCTTGTTCTGATGACAATTCAGTTAAAAATGTCTGATAGGCTCTATCAAGTTCTTTCACTTTACTCTCTATTTTACTCTCTGCTAAAGCTTTTGCTTCAGTAGTAGCTTTCTCTCTGATTGCATTAGCTTCTGCTCTAGCATCAGCTAAGAGTGCATCAGCTTTTGCATTAAGTCCATCGCTATTATCTGCCATCTCTTCTGCATTTTGTAAATCTTTTGCGATACTCGCATCTCTGTCGTCCATAAACTTAAGTAATGGTTGAAACAACATCTGATTTAACAAAAAAAGTAGAGAGAAGAAAACAACAAGAACGAACAACATCAAACCGGGATTCAAGTCAAGCATTCAAACTCCTCTAAAAAATTTGGCGTATTATAACTTGGAAAATGTAATGATTTGGTTAATATTTAATTATATTATGGGCATAGAAGAGATATTAAAAAGGCATTGGGTAGATAAGTAGCAAAGAGAAACCCAAGGGTTACTATTTGCCTATTTTTCTAATTTTTCCAAAAAAGATTCAACTTCTCTCTTATTTTTAAACTTTATCTCTATCGAATTATTTTTTAATTTAAAAGCAAAAGGTAGTAGATTTGATAGAGTATCCCTATAAGAGTTTAAAAAATTAGATGTTGGCTCTTTTTGATTTTGATTAACAATATTTTTACCTCTTCTATTTTTTACTAAAACCTCTGCTTCTCTAACAGACAATCTATTTTTTAAAATAGTATCAACTATATCTTTCTGCTCTTTTTCATCAAAACTTACCAATACTTTGGCGTGACCTTGAGATAGAGTTCCATCTATCAATCTATTTTGAACATAGGTAGATAGGCTTAATAGACGAAGTGTATTGGTAATCTGAGAACGGCTCTTATGGACTATGGCAGAGAGTTCATAATGAGTAATATCATATACTTTAAGTAGCTCATTATAAGAGTGTGCCAACTCCATTGCATTGAGATTTTCTCTTTGAATATTCTCAATTAGTGCCAATTCACGTAACTTTGCTTCATCAATATCTACATCAGCAATAACTGCTTTAATAGTATCTAATCCTGCTATTTTATGTGCTCGTAAACGGCGTTCTCCTGCTACAAGTAGGTATCTATTATCTCTCTTTTTAATAACCACAATAGGTTGTAATAATCCATGTTTTTGGATAGATTTAGCCAACTCCTCCAAAGCATCTTGTTCAAAATGTTTACGAGGTTGATAGGGATTAGTAGAGATTTTATTTAACTCAATAGTTTTTATCTGGTCACGAGATGAGGTTTTTCCTATCTCATTTTCATAAGATAGAGTAACCTCTTTTAGGATAGCTCCTAGTCCTCTACCTAATGCCATCTAATACTCCTCTTGTAAGATACATTTGGCTAAATCGTTATAGGCTACAGCACCCTTGGATTTAGAGGCATACTCTATCACAGGCTTTCCATAACTTGGACTCTCTGCTATCTTGATATTTCTAGGTATAATAATAAACTCCTTTTCTCTATCTAAGAATAGTTTCTCTTCAAAATGGGTAGATAGATTTTCAAGAACCTCTTTGGATAAATTTGTACTAATAGAGAACATTGTAGGCAAAAAACCTTTAATTAATAATTTAGGATTAATGGATTTTTTGAGGAGATTAATGGTATTTAGCAGTTGAGCTAAACCATCTAGTGCATAATATTCACACTGAATAGGTATAATAACTGAATCAGATGCACCTAACGCATTGATAGTTACAGGACCTAATGCAGGAGGAGAGTCAATGATAATAAAATCATACTTTTTATGCATTGGTTTAATCGCTTTTTTCAATAGGAGTTCATGATTTGTATTCTCTGATATATAAAACTCTTTATCTATACCTACTAAACCGATATTGGCAGGAACTAAATCAAGATTTTCAATATCTGATGTCAAAACAACCTCTGACATTCTTTTGATACCAATCAAAACATGATAGATATTATACTCATAATCATTACGATTAAATCCTAAACTTGTTGTTGCATTTGTCTGTGGGTCTACATCAATCAAGAGTACTTTTTTACCATATTTTGCTAAGGCAGCAGAGAGATTAACAGCTGTTGTTGTTTTACCTACTCCACCTTTCTGATTTGCTATTGTAATTACTTCACTCATCTTATACTATATACTCTCTTATTATCTAATATTAAAGAACCATCTTCCGATAGAGTTGCAGTTTTAAGGGATTTATATTTGCTATTTATATGACTAAAGTAATCCCTACTTCGCTCGAATTCTATCTTATAAGCAATAAAAATTTGCTTCCAAGATGGATATTTTTCCAATTCAAAAAGATACTTTTTTAGCAAAGTTATAGGTTTAATCCCTATATCTAGGGCTTCAAAACTATTATTATTTTTTTGTAAATTTATCCCCATTCCACATATTAGAATATTATTAATTTTTTTTGTTATTGTCCCACCAACTTTACTATTTTTATAATATAAATCGTTAGGCCACTTTAACCAAATATCTTCAACATACTCTTCTAAAATCTTCTTCATAATAAAAGAGAAGTAGATAGAGGCAGAATTTAGAGCTAAATCCTTAGGTAATAAATCTAATGGTATAGCCACAGAAAAAAATAGATTTCCACTACCACCCTCCCAAGAGTTATCTCTACTTCCTACTCCACTACTCTGCTCTTTTGCTAAGATAGCAATAGGTGGTTCAATCGTTCTACTCTTTATCTTTTCAATAAGATATAGTTGAGTAGAAGGGAGTCTATCAAAAGAGAGAATGTCCAACTTTTAACCCTTTACCTATACAATAAGCCTTGGCATTAACTGCCTTTTTGGAGGGTAATTGAATCGTTTCAATCTCCAATGAACCTTTTGAACAGCCAATAGTTACAGAATTATCATTAATTTTCAAAATTAATCCTGATTCATGAGTTGAATCGCTATCAACCAAAGATATATCGGATATTTTTACCCCACCATCTAAAAAGATAGCAGGCCAACCATAAAATGCTCTATACTTTTCATAGAGTTTAGACGCATCAGATAAATCTACCAATCCATCTGATTTTTTTATCTTTTTACAATAAGTTGCAACTCCTCTAACCTGTTGCATCGGGTTTAGAGTATCAAAATGGTGTAAAATCTCTATCGTTAAAGCAGACGCATCACTACTTAGTTGAGACATTAATTCA
>Ga0256833_1003901_pt1 | contig 10117 bp, 11 predicted proteins | sample 356284metaG_FD_190535 | JGI IMG/M metagenome (GOLD analysis project Ga0256833, IMG submission 190535) | Hydrothermal vent microbial communities from Mid Atlantic Ridge, Atlantic Ocean - 356-284 | ecosystem: Environmental > Aquatic > Marine > Hydrothermal vents | place: Atlantic Ocean: Mid...
CGAACAATGGAAAAAACAAAATAAAGACAAATATATAGATATACTTATAAATAACGCAGGCACAAACAAAGATACACTGTTAATGTGGATGAAAATCGAAGATTGGTCAAATGTAATAAACACAAACCTTAACAGTTTCTTTTATGTTACACGAACCCTGTTAATGGATATGCTAAAAAACAAATTCGGAAGAATTATAAACATAGTCTCACTATCAGGAATAAAAGGTTTACCCGGACAAACAAACTATGCAGCATCAAAAGCAGGACTTATTGGAGCAACAAAAGCTTTAGCACAAGAAGTAGGCCGAAAAAATGTTACAGTTAATGCTGTAGCACCGGGATTTATAAAAACCGAGATGACAGAAAACATTAACGAAAAAGACTTTAAAAAAATGATACCTGTTGGCAGATTCGGTAAACCCGAAGAAGTTGCCGCAATAGTTAGCTTCTTAGCAACAAAACAAGCATCATATATAACAGGAGAGGTAATATCAGTTAACGGAGGATTATATACTTAAACAATACATAACAAAAGCAAATAAAATGAATAGAGTTGTAATTACAGGAATGGGAATTTATTCTACAATAGGAAAAAATCTCGACGAAGTTAAAGAATCATTATATAACGGAAAATCAGGAATAGGACTCGATTTAAAACGAAAAGAATACGGATTCCGTTCAGCTCTTACCGGAATATTAGAAACTCCTAACCTAAAAGGAAAACTATCGCGTCGCGAACGTATAAAACTTGCCGACCAAGGAAAATACGCTTTTGTAGCAACCGAAGAAGCTCTAAAGAACGCAAACATAGATAAAGATTATTTTTTAAAAAAAGATGTAGGTATATTATACGGAAACGATAGCTCTGCAAAACCCGTAATCGAGAGTTTAGACATTTTGCGAGAAAAACGCGATACAATGTTAGTAGGTTCAGGTTCAATATTTCAATCGATGAACTCAACAATAACAATGAACCTATCGGTAATATACAAACTTAGAGGAATAAACATGACAATAAGTGCAGCCTGTGCAAGCGGCTCGCACTCAATAGGATTAGGAACATTCTTAATCCGTCACGGAATGCAAGATATGATAATTTGTGGAGGAGGTCAAGAAATTAATGCAGAATCAATGGGTAGTTTCGACGGATTAAGTGCATTCTCTATACAAGAAAACGAACCAACAAAAGCATCAAAACCATTCGACAAAAACAGAGACGGATTAATACCAAGCGGAGGAGCAGCAACAGTAATTCTCGAAAGTTACGAGTCGGCAAAAAAACGAGGAGCACCTATAATAGCCGAAGTTATAGGTTATGGATTCTCATCTAACGGCGAACACATATCTGTGCCAAATGTCGAAGGACCATATACTGCACTTATAAACAGTATAAAAGATGCAAAAATATCACCATCAGATATAGAATATGTAAATGCACACGCAACATCAACACCGGTAGGCGATATGAACGAAGCACAAGCAATATCAAAAGCATTTGGAAACAATACCGTTCCCGTTAGCTCAACAAAATCAATGACAGGACACGAGATGTGGATGGGAGGAGCCAGCGAAATAATATACTCAATAATTATGATGAAAAATAATTTTATGGCACCAAATATAAATTTTAATGAACCCGACGAGTATTCTGCAAAACTTAATATCATAAAAAATCGTTTAGATAAAAAATTTAATTTATTTTTGTCAAATTCGTTTGGATTTGGCGGAACAAATTCAGCATTAATAATTAAAAATATTAAATAATTTATATGAGTAAAGAAGAAATTATAAAAAAAATAAACGAATTCTTAGTTGATGAATTTGAGGTAGAACCAAATGTTATACAACCCGATGCAAACCTAATGGAAACATTAGAGTTAGACAGCTTGGATTTAGTAGATTTAGTAGTAATTATCGAAAAAAACTTTGGATTTAAAGTTCAAGGCGAAGACTTTGTTGATATAAAAACATTCCAACATTTTTACGATTACGTTTGGTCAAAAGTCGAAAAATAATAAATGAGCAAATGGCAAGGTAAAACAAAAGGAGGAGTTCTCGGATATAAATTTTTTATATACACTCTAAAATACCTCGACCTATATTTTGCCTACTTTTTCTTAATATTTGTAGCATTCTATTATTGGATTTTTAATACAAAATCCTTTAAAGTTATGCTATATTTTTATAACAAAAGATTAAAATACCCTAAACTAAAATCAATATTTAAGATTTACTCAAACTATTTTATATTTGGACAAATACTTATAGATAAATTTGCAATACTATCGGGATATAAAAAAAAATTTACATTTAATTTTGATGGAGAAAACCATCTTCGCCAAATTGTTAAAAACAAACAAGGAGGATTAATAATAAATGCACACTTGGGTAATTTTGATATTGCCGGACAACTACTCGAACGCCTTAATTATAAAATAAATATAATAATGTATGATGCCGAACGCAAACAAATAAAAAAACTAACATCATCATTAAACGAACAAAAAAACGTAAACATAATTACAATAAAACCCGATGGCTCGCACATATTTGAGATAGCACAAGCATTTAAAAACAACGAAATTGTTGCTATGAATGGCGACCGCTATATCGACGGAAATAAAACAATTACATGCAAATTCTTAGGAAAAGAAGCAAAATTTCCAACAGGACCATTCCATCTTGCAATAAAATACAGAGTGCCTGTTTTTTATGCATTTGCATTTAAAGAAACAAAAAAACATTATCATTTTTATGCAACACAACCAAAAACATATAAAAATCCCGGAAATATAAAAAAACGAAATCAAATTATTAAAAGTATAATAAAAGATTATATTTTTGAATTAGAAAATAAAATAAAAAAATATCCAAATCAATGGTTTAATTATTACCAATTTTGGGAAACATAAAAAATTATGAGTAAAACATACGGAGACGACAAATTATCGGCAATAGATGCTATGTATCAAGCACAAAAAATAGCATTTGCCCCAATAATGTTTCAGGCTGCTAAAGCATTACGCGATTTTAGAATTTTAGAAATAGTCCATAAAAGTCTAAAAAAAGGAATAAAAATCGACGAAATATCAAAAAAAACAAAAATATCAAAATACGGAGTTCAAGTTCTTTTAGAGGCAGGATTAAGTATGAATCTTGTTTATGTCGAAAACGATTATTATAAAATTACAAAAACAGGATATTTTATGATATCTGATAAACTTACAAAAGTAAATATGGACTTTACAAACGATGTAAATTACAAAGGAATGTTCTATTTGCAAGACTCAATAAAACAAGGAAAACCGGTAGGTTTACATAAAATATTCGGTAAATGGAATACCGTTTACGAAGCACTTGCCGAGATGCCCGAACAATTTCGTAAATCGTGGTTTGGCTTCGACCATTATTACTCCGACTTTGCCTTTCCCGAACTTATGAAAATAATTTTTAAAAATAATCCTAAAAAAATTCTTGATATTGGAGGAAATACAGGAAAATTCTCTATAAAATGTGCCGAACACAACAGCAATGTAAAAATAACAATACTAGACTTGCCCGGACAATTAAACGATGCATACAAAAATATTAAACAAAAACAATTAGATGATAGAATAGACGGATACCCCATAAACCTCCTCGACGATACAAAACAATTCCCAAAAGGAGCCGATATAATATGGATGAGTCAATTTCTCGACTGCTTTTCCGAGAATCAAATTCTTAGCCTTTTAAATCGAAGCTACAACGCAATGGATAAAAACACCGAATTGTTTATTCTCGAAACATACTGGGATAAACAAAGATTTCCTGCATCAACATACAGCTTGCACGCAACATCACTATACTTTACAAACATAGCAAACGGAAACAGCCGAATGTATCATTCCGAGGATATGATAAAATTAGTAGAACAATCAAACCTATACGTATCAGAAATTATCGAGAACATAGGAGTATCGCATACACTGTTAAAATGTAAAAAAAAATAAAATGTTAATAAACGATAAAAACAAAATAATAGAACTTATTCCACAAAAGCCACCTTTTGTTATGATAGACAAACTAATAGAAACCACAGAAACAACAACAACATCGGGATTAAAAATAACAAACGAAAATATATTTGTAAAAAATAAAAAACTGCACGAAGCCGGAATAATCGAGAACATAGCACAAACAGCAGCAATACGTATGGGATACCAATGTATGATAAACAACACAAACGTGCCAATAGGTTTTATAGGTGCAGTAAAAAATTTTAATCTGTATAAACTACCTGAACTAAATCAAGAAATAAAAACAACAATAACAGTCGAATCAACAATTTTTAGTTTAACTTTGATATCAGGAAAAGTAATATGCAATAACGAAATAATTGCAAATTGCGAGATGAAAATTTTTATTCAAGAATAGTAATTTTGAAAAAAATATTATTTATAATATTAACGATTTTAACCATAAACCAAACTTATGGACAAAACGATAGTATAACCAACTGGAAAACAGAAATAAACAAACTATTCTTAAAAGCAGCTGCCCATGGCAGAACAAAAAATGTTATCGACTTATTAAACAGGGGAGCCGATATCGAAACAAAATCAAAATTTAATAATACCGCATACGGATACGCACACCGAAATAATTTCGAGAAAACAGCTTATGTATTAAAACTAAATGGAGCCGATACCACAATAAAATTTAATAATAACCGAAAAGACTTATTATTGATACCATTTGACGATACAACAGCCTACGACGGATACGATATAAATCAAGACCTTATATTTCAAGTTTACAACAACAATCTCGATTCAGTTATACTATTATTAAAACAAGGAGCAAATCCAAATGCAAACGATACAATGCAAGACGTAACAGCATTAATGTATGCAGTTGGAGCAAACAACCTAAAAGCAGTAAAAATTCTTGTTAACGCAGGAGCAAACATAAACTACAAACCATATTACAATACTCCACCTTTTATACAATCAGTTATCGACAGAGATACAAGCATAATATACTTTATGTTAAAAAACAAAGCCAATGTTAATCAAGTTGACGATTACGGAGCAACAGCACTACATTATGCAGCAGGATTAGGATATTATAAAATAGTTAAACTGTTATTAAAAAACGGAGCTAATGTAAATAAAAAATCAAAAGACGGAAATACACCATTAGACCTTGCAACAATAACTAACCAATACGATATAGTTAAATTATTATTAAAAAACAGAGCCAAAATTAATAATACCGATAATTTAAAAAATACACCATTAATAACAGCAGCCGAATACGACTATCCCGAACTAATAAAATTATTTTTATCAAAAAAAGCCGATTATAAACACAAAAACTCTTTTGATTTAGACGCTTTAACAGTATCGTTACGTAATGGAAACCTCGAAAATGCAAAAACAATATTCAATACCGACTCATCGTATTTTGTTAATAAAAGCAATGCTAAATTATTATACAAAAACGCATATATATCAGAAAACCGAAAACAAATAAAATGGTTAAAACAAAAAGGTTTTAAAAATAATATATTACCAATATTCTACAGTTTTTATTTTGGCGAGGGAATAATAACATCATTTAACGACATAATGATAAACACATCTTTCGGAGCAAAAGATTTTAAATACAATACACTAATAGGATTAAATTTTGCTACAAGATACTTGTGGAAAAAAAGAGTCTTATATCCAATAAAAGATAATCATTATTATCAATTCTGGGAAGGACGAAGCATATTATCATTAGATATTGATAAACGAATAAATATAACAAACAAAAATAATACACAATTTGGAGCTTTTATAGGAAATAAATTCGGATTTACATACGGAAAATACAGAGGAGTACACCAAAAAGTAAAAAAACAAATTATCGAAACACCTAAATTAGGACTATTCTACAATAGCAAATACATATCAACACAAATATCATACGAATATTACAAATATAATGTCGAGGGAATATCGCCACATAAAATAAATATAATGTTTATTATTTATTTTAACATAAAATCAAAAACATACTATAACAAAAAGACAATAATATGGTTCTAATAAAAATAAAAATATTATTAACAATTATTGCATTATCAATAATTACATCTTGCAACGATAATCAAGTTCCTCAAGTTGCAGACGAAGAATGCGATACATACGATTACTCCGACTGTAATACAATAGAACCCACGCAAGGATTACTTAAAATAGAACTTACAATAAACGACACAAACCCAAGTCCGATTTTAAAAATATACGACGGTTTTATCGAAGAAAACAATATTATCTTTAAAGATACAATGACATCGGCACATTTCGAACTTTATGTAAATATCAACAAACATTATTCGGCATCGGTAGATTATAAAAACAACGGAAAAATAATTACAGCAGTTGACGGAACCGACTTTCTTGCAAAATCATCGCAAGTGTGCGACTCTATATGTTGGTATTTAGTTGGAGACGAATTAAATGTAAAACTAAAACTTTAAAAATTATGACAACAACAATACCTATACAACTGTTAGAACTCGACGACCAAGGCATACATCTTATTATTGCTGCAACAATAAATAAAAAAACAATTAATCTTATAATAGATACAGGAGCATCTAAAACAGTATTTGATATTAACCTTTTACAAGATTATTGTAGCTTTATAGACGACAATAATATTATTGAGTCAAAAGGAATAAACTCAGAATTTTTAGAAACCAAAAAAGCAAAAATTAAAAATATTAAATTCGGAGATATAGAATTTAATAATTTCGAAACCGTATTATTAGATTTGTCAAATATTAATGATATTTACTCGGAATTTTCCGATTTAACAATTTATGGACTTATAGGTGGCGATTTTCTTATAAAATATAAAGCAATAATAAATTATTACGATAAAACATTAAGTTTTTCGGAATAAAAGTTGTAATTTTATAAATAAAAAAAATAAAAAAATATAAACAAATGAGAAACATATTTACATTAATATTTGCAGTTTTATTTTTTACATCTGCAAACTTTGCACAAAAAGTTTACAAAGTAAAATACGAGTCGCAAGCCGATTTAAAAGTTTATGTTGTCGATTACGAGTCGCAAGCCGATTTAAAAGTTTATGTTGTCGATTACGAGTCGCAAACTAACAAAAAAGGTTTGTGGTACTTTGTAAAATACGAGTCGCAAGCCGACAAAAAAATATATTTCGTCGATTACGAGTCGCAAGCCGATTTAAAAATATATTTTGTCGATTACGAGTCGCAAGCCGGTTGGCGAAATAAATCAAAACAATACTTATTATATTAATATTTATAAAAAAAATAAACACATGAAAACAGCAGAAATTATAACCGAAAAAGGAGTAATGAAAGTAGAATTTTACGATAACGATGCTCCAAATACTGTAGATAATTTTATAAAATTATCAAAAAAAGGATTTTATAACGGACTAACATTCCATAGAGTTATTCCCGATTTTGTAATACAAGGAGGTTGCCCAAAAGGCGATGGCACAGGAGGTCCGGGATATACAATAGATTGCGAAACCGACGGAGGTAATCAATATCACGATAGGGGAGTATTATCTATGGCACATGCAGGTAAAAATACCGGAGGTTCGCAATTTTTTATTTGTCATAACCGAGAAAACACAGCTCATCTCGACGGAGTTCATACTTGCTTTGGAAAAGTTTACGAGGGCTTAAACGTAATAGACGATATAAGAGCCGGCGATAAAATTATTGAGATTAAAATTAACGATTAATAGTTATACTAACTTTTTTAATTTGCCCTCCCATAGGAGGGTTTATTTTTGATACTTTTAGTTTACTGCTTATAATTTGTTCCGAAAACCGCAAATAAATTTTATCTAAAATACGGCTTGCAATATTCTCTAAAAGAAAAGATTTTTTATTCATTTCTTCTTTAATAATTTCATAAACTACCTGATAATTTAAAGCATCGTTTAAATCGTCAGATTTCTCGGCTTTTTTTGTATCAGTCTCTATTGACAAATTTAAAATAAATTTATTTCCGACAATTTGTTCTTCTTTGTAATGTCCGTGAAAAGAGTAAAACTCCATTCCCTCTATTTCTATTAATCCCATAAAAAATATTTATAAAAAAAAGCCTTCTGTTGTCAGAAGGCTTTTTGTATTATGAAACAATTAATTATTCGATAACTAATTTTTGAACTTTAGTTTCGTTATTAACTTTTAAGTTAACAAAATATACACCTGCGTTAAGGTCTTTAACATCAATGTTAATATTTTGAGAACCATTCATATTATTATTAGTTATTGTTTTTACAGTTTGTCCAACCATATTTGTAATAGTAATATTTACATTAGCATTTGATTTTAAATCAAAATTAACATAAACATTATCGTTTGCAGGATTTGGATAAACGTTAAACGAATTAGTTTTTAAAGCAGAATTTTCTTCTATACCCATTGGAAAATCGCTATCGTCAAAACCTGCACCTTTAATATACATATATTGAGGTGGTCCTAAAGGATCAGGAGTTCCCGATAATGTAATATCTGCATAAACCAAAGGTAATTCATAATCATGATCTGCACCATTTGAAATACAAACGGGCGACATTGTTTGCCAATAACTAACACCTTCGGCAGCTGAACCGTAAGTTAAATTTTTAATATCGGTATAATTATCGTTAGCTACGCTATAACCTATTGCCATAATATCGGGCATTGTGTTAGCAACATCATTTACAGTATCGGTATATAACCAAGTGTAAAATAATTTAGAACCATCGGCAGTTCTACTTGCTTGTACACGTTCGTAAACTTTAGGATCATCAGTAGCAGGGAATACTTGTCCGTCGGTATTATATAAATTACTTATAAAGTTAGCTTTCCAAGTACCGTCAGTTGTATAAACATCAAATAAAAATTTAGCTGATTGATGTGAGAATATATAAAATAAAGAATCTTTATATCCTGAGAAACCTGATATTATTTTAACAAATAAGTGTAATGCTCCATTAGCATCAACAACTGCATCGGCATCAGAAAAATAAGGACGTTTATTTACTGAGTTATGAGGAGTAAATAATTTGTTAGCTATTGTAGTATCTTGAGAAAAATCATATTCGGGTAATTTATTCCAAGTAGCACCTCCATCGGTAGTTTTCCAAACAATTGGACGAGGAACAGTATCAAGTGTACCGTTAGCTTCGGCACCTATAACATAAGCATAACCTGTTTGACCATCTGGAGAAAATGCTAAATTCCAAGAACTTGCAAAATTTCCGTTGGTATTATCTAAATATAAATTAGGAACAAAAGTTGTATCTAAAGTCCAATTAAAGTTATTATTTGTAGAATCAAATGTTCCTTTAAATAAATTAAATTTATTATAGGATACAGAATCAGGTGTTGGTTGTGATTGATTGTAATAAGTTGACAAAAACCACATATTATCACCTGCTTGACATAAACCGTAAGGATGAAAATCGTTTGTATCAGTATTAGTTGCAAAATATTGATCGTCGATATTTGTGCTGTCTAATTTTGACGAAGCAGTATATATCATACCCCAGCCGTAACCTGTTGCCACAAAAGTTCCCAAAGCAGGACCTGCTGCAACTGCATAAGCATTATTTATATCGGTATTTCCTGATGGATTATAAAACGATATGCTTGGATAACGAGCATAGTTTCCTACAGGTGTTGTTCCTGCAACAATTTTTGGAGTTAGATTATAATCTATATTCCAAGTAGTACCTCCATCTGTTGAAAAATCAAATGATAATACTCCGGAACCTCCTGGATCGCCGTTATTTTGACGGTGAACAAATGCAACCGAATTAATATCAGGATTATAAGAAACCTGATTTTGCTCGTCTAATAATACCGAGTAAATGTTGTAAGAAGTACCAATAGGTATGGTTGTTAAAGCATTTGCAGATTTTGTTTGAACTGCATTATGCATAAACATTGGATTTTTAGCGATGTAATTAACATCGAACTTAGCTCTTTTAGATTTGTTTAAGTCTTGCTTAGCAATACTGTAATGTTGTGCAAAACTACCAAAACTAAACAAAGCTGCTGCAATAATTAGTAAAGTTTTTCTCATGTT
>Ga0256833_1003902_pt1 | contig 10116 bp, 7 predicted proteins | sample 356284metaG_FD_190535 | JGI IMG/M metagenome (GOLD analysis project Ga0256833, IMG submission 190535) | Hydrothermal vent microbial communities from Mid Atlantic Ridge, Atlantic Ocean - 356-284 | ecosystem: Environmental > Aquatic > Marine > Hydrothermal vents | place: Atlantic Ocean: Mid...
AAAGCGTTAACAAGCGGATTGGTAGCGTAGCTATCCTCATAAAATGTGTCCCCGCCGACGGTGGGAACCCCTATAGGGTTTCCGTATCCTCCTATCCCTTTAACGACACCTTTATTGAGCTCCCTACTTTTGGAGTCCTTTCTTATATCTCCGAACCTCAAAGAGTCGGTTAAGGCTATAGGCCTGGCTCCCATAGAGAGGATATCCCTTATAATCCCACCTACACCGGTTGCGGCACCGTGGAACGGCTCTATATAGGAAGGGTGGTTGTGGCTCTCTATCTTAAAGGCAACCCAAACCTTGTCGTCTATCTCAACAACCCCCGCATTTTCACCGGGACCTTGAATCACCCAAGGTGCGGAGGTTGGAAACTTTCTTAAATGCCTTCTTGAGGATTTGTAGGAGCAGTGTTCACTCCAAAGGGTTCCGAAAATACCAAGCTCCACCTCGTTAGGTCTCTTTTTAATCAGCTCCTGTAGGAGTTTGTATTCTTCATCCGTTAAACCGTGCTCCTCCCAAGGTTTGCTCTCCATAGCAGACTATTTTCTCTGATAACCAGTTTGCACAGAGCCAGAAGGATTAAAAAAGAAAATTTACTGAGAACTTCCGTTCTTATTTTGTCGGTTGTAAATGGCTGAAAGGACCCCATTAACAAACTTTGCAGCTTTTTGATTAACAAAAGCCTTAGCAAAGTCTATGTAATCATTAAAAGCCCTACCGGGATCTTGAACTCCAACGTAGGTAAACTCTGCAGCTCCCAACCTTAAAAGGTTCCTTTCTATACTTCCCAACCTATCGAGGGTCCACCCTTTTAAAAATTCCTCTATAAGACTATCAATTTCCAATCGATGCTTGCTGTAAGCATCTAATAAATTTGTAGCGTAATCCCTAATTTCCCCCATATCTTCCGAAACCCTTTTTTGGGAAAACTCGATAATCTCCTTCAAATAGGTTTTTACAATTTCTAAAATCTTTTGACGAAAGTCATTTTCCAAATCCTTTAGTTGTTCAAAGTTTTGCGGCAATTTTTCCTCTATTTGTTGTATTAACTTTATAAGCTCCTCAAAAAGTTCCCTTCTTTCCTTATCGATCCTTTTGAGATTTTTAAAGTTTTTTTTAAGTTCCTCAAGTAGGTTTAAAGCCTTTTCTTTTCTCTTTTTGGATTTTTCGCTAAGCCACTCCGTAAATGTGAGGGAAAAATTGTGAAATTCATCAATAGACTTAAGCAATGCATAAACAATATATAGAGCCTTTCGTAGTTTATCGGCTAAAATTTCTTCCTCAGAAAGATTTTCAAACTTCTTAGCGTAAACTTCAGTGTCAAATTCTTGCCCGCTTTCTATTTTCTTTAAAAGCTCCTCCGCCAAAGTTTTAGCGTGGTTGTAGCTCTCTTCCAATGTTTTCCAATAATTCTTTGCTATAGTCTCTATAGGTTCACCGGTTATATCCCACTGATATAAGATGTTAAAGGCGTGCTTTCTTGAGTATTTTCTAAAGCGCATTGCAAAAGCTTTTAAATTTAAACGGAAATGCTCAATGAGGTAGGCCGAAATCGTTTAGAAAACGAACATTTGTTGATATAGTTCCGTCGGAATAGCGAACAAATCTCAAAAAGCTATTGAATAGGAATCTAACAGAGCCCCATAAATATGTTGCTTTAGGGTCGGTTGAGGGCACCCAGTGATAACCGATTAGTGCGGTATTTCCAAAGAACTTTTCTACAGTTATACCTACAACCAAACCTTCGTTAGGCTCGAAATAGGGTGCTAAAGAAATATTTATCCCTTCCAAAAATTGGGAGGAAATTCTGTTTACTATGTTTGTAGCTTCCGTTGAAATTCCTTTTAAAAGGATGGAAGTTAAGGGAGATTCTCCTATTGTGGATAGGATAGAGGAACCGGCACCCGAACCGGAAATAAGTTCCATCAAAAGTTCCTCTTTAGGTGCCGGAGGAACAGAATAGATATCAAATTTTAAATTTTGCCAAGGTAGATAACCGTAAATTTTTAAATATATAGTTTTGTCCGGAGCGTAATATACCAGCGGGAGATTTAGATAAACCTTTTCACCCCTCACAGAAATTTTTCCCAAATTCACATAGAAAGTTTTTCCCAAAATGTTTAACTTTCCATAGTTTATTGAAATATCTAACTTTTTAAGGTTATTTTTAATAAATCCTTCAAAAGTTATAACAAAATTACCATTAGGAGTTTGTATATATACAGGAGACCTTGAATATAGATTCAAATTTAAAGAAATTGGTAATTTCCTATTCCCATTATTTTCTTCACTTTTAGGAAATTCATATTTGTTTACCTTTATATAACCTCCAATACCTGTATTGACATTTAAAAATAACTTCCTTTTATAGGTAAAGTTTCCGTTTAAATCCAAATTGAGATAAGAATTTAATGCGTCTTTATAAAAGAATCTAAGAGGTATAGAAACAAAGTTAAAACTACCGCTTAATTGTGCTCCAAAAGGATAACTTACCTGAATGTTTCCTAAAGGTGTTTGGGTAAATAGGTCTAATAGACCTATAAAGGTATCAATCTTTTTCCTGTTTGCGAAAAGGGATATGTATACCTTTAAAGGTTTATAGAAATAGTAAGAGTAAAGCGTAAGTTCTTCCGAATAGCTCCAATTTAAGTTTTCAAGAAATTTATCTAATGTCCCTTTATAGGAGAAGGAAAAATTTAAATACTTAGGTTGGGTAATAACAGTTTTAAACTTCTTAAGGAATATATTTAGAAAATCCCTTTTTATGGAAGTTTTTAAAGAGAAAACTATATTGTTATCTTTTAAGTTTCCAAAAGTTGTAAGTTTAATTTGACCTGTATTATTAAAGGTTTGTATGTTCCATTCTATATTTTTTAAGCTGTTTCCTTTTAATAAGATTTGTTTGAAACAAATTAAAGGAAAGTTTACATAAAAAATGCAGGAAGGGTAGCCTAAAAAACTAAATTTTTGACCTTTGAAGGTTCCGCTGTAGGGAATAACAAAGAATATAAAAGAATTAATATCTTTAAAATTTAATAATCCTTCAGTTTTTAAAAATTTCTTTTCAAATGAAAAACTTCCTAGAATGGAAGTGTAATTATTTTTAAGGACATAGTTTCCTTTCCAAATATTGGAAAATTTTTTATAACCTCCACTTAGGGAGTTTTTTAAAATCTTTATTTGCCAAAAACCTTTTATTGGAGTTAATTTGGTATCCACATAAAAAGGAATTTTTCTTTCATTAACCTGAAAAGAACCGTTGAGTTTTGCGTTAAATTCCTTTTTAATAGGAAAAATTTTAATTTTTCCCTTCCAATTGTTGGAAAAGTTTATAAAAACCCCTTGCTGGTTGGTTAAAATTTTGCTTTTAATATCCCTTAATTGTATATCTTTAAAAGTTAACTTTGATAGGTATATCAAAAATTTTCCTCTTTTTGAAAGTTTAGCTTCCAGTAGTGGAAAATTAAAATTTAAAGGATTTTGATTTATAAAAAGGTTCCCCCTTAGATAGCCCCATAAATATTTCCTTTTACTAATTAGGGTTCCTTCTGCGCTACCTTCCAACCGAATTTTTAAAACTTTGTTTTTACCTTCTACGTTAAATTTCTCCTCTTTTATAGAAAGGTTTTTATAGCTTAGGCTTTTCCAAAAACCTTCAATCGAATAGGTGCGTTTATAAAAGAAAGCGAACAGATTTAGATTTGAAATATTTAAACCGCATAAATTATTAATATTGACCCTTTTAGCTAAAAGTTGAACTTTAATGGGCGAAAAGTTTGCGGTAATAGAACCCCCTTTAGGTGAGGACGCTAACAATTTCCCTTTTAGGGTTTTCAAATTCAAAAAACCTTCCGCGTAAAGGGAGTTATTTAAATCGTTTATTCCAAAAAAGAGATAACTATTTGAAATAAGTCCTCCGAAAGTTAAGTTCGAATTAGAACAAAGATGGATGTTTCCTAAAAATCCCACTTTGGGAGAGTTTATAGTTCCAAAAACTTTTAATTTTGCCTGTAGAAGCTGATTATTTAAACCTCCTTTACCGTAAATTTTGTCTTTCCAAAGGGAACCTTCGTAGGTAAATTGGAAATTTTTAAAGTCCCCATTCAGGGAAGTTTTTATTTTCTTATCAAAAACTACCTTTGCGGAGAAAAATGCGTTTAATCCGCGTAGGTAATTATTCAATTGAATTTCACCTTTTTGTGGATTTATTCTTGTATCGAGTTCCCCTTTTAGGTTGGATATTTGATAGTTGGTATTACCAAAATAGGTGTGGAAATTGCCATAGATTTTTAAATCCTCTACAGATGTAAGGGTTTGAGCTGAATTGTTTAAAACTTCCAAATATTGAAGTTTAATTTGGTTCTTTTGTATAGAAAAGCTATATAGGTTGATTGAAAAATTTCCGTTTTTGATATATGTATCTTTTACGTAAAACTTAAAAGGGAATTCTGAAAAAATTTTTGCAAATAAAATGAGATTTTTTCTAATTTCCTTCCCATTTAAGGAAACTTTTTCCGAAATATAATCTTTAGTAGGCTTAATATCTATTGTTAAACTCCCAACTTTTATATTGAAACCTTTCCAAAGGAGGTTGTAAATTCCAAAATTTACATTACCTATGGTAGCTTTTATTTTTTCTACTTTAATTCCTACAAATGTTATCAGGGTTATAAGGAAAATTACAAAGAGTGTGACGAATAAAAACAGAAAACGCCACATTTTAAATTTCTAAGAGAAATAATATTATCCGTTTATGGTTAAGTATTTTTCTATTGCCTTCTTAATAAATGTTATTCTTTTCGTTTTCTATTCCTTCTGGCTTTACAATAGCTTAACCGGTATATTAAAGTCATCTAAGGAATATGTAGCTCCTATCCATATTTTTATAAAAACTGAAAAAGTAAATTTTCAAGAGTTAGAAAAAAATTCTCAATCCGCAGAGGCGGCTAACACTTATTCAAATGAAGAAACGAGTTTGCCCAAAAGAAAGTTAAAAGCGAAACAGTTAAATAGTGGCTCCTCCTTAATAAATTCCTTAGAGAAAGAGGTAGGGAAAGATTTCTTGCCTTTACTAAGTAAAATTTCAACAAAAGCTTCCGCTACCCTTTCGAGGAGCGGAAAATTAACCTTGAATACAAACCGTAGGTTGGTTTATATCCCGAAAATTAACCTTGTAAAGGTTTCGGTTCCTCCCGCACCCGCGGAGGTGAAAATTACTATACTTCCAGATGGTAGGGTTATTAATGCGGTATTGGTTAAAAGGAGTGGAAATGCCAAGTTGGACGAATTACTTTTAAGGTTCAGTAAAAATTTAAAATTTGAACCTATTAACGCACCTGTTATTCAGGAACTTTATATTGTTTATACCTTTACCATTAAAGGTTAGTTTTCTTTCCTTAAACCCTAAATTGGCCATTTACCAACTCCATAAACCTATTGAAGATTTCTTCTGTATGAAATTCCTTTTTGTGGGTTTTTAGCAAAATTTTCCAATCCCAATAGTTGTTTTTAGCTTCCAAAAAGGAAACCTTTTCAAGGTTATCGTTTTCAAAAATCCCTACTAAAGTAGACATATAAGGCTGGTCTACTCCATAGCGTTTCCAACTAACAACACCGACAACAAACGCTTTATTTCCGTTTTTTTCTCCTAAACCGAAAAATCCCAAAACATCTTCCACCTGAGAAGGATAAAATTTCTTTAGTCCCTCTTTTAGAGCCTCAAATATTTTTTTGAAATCCTCCTCGGTAAGAGGTTGGGCGTTTTCCAAAGAGAGTTTTTGATTGGAACTGCCTTTTGAAGGTTCCTTTGTAAGTTTTATAACCTTTTTGGGAGTTGAAGTCTCCGTAGAAGGTTTTGAGGATATTACCGAACCATTTTTGCGTTCTTTTTCCTCTTCAACCTTCTGCTGTTTTTTGTCGTTTTCACCTCTAGGGTGAAATTTAATAATCTTTGCCATCTTTAATTAAAGGGTATTAAGAGGTGGCAAACTTTTCCACTATGCCTGTATATCTAACAGTTCAGCCTGAAAACATTAAAATGGACAATAAGACCCTTGAAGAGGTAAAAAAATTCGCAGATAGCCTATTAAAGGTCCTCAAACTTGAAAATTTGGAACTAAGTTTGGTTTTTACCGACGACAAAACGATACGTCAACTGAATAGAGAGTGGAGAGGAAAAGATAAACCTACCGATGTTCTCTCTTTTCCTCAAGATTTTCCAGAAATGGATTTGGAATGTAATAAAGAACCTGCGGAAGTTTTGAACGAGGTTATAAGAAACTGTAAAGGTTGTAAAATTTTAGGAGATATTGTTATTTCCCTGGATACAGCCCAGAAGCAAGCCAAAGATTTTGATTGGAGTTTTGAAAACGAATTAAAAAGGTTGGTTTTGCATGGAATGGTTCACCTGTTAGGCTTCGACCACGAAAAATCTCCTATCGATGAGAAAAAATTTAGGGAAATTGAAAACTTTTTATGGAATCTTGTTGAAAAGGAAAAACCTTTTAGGTGGTAAAAATATTAGAAAATCCTTATATCCTTTCCTTCTTACCCTTTTGGTGATAAAGTTTAGAAATTGAGAAACCTTTTGGAGGGTTTTTAAATGGGTAAAACCTATTGGGAAGTATTTAAAGAGAAGGGTATTTCCCGTAGGGAGTTTTTAAAGTTTGCTTCCTACATAACCGGCTTGATGGGTCTTGCACCCTCTATGGTTCCCAAAGTGGTTCACGCTCTGGAAACCAAAGAAAGGGTTCCCGTTATATGGATACACGGTTTGGAATGCTCCGGCCCTTCCGAGGCGTTCATCCGTTCGGCCGCCCCCTACGCATCGGACCTACTGTTGAACGTAATATCCGCAGAAATTGACGATATTCTGCAAGCCTCCGCGGGAGTTTATTACGAAGAGAACGGAAAAATAGTTTACAAAGGTTATTTAAAGCACGAAGAGGATGCTCTTAACAAATACCGCGGTAAATACATAATGGTTGTCGAAGGTTCTATCCCATTAGGAAACGACGGTAAGTATTGCATTGTTGGCGGTAAACCCTTTAAGGAGGAGGTTCTAAAAGTTGCCGAAGGAGCTGCAGCTATCGTGGCGGTAGGTTCCTGCGCAACTTGGGGAGGTATACCCAAGGCTAGACCTAATCCAACCCAATCGGTCGGTGTAATGGACTTTTTACCCAACAAGGTGGTTATCAACGTTTCCGGTTGCCCACCCATTCCGGAAGTAATTACCGGAACAATCCTCCATTTGGCGCTGTTTGGTCCTATGCCTCTGGACGAAATGGGTAGACCTAAACAATTCTTTGGTAACAGAATTCACGACACCTGTTATAGGAGACCCTTCTTCAATGCGGGTCAATTTGTAGAAAAACCGGACGACGACGCTGCCAAAAAGGGTTGGTGCCTCTACAAAATCGGTTGCCGTGGACCTACAACCTACAACTCCTGCGGTAATATGAGGTGGTTCGGCGGCATTTCCTACCCGATTCAGTCGGGAGCTCCCTGCATCGGTTGTGCGGAACCCGACTTCTGGGATAAGGACCCATTCTTCCAAAGGTTGCAAAACATTCCACTACCTAACGTTGAAACTACCGCCGATAAAGTTGGAGCTATCGCTGCCGGTGTAACCGCCGGTGCATTGGCAGTTCATGCCGTTGCAGCCGGTATTAGGCACTTTAACAAAAAGGATGATGAGCATTAATAGGGTGTTCCCCTTTTAAAACCTTTTAAAGGAGGTATAAAAAATGGCTAAGAGGGTAGTTGTTGACCCCGTTACAAGGATAGAAGGACACCTCCGTTTGGAGATTACCGTAGATGAATCGACCCATAGGGTGGTCGATGCTATATCTTCGGCCACCATGTGGAGGGGTATTGAGGTAATTCTCCAAGGAAGGGACCCCCGCGACGCGTGGGCTTTTGCCCAAAGGATTTGCGGAGTTTGCACAACCATTCACGCCTTAGCATCGGTAAGGGCTGTTGAGGATGCCTTAGATATTCAAATACCCAGAAATGCCAACTATATCCGTAACATAATGTTAGGAACCCTCCACGTTCACGACCACGTGGTGCACTTTTACCATCTACACTCGCTCGACTGGGTTTCCCCCGTAACAGCCCTAAAGGCCGACCCCGTTAAAACCGCCGAATTGCAAAAGCAAGTTTTAAAATGGGCCGAACCTCTAATAGCTTTAGCCCACGATTATACCGGTATAAAAGCCTATGCAAGAAAATTTCCCAAGGCTACACCGGCCTACTACAAAGCAGTTCAAGATAAAATTGAGCAGATAGTAGAAAGTGGTCAGTTAGGTATCTTTGCACCAGCAAATTGGTGGAATCATCCCGACTATGCAAAACCCAAAGAAGGTGGAAAACTGCCTCCCGAAGTTCACCTAATGGCTGTAGCCCACTACCTTGAAATGCTCGATACCCAAAGGGAGTTCGTAATACCTCACGTTGTATTTGGAGGTAAAAACCCCCACCCCCACTATCTGGTGGGCGGTATGAACTGTTCAATTTCGCTCAATGATGGAAATGCTCCGGTAAACGCTGCAAGACTTGGATTGGTTCAAACTTCGATAGAAACCCAAATGGATGCGGTTAACTTCTTCTATCTGCCCGATGTGTTGGCTATAGCGGCACTCTACTTTAAAGCCGGCTGGTTCTACGGTGGCGGTCTATCAAAAGAGAGGGTTCTCGACTTTGGCGAATATCCCGACGAACCTTACAGAGACTTTAGCAGAACCGGCGATTACTGGAATAAAATTCTCTACCACTCTAACGGGGTGGTTCACAATTTCAAAGAGGGGGTAGAAAAAGCTAAATACGAGCAGTTCAATAAAGATAGCCTTGAATATATAGCCGAATACGTGCAACACTCCTTCTACCACTACAAAGAGGGAGATAATAAAGCTCTCCATCCGTGGATGGGTGAAACTATTCCTGCACCCGAAGACGTTCCTCCAACACCTTGGAAGTTCTTGGACCCAAGCAGAAAATATTCCTACTCCAAAACACCTGTTTACAAAGGTATGACCCACGAAGTAGGACCTCTTGCAAGATATATAATTACCTACACCGCGGTAAAACAAGGTCATGTGAAACCCTCTTTTGTTGATGAAATGGTTGTAACCCAAATAGAGGAAGTAACCAAATACTTCAACAAAAACTTTGGATTGGATTTGAAACCCCACCAATGGTTACCCACCACCGTCGGTAGAACCATAGCGAGGGCGTTGGAAGCCCATATGGCCGCTAACGTTAACAGTTACTTTATGAAAAAACTCTACGATAACATAAAGGCCGGCGATACCGCCGTTGCAAATACCGAAAAATTCGACCCTCAAACCTGGGGAAGCGGTATTAAGAAAGGTGTAGGGATGACTGCAGCACCGAGGGGAGCCCTGTCCCACTGGGTAGTTATAGAGGGAACCAAGATTAAAAACTATCAAGCTATCGTCCCAACCACTTGGAATGTTGCCCCCAGAATTAAAAATGAATATGGTGAACAGAGGGCCGCTTACGAGGCCGCGATGCTCGATACGGAAGTTAAAGTTGCAACCGAACCGGTTGAAATACTCAGAACTATCCACTCATTCGACCCCTGTCTCGCATGTGCAACCCACATTTACAACAAAGATGGTGAAGAAATTACCAGCTTTAATGTAAACTCCGCTTGTGCGGTTTAATCCTTTTTTTAAACCCTTTGGAGGGTTAAAAGATGGTTGCCAACGTTATTAAAAGGACCTTTTATAGGTTCTATCTATTTCAGCCTGGTCTTAGAATTTGGCACTGGATTCAATTTTTAGCTATTGTGACTTTATTTGTTACGGGTCTGTATATAGGAAACCCATTTTTTATAGGTTCTGTTGGTTATGAAGCTACCTATGCTTACGCTCACAACATTCCTATGGACCTTGTAAGGTTGATACACTTCTCAGCCGGTTACATTCTGCTATTTGCATTCCTCTACAGGTTGTTCTTAATGTTTACCAAAAAGTCCCACTTTTGGTTAATAATTCCAAAATTCTGGAGGGGTTGGTTCTGGAAGGGACTGTTTGAGGTAATACTCTTTTATCTTTTCATAAAAAGGGACCACCTACCCCTTATTAGGAACCC
>Ga0256833_1003903_pt1 | contig 10116 bp, 8 predicted proteins | sample 356284metaG_FD_190535 | JGI IMG/M metagenome (GOLD analysis project Ga0256833, IMG submission 190535) | Hydrothermal vent microbial communities from Mid Atlantic Ridge, Atlantic Ocean - 356-284 | ecosystem: Environmental > Aquatic > Marine > Hydrothermal vents | place: Atlantic Ocean: Mid...
TGCTACTCCAAATTTTGAGACCTCGATACCCGCTGCAATGGTTGATAGTATAGCCGAATCCACTATACTTAGTCCAGCAACGAGGGAAAGAATGGCAACGGAGATGACCGTATCACCTGCGCCTGTAACATCGTAAACCTCTTTTTTGAGTGACGGAATCCTCACGAATTCACGGCCATCATATACAACCATTCCCGCTTCGCTCAATGTCACCATCATGTACTCCGGAGAAAGCTTTTCAAAGGTATCCTTTATGGCTTCGAAAAGGTCCTTCTTACCGTTAAATCTCGAAAGTTCCGTCCTGTTGGGTTTAAAGAGGGTAACATTTTTGTAAAGGCCAAAGTTTTCTATCTTGGGATCCACGCCCACGATAGTTTTATCCGTTAGCTCCTTCGAAATGAATCTGATGATGCCGGGCGTGAGAACACCTTTGTTATAATCTTCCACCACAATGGCATCGAAGTTTTTAACTTCGTTTGAGAGGATGTTTTTTATTTCTTTTTCAATTCTTCTGGGGATGGGCTCTGTTTTTTCTATATCTATCCTTACGATCTGCTGTTTTCTGCTTATTATACGGGTTTTTGATGTAGTGGGTCTCTCATGATCTATGAATATCCCGTCAGTTCTGATTCCGTGAGATTTCAAAAGAGAGAGCAAGTCTTTCCCGTCTGTATCCTGGCCTACAACTCCAAAGAGATGGACATCGGCTCCAAGAGTGGAGATGTTGAGTGCGACATTTGCAGCGCCACCGGGTCTTTCCTCTCTTTCACCATTTCTGAGCTTCAAAATCGGGACAGGGGCCTCAGGAGAAATTCTCTCGACATCAGCGTACTGGTACTTGTCGAGCATGATGTCTCCTATGACGGCGACACGGAGTTTTGAAAATTTCTTCAGTATCTTCCCGATCATAAGAGGTGCAGGTAGTTCATAAAGATAGTGGCAAGTCCAAGGAATATGAAGTATCCGGTTACATCTGTAATGGTTGTTACGATCACACCGGAAGCAAGGGCCGGATCCTGTTTCAACAGTTTTAAAATCATGGGGACTGTCAGGCCTGCGATACACCCTGCCACCATGTTACCCACATGTCCCAGGAATACCAGGAGTCCGAAGTAGGGATTGCCCACCCAGAAGTATGCAATAAGGCCTGAGACAAAACCCACGACGGACCCGATGATCAGGCCGACTATGAATTCCCTAACGAATAGTTTTTTGAAATCGTGAAAGTCTATCTCACCAAGTGCCAGGGAGCGTACGACCAGTGCAATGGTCTGGATACCTGTATTGCCTCCCTCACCGGCTATAACGGGCATAAAAACTGCAAGGTAGGCAAATGCGGCAATGGTATTTTTAAAAATTGCGACAACTGATGCTGCAACGAATGCAGTTACAAGGTTAATAAGAAGCCAGGGGAGTCTTTTCTGAGCCATCTTTAAAGTTGGAGCATAGATACTCTCAGCCTCACCCCACCCACTCAGCCTGTGGATGTCTTCTGTGGCCTCTTCCTCGAGAACATCAAGGATGTCGTCAACTGTTATAACACCTAACAACCTGCCCCTGTCGTCAACAACGGGCATGGAAAATACATCGTACTTTTCAAATAATCGGGCCACCTCCTCCTGGTCAAGATGTACCGGAACCGAAGGAACCTCCCTCACGATCTCTCCAAGCCTTGTAGAAGGATCTGCCTTTAGAAGGTCCCGTAAATAGACTTCCCCAAGAAGTTTTCCCTCTTTGTCAATCACATAAATTATGCTCGAAACCTCATCAGGCTTCTCCTCTTCCTTGAGCCTCCTTAAGGTCTCCTCAACAGTTTGATCAGCATCGTAGGCGATGTACTCGGTGGTCATGAGACCACCGGCCGAGTTCTCAGGGTACTTGAGAAGCTCTTTTACCTCTTCCCTCTCCTCGAGGGGGACATAGGAGAGAACCTTCTGACGCTCTTCGTCTGATAATTCTCCGAGAACATCCACTGCGTCATCAACATCCATTTCACCAACGAGCTCTGAAATGTCCTTCTCTGAGAGTGCTTTCAGAACATCATCTATGGACTCATCATCAAGTCTGATCAAGACATCCGCCTGGAGTTCCACGGGCAGATATTTAAATACCTGTACCCTGTCATCTTCGTCGAGCTTGTCAAGCACAAGGGCCACATCTTCGGGATGCTTCTGCGACAGAAGAAGAGCCGCCCTCTTATAATCCCTCTTCTTTACAAGCTCGAGCGTCAACTCGTAGAGTTTTTCTTCAATCTCACTTATTGCCTGGCTCATTTTTCTCCTTTATCAAAACCTTTTTTACTTCCTTCTCGTTTGCCTCTATAACCACGAACTCATAGTTACCCGAAACCACTTTCTCCCCGGACTCAGGTATCCTGCCGAGTTTATCTATAATGTAACCTGCAAGTGTAGAGTAATCGCCCTCCTCAACATCTATCCCCATCTCCCGAAGTTCGTTTATTCTCGTATCCCCGCTGTAAATACCGTCCTTTTTTTCCTCCTCTTCGAAGTACTTGAGGAGTTCACGAACGATGTTTTCAACTGTTACAACACCGACGGTTGAACCGTACTCGTTTATGACAACTGCAACGGTGGTCTGCTGGCTTTTTATCTCCTCGACGATTCTGTGAACAGGACTGTCGGAGTAAACCGTTACATAAGGCCTGAGATATCTCTCTATCTCTGTGCCCTCAGCAAGTAGCAGGTCTTTAATATGTATCAATCCGACTATATTGTCAATGCTATTTTTGTAGAGCAAAACCTTGTTGTACGGTAGCTTGCGAGACCTGTTGATTATCTCCTCCGCTGGCGTATCAACCGAGAAAAAGGGGAACCTGTTAACCGGAATCATTATGTCCTCTGCGTTCATGTCGTAAAATTTGAGAGCCTTCTTCAGCAGAAGAAGGTCTTCACTCTCAAGTCCTTTTTCTTCTGCGTACTTCTCGATCTCCTCTTCAAGGGAAAGCTTTTCACTCTTTACACTGGCAAAAGATAATTTCAGAAGGTAATCAAAAATCCTGATTGCTGGATAAAAAAAGAGGTATGTGATGTAAATGAGGTTGTTAAATCGGTTTATGACCTCCATTTTTCTTGAAATTGCGTAGGACTTCGGGAAAATCTCTCCAACAAGTACGATAAGGAGTGTGGTAACGGCGCCTGAAGCAACCACTGCAAGGTTTGAAGAAACCCCCATACCCTGTGTAAAGTGTGTAAGGGTCGTGGCTGCAAGAACAGAGAAAATGTTAATGCCAATTAAAATGCTGATAATTACCTGCCTCTCCTTCTTTACAAAGAAATCGAGTCTTCTACGGGGTATAACATCCTGAATATTTATTCTGTCTGAACTGACATAGGAAATTTCAAAGGCAGCGTAAACGGCAACCAGAAATATTGATACCAGGAATAAGGTTATGTTGATCATCTTACCGTTACCTTCACTTTTTCCGGATACTCTCCTTCTTTTGCCAGAATCTCAAATTCAATACCGTTTATTTCAACCTTCTCTCCCTCTGTGGGGACATGTCCGATATTGTCGAGAATGAGATTGGAAATGGAACCGTAGTAACCGATAAACCTCCTCCCCGTTAGTTTTTCAAGGACAGAGACAGACACATCTCCTGAAAGGATGAAAGCTCTATCGCCTATCTTTTTAACCTCTTCAAGCTCCTCTGACTCAAATTCACTTCTGATTTTCCCCATAAAGTGTTTGTAAGCATCCTTCAGGGTTACCACCCCTTCAGTGCCTCCATACTCGTTGGTAACGATGGCCATTTTCACGGGTGTTTCAACGAGCGTTCTGACGAGTTCAGGAAGCCTCATGGTTTCAGGGACGAAGACGGGCTCTAAAAGATAAGACCTGATTGGAGTATCTGGTGATAGGTTCAGAATACCCTCCACACTTAAAAGGTCGAGGATGCCCGTAATGTCATCGAGCCTTTCCTTATAAACGGGAAATCTTGAGTGACGGGTTTTTCTCATCTCGTTCAACGCATCGCCTATGGTTATGTCCTCCGGAAGTGCCTTTATATCCCTTCGTGGAGTCATTATGTCTGAAACCCTGATGGAAAGAAACTCCACACTGTCCTCAAGAAGTTCAAGCTCATGGATGTGGAGAATCTCCCTCGCAGTTTCCACTATGTTGTAAGCCTCTCTTAGCGTAACAGGTTCAAACTCTTTCTTCCTGTGGTTTTCTCCCTCAAAGATTTTTCTTATCCACCTGCCGAGTGGTTTAACAACTGGATAGGAGAGGTAGTAAAAGGGATAAACGACGATCCACGAAACTGACGAGAATTCCAGAGGGTACTGGAGAGCAAGTATTTTTGGCGTAATCTCGCCAAATACAAGTAGAATAAAGGTGAAAATCCCCACATCCACGATCGTAAGAAGTCCCTCTCCGATTCCGGAGAGCATGTCGGCGATTAAAATTGAGAAGATCGAAGCGGCAAATGCATTAACGGCTGTATTCCCCAGAAGGATAACGGAAAGAATGGTATAGGGCCTCGATATCAGGTAATCCAGAATTCGGGCTACTTGCCTGTTTTTTAGTGCTTTTATTCGTGACCTTGGAAGTGAGAAGAAAGCGACTTCAGATCCAGAAAACATAAAGGAAAGGGCGATAAGTAAAAGGATGACTATCACCATTTTTCCAGATATTTCTCCTCTTTTGCCTCCATAACTTCTGCGTCCTCTTCCCTTTCGTGGTCATAACCGAGGATGTGGAGGGTGCCGTGGATGGCATAGCGAACGAGCTCGAATTCTGTGGACCATCCGTATTCGTGAGCTTTTTTACTGGCAACATGGGCTGAGATGTAAACCTCGCCGACATCACCAAGGTTGAAGGAGATCACATCAGTGGGACGATCGCTGCCGAGGAACTCCCGGTTGATATCCCTGATTCGCCTGTTGTTTACGAATATAATGTTAAGTTCCTGAATACTTCGATCAGGATCCTCCTCTTCAAGAACCTGTTCGAGAAGCCTGGAGAGTCTGTCCTTGAACTCGCGGTTTATTTTCACCTTTCTCTGCGCATTGTATATGTTTATCATTTCTTTTCTCTGGGATACTCGATTCTTGGATGAAACTGGCTCAACAGTATGGGATATATGGCTTCGGCGATCTTATCGAGGTCTTTCCTCGTTATGTCAGCTTCATCAAGCTGGCCGTCCTCAAGTTTCAGTCTGATTATCTCGTAAATGGTCTCTTTCAGTGTCTTTGCAGTGGGATTTTTCAGACTCCTGACGGCTGCTTCAACACTGTCGGCTATCATACAGATGGCCTCCTCCCTTGTGGAGGGCCTGGGACCGGGATACCTGAAGTCATCTTCTTTAACATTTTCGCCCTCCAGCTGCTTCGCCTTTACATAGAATGGAACGAGAAGCGATGTCCCGTGATGCGTCTGGATTATACGAATGATCTCACCGGGTAACCCGTATTTTTCACCAAGCTCGACTCCGTCTTTGACATGGGAAATTATGATTAGTGCACTCATCCTGGGGGAGAGTCTGTCGTGCGGATTTTCTTTTCCCATCTGGTTTTCAATGAAATACTGGGGTTTTTTGATCTTCCCTATGTCGTGGTAATAGGCTCCGACTCTGGCAAGCAGGGAATTCGCTCCGATAGCCCTTGCCGCCGCATCACACAGGTTCCCCACATTTATACTGTGGTTAAAAGTCCCTGAAGCCTTCTCCGAAAGCTCTCTCAAAAGCGGGTTGTTAAGGTTTGATAACTCAAGTAAAAAGAAATCAGTTGCAACCCTGAAAACCCTTTCATAGAGTGGCAAAATTCCGACTACAAAGACACCCGATAGAAACGCACTGAAAAGAGATGCCTGAGCCAGTATCTTAACATCGGTAACTCGATTGAATACGAGCAGGTCGGTAAAAATAGATGTAACGAACCCCACGATCATCAGAGTGAGTATAACATAGTAGATCTGGAACCTTGACCTGAAGCTTTTAGTAATGAAAATAGCTGTCCAGCCGAGAATAAGGTTGTAAATGAATGTGCCAAATACTGATGACGGGAAGTAGAGACCCAGGATTATTGAAAGAAGGAGAGTGTAAAACAGGGCAGGTTCAAAGCCAAGGGCGACATTTATCAGGATGGCAAAAAATGGCACAAGGGTGATGTATTGTGAAACATGTATGTTGCGTACGAGATACGCCGAGAGCAGGACGATAATCCCGGCAAAACCAATGACGATCAGTTCCCTCCAGCCGGGGCGTCTCTCTATCCTTTCGAGAAAGTAAATTGTTCCAAGCACATATATACTTAAAAGGATGAAAAGGTATGCAAACCACCTGTAAGAGTGATAACCGGTTGACTGGATTTTCTCCTGAAGAATCCTGAGCTTCTCACGACTTTCCTCTGTAATCCTTTCATGTTTCCCCACGATCTTTTCGCCCTTGTGAACGATCTCTTTGATTGGGGAAATGCGGGCAAGAGCTGCATTCCTTGCCTTGTTTGTAAGGTCCTCCCTGTACCTCAGGTTCGGAAAAATAAGTCTCCTTACTATTTTCAGGAAAACATCCCGCTCGTTGCGGTTCTCAAATGTCTGTATCGCCACTCTCTTCAGCTCTTCATAGACATCATTCTGATCCTTGATACTCTCTACCGGATAAACCTTTATGATGTTACCCTTTACAATTGCAACGCTGTCCACTCCGAGGGATTTTAAAAGGTGCTTATCCTCAATTACCCCTCTTTTCAGGTAATCGAGAGAATAGTCTGCAGAAAGCTCAACAATCCATTCCCACCTGCTCTGCGGAACCCCATCTTTGAACAACCCTGTGCGTTTTATACGATCAATCCACTCCCGAACTGAATCAACATAGGTGGTATCAAACTCGTAGAAGGCAGGGACACTTTTGAGAGCTGCTTCCCTTTCCTTCTGTAGTTCCACGCTGGTTTTGTATATGGGATAATCGATCGGAGAAATAACCTCGATGGGACTGATCTCACCCTCTTTAAGATTTTTTATGTTTTTGAAGTGCTCCCTCGGGAGAAGTGTAAGGGTGATTACAAAGAGTAGCAGCAGGAAGCCTGCCTTCAGCAGGGTCTCTAATCGTGGAGGTTTTTCACTCTTTTTTGTACTTTTCATAGGCTTCAACTATGTCCTTTACGAGTCTGTGTCGAACGACATCCTCCGGTCCGAACTTTATAAAAACAATCCCCGGTATAGAATGAAGTACATGCTGTATTTCTACAAGCCCTGAGTTCTCGTCCCTCGGGAGGTCTATCTGAGTTACATCCCCTGTTATTACCACTTTGGATCTCGGACCAAGGCGGGTGAGGAACATTTTCATCTGAACTGACTTCGTATTCTGGGCTTCATCAAGGATGACAAAGGCATCAGAAAGGGTCCTGCCTCTCATGTAGGCAAGCGGGGCTATCTCTATCACCCTCCTGTCCGTCAACCTCTTGATGGCGTCAGGCGTTAACATGGAGTAAAGTGCGTCGTATAGAGGTGTAAGGTATGGACTGATCTTTTCTTCGTAATCTCCGGGGAGAAACCCAAGAGATTCCCCGGCTTCAACGGCGGGTCTCGTGAGGATGATTTTCTCCACTCGATTTTCTCTCAAAAATTTGAGAGCCATGGCAACGGCAAGAAAGGTCTTGCCCGTACCGGCAGGCCCCACACCTATTACTATGTCGTTTTCCTCTATTGCCTTTAAATAACGCAACTGATTTTCCGTCCGCGGAACAATGGTTTTCCTCGGCGTTTTTATAGCATATTTTTCAAATTCGGTTTGCTCTTTTTTCATACCTCTGCCCTGCAAATCCATAATTGCCTCTTTAACATCCTCCTCACGGAGATATCCGGACCTTTTTAATTTCATCTTCAAAATAGAGATAAGCCTTTCAATTTTTTCAAGCTCTTCAGGGGTGGATGAGACATAAATCTCTTCTCCCCGGAGTACAATCTTCCCATTGAAGCTCTTTTGAATCAGCTTGAGATTCGAGTCCTGAACACCGGCGAAGCTTGAAATATTGAAACCTTCAAGAGATATCCTTCTATCCTTTACTTTACTCAATTTTCCCCGAAATCACCTCCGTTGGTTCAGTGAGATTTTTATATTGCGCCGATGTTCAATTTTTTGCAATAGTCCGTCCGTACTCAAAGATGTTGCCGGCGAGGTAAATATCTATTTGTACTTTACTTGGCTTTTTTGCCTGAATTTCGAAGTTTTTGGTAAGGTTTTTGATTTTCCCCTCAAGAAAATCGATTTCAACCTCGTCACCTGTTTCAAACTTACCTGACTCCACGAGTCTGGAAAGTCCAGGAACTTCAAGGATCGGCATCCCTGAGTTAATGGCGTTTCTCTTATAGATAGCACCAAAGGATTCTCCTACGATTACACTGATACCCAGGGCCTTGAAGCAATCGACTGCATGCTGCCTCGATGATCCGGCACCGAAGTTTCTCCCCACAAATATTATGTCTCCTGGCTTTGCCTTTTTCGGGAAGTCTTCCCAGCCTTCGAGGTTACCAAATGCATACCTGCCCATCTCGTTTATGTCAGTAATGTGTAAGTGAGCATTGTGGTATATCTGATCCGTGTCAATATCCTCTATGAGCTTTCCTTTATCATCCACGATCGTCCATATCTTTCCACGAAAATCAATCTTCTCCATACCAAAACTCCTTTAGGTAAGTCGATGGATTAAAGTTGAATTTTATGTTTTTAAAAATGCTTTTAATAGTATAGTTACTATATTATTAAAAAAGGCATTAAAGATAGTGTTACCAAATCCTTTTAGTACATTAGCATGAAAATTATTACGCATTTTTTCTGATTGCGAATTCAATAAACCATAAATTTCTTCCTGTATACTCTCAGAATTTTGCAAAAGCCAGAAAAGAAAGAGATTATAAGGAAAGAAGTCGTTTGATTCTTCGTAAATTAAACCAAGGTTTTTTAAGCTTTGTAAACCTTCTTGTACAATAGCGTATGATAACAAAGTTGGAATATCTATATTCCTAATTGCTGATTTGAGGAAATTATTGAGATGTAAATTATTCAAGTTCATGTTGCGTAAACCCTTAACCAAAATTACATATGCAGCATATTTCTCGGATATTTTCGAAAATTCCCAGATTTCACTAAAGAAGTTATTTGACATTGTTTGGAGTTCGGATAAAAAATTATTTACAATTTCTCTGTTTAATCCTTTAGGGTTAATGTGAAAAAGCTTGTCTCCAACCAGCTGAATTAGAGCCGGATGAGTACCGGCTAGGTTTATTATCGTCTTTTTATAGTCATCAGGCCAACTAGGAGTGACAATGTTTAAAAATTTTAGGGCGAGTTTCTCATCAAATGCTTTCAGTCTAATTTCCTTAAAATAATTAAATAAAGGGGATCCTCTATCAAGAAGTTCCCTTCCTTTATCTTCTATTTCTTTTACGTGACTGCTGATAGAGATAATCACTACAAAGCTTCGTGTTGTTGCTAATGACCTTATCTGCGCCCAAAAACTGTAGTCTCTAAAGTGGGGGTGATTTAACAATACTTCAAATTCATCCAATATTAATACAAGCCTAATTTTGAACTCTTCTATTCTATCGAATAAGTCATGAACATATTCTTGGTTCACCTTAAGAGAATTCAGATTTTTGAAAGCTTCGTTATTATAAAAGGTCTTCTGTAGTTTCAAACCAATAGATTTCCAAAAGTCATTTGGTGTGAAATTTGGTTTCAAAGTGCTGGTATCTATATAAAGGAAAACGAAACTAGAAACCTGTTCATCTTTTAGTTCTTTGGCACTCTTAAAGCTATCCTTATCTTTTATTTTATTTATTAATGATGTTTTTCCAATTTTAGGTTTCCCGGAAATAGCAATGGACATTCCTTTTATAATACCATCCCATACTTCACGTATGTTTTGATCTCTGTCAAAAAACTCATGTGGTTTAAGTGGTCTACCATAAATAAAAGGACTGCGTTTTAAATTTTTTTTATTTTCCATATGCACCTCCAATATTTGATAATATCCTATTGACTTTCCACACTGATATACTTCCATCTGAACTACTTGCAGCCAGTAGTTTTCCATCGTTGGAGAAGCAAAGAGATGTATACTTTTGTACTGATTCACTCAGTATTTCATATTTCCCTCT
>Ga0256833_1003904_pt1 | contig 10110 bp, 12 predicted proteins | sample 356284metaG_FD_190535 | JGI IMG/M metagenome (GOLD analysis project Ga0256833, IMG submission 190535) | Hydrothermal vent microbial communities from Mid Atlantic Ridge, Atlantic Ocean - 356-284 | ecosystem: Environmental > Aquatic > Marine > Hydrothermal vents | place: Atlantic Ocean: Mid...
CCGAGTATTTTATAAACTGAATATCCACATTAGTTACTGAAGCGGGGGTTGCCGAGCCAGGCCAAAGGCGGGAGACTCAAGATCTCCTCCCGTAGGGGTCCGTGGGTTCAAATCCCACCCCCCGCATTAAAATTTTTAAAGTATCAAAATTAAAATTATTTGATGCCTGATCGATTCAAGTTATTAGTAGCTAAGGAGTATTTGGATGATTCAGACGATTCAGATCAGGAAGAACTAACTGCTTCTAACGCTTTAGCTCACGTATTTGTAGGGATTATGTTTATTTTGTTTTCATCAATAGCGTTTTACATCTTACTTCACGTCAAACTTCCATCTTTTTCTATCTTTGGCTTACTTTTTCCAGTATTACTAGTGACGATTATAGCATTCTTTGTAATTGGGGTAATCACATTAGTTCAAGGCTTGTTTGAAATTGGTATTCTATCTTTGCTGTTTCTGTTCAGTCGCAAACGATAATTTCGAGTAAACAATCTATTAAAATTTACGAAACGTTAAGAAAAAATGGTAAAAACTATTAAAGACTATAAAATATTAAGAAAAAAGTAAATTTATTTCGTAAATAAAGTTTTATTCTGGAAACATAAGCACGCACATGAACAGTTTGTTGAAACATCCGTGCTACAGTGATTGGGCTCACTTCAAGTACTCGAGGATACATCTTCCAGTAGCCAAGAAGTGCAACATGCAGTGTAACTACTGCGTTAGAAAGTTTGGCAAGGAAGAGAATAGTCCGGGAACTTGCGAAAGAATTCTTTCCCCTTCAGAGATTCTTAGTTACATAGATAGAATTTTGAGCATTTTGCCTGAAGAAACAACAACTCTGGGAATTGCTGGGCCAGGAGAACCGCTTTTTAACGAAGAAACGTTTGAAACTCTGAATGCAGTTAAGGAAAAGTATCCAAGACTTTACAAGTGTATTGCAACAAATGGAATTTTGCTCGAAGATAGACTCGATAGGTTGCTCGATTGCGAAGTCACACACGTAACTGTAACTGTAAATGCAGTAAATCCCGAAACGGCATCTAAGATATATTCTTGGGTAAACTACGGAAAGGCGTACACGGGAATTGAGGCGGGAGAAGTCGTAGTTGAAAGGCAGATGAGGGGAATAATTGAAGCTTCAAAAGCTGGTTTACTTATAAAAGTAAATACTGTTTATATACCGGGCATCAACGATAGCGAAATCGTTGATATAGCTAAGGCGATTTCGAATTATGCTTACGTAATGAACATAATGCCGTTAATACCCAGAGGTAAGTTTTCGAATATTAGAGCACCTGAAAGAAGGGAAGTGGAATTAGCAAGAAGGGTCGCTTCCCGCTATATAAGGCAGTTTCATAACTGCAAGCTCTGCAGAGCTGATGCTTATGGAGTCCCTGGAAAGGTGTATTGAAACAAGGGCAGGAGATTTTACGGAAAGGGGCTGCTCCTTTCTTGGATGCAGAGTTGTAGTTTGTGGTCAGATTAACAATGTTGTTCACTTAGTTCATTCTCCAATAGGTTGTGCTTACTATTCGTGGGATTACAGAATGGATGCAAGGGGTTACTGCTTTACAACGGACATGGACGAAATGGACATAGTGTTTGGTGGAGAGGAAAAGCTTTTAAAAGCTATTTTGAAAGCAATAGATGAGTTTAACCCCGACGCAGTCTTCGTTTACGAAACTTGCAGTACAGGAATAATTGGTGATGATATACAAGCTATAGCAAAAAAAGCGTATGAGCTGACAAATGTACCTGTAATAGCCTTTCAATGTGCTGGTTTTAGAGGAAGAAGTCAAAACTTTGGACATAAAATAGCTTGTACTTCAATATTTAGATTCATCAATAATGAAAATCGTAAACCGATACCCAATAGCGTCAACTTAATTGGAGATTTTAATAAAAAGGATTCAAAGATTCTTGAAAAGTTACTAAATGAAGTTGGTATAAGAGTTCTATGTACTTTTACCGCCAACGCTACGATAGAAAAGATAAGAAACATGGTTAATGCTGAACTCAACTTAGTTATGTGCAGTAAAAGTTCGGCTTTTCTGGCAGAATTAATGGAAGAAAGCTTTGGAATTCCGTACTTGGAGGTAAACTTTTTTGGATTCGAGAATTGTTGCAATTCACTCTACAGAATTTCTGAATACTTAGATGCGAATGTAGAAAGAGTTGTGGAGGATGCGAGCTGGATAAAAATGGTAACAGACAAGTACAGAGAAAAATTAGAAGGAAAGAGAGTTTTTATCTGTCATGGAGCTCAGAGAGCTGTTTACTGGATAAAACCGTTTGAAGAACTTGGAATGAAAGTTGCTGGAATAGCTACGCATTTTGGAATTGAACTGTCAGACTTTGATGGATTGGTTGTTGACAACATTAGCAGTGACGAGCTTGAAGAATTGATAGCAAAGCTATCTCCAGATCTTATAGTTTCAGACGACAAAGTTAGGCACATAGCACATAAAATGGCAGTACCTTTCTTTAACGGAAGAGGTCAAAATACGGGATACGCTGGTTTTGAAGGTTTTTTAAATTTTGCAAAAGATGTAGTTGGAATATTTGATCAAAAGATTTGGAGGCTTACGCGTTATGATTTCAGTTTATAGTGAAAACTCCCCTCTAAAAGTTAATCCACCCAAGATGTGTCAGATTGCAGGTGTCGCTTTAGCTACACTTGGAATAGATAGAGCAATTCCACTTATTCACGGCTCTCAAGGATGTGCAAACTTTGTGAAACACCTTATGTCGAGGCACTTTAAAGAGCCAATAGAAGTAGCCACTACCGCCCTTAATGAAAAGTTAATAGCTGCTGGAGGAGAAAAAAGACTTTTGGAGGCGATAGAAAACGTAAGGAATAGAATAAATCCAGACTTAATAGTAGTTGCAACTACGTGTTTAACGGAAACCATAGGAGATAATGTTGGAGTGGTTAGGGATTGCATAGTTGTAAGAACACCCTCGTATGCTGGAACTCACGTTAACGGATTTGAAAACACAGTACTTGAAGTGCTAAAGTTTTTGATAAAAAATTCTAATTTAAGAGATTACGAGTTCGAAAAAGAAGAAAAAATTAATGTCGTAACAGGCTTTGTCAATCCGGGAGACGTCAGAGAACTCAAGAGATTGCTTTCCCACATGAACACAGAATACATCATGTTAACGGACATAACTTCACTCGACATGCCTATTATGAAAAAGAGAAAGAGTGAAACGACTATAACAAGGGTACTGGAATCTATAAACGCAAAAGCAACTTTTACTTTTGGGGAGGGTATTAGCAGTGGAAAATTTCTCGAAAGCTTTGGGGTAATGCATAGAAACTTGAAATTTCCAATAGGAATAGAAAACACTGACAAATTTCTACTCGAAGTTTCAAGAATTACAGGAAATGAGATTTCAGATAGAGTTGTGGAAAGTAGAATGTATGCTCTCGATGGCTTAATTGACGTAAGTCACGTTTTGAGGAGAAAGAAAGTAGCTATTTTTGGGGATGTGGAAAAAGTAATAGCTCTAACAGATTTCGCTTTGGAGATGGGCATGAAAGTTAAAGCCGTTCTAACAGCCGTAAAGAGTGTTAGATTTGTTGAGGAGATGAAGTACATAGCTGAGAAAAACAAAGTTAAAATTGCAGTTTTTGAAAACTCCGATTTATACACACTTCACAAGTTTTTAAAGGACAATCCAGTAGATGTGCTAATAGGCGATTATAGAGGCAGATATATAGCGGAGAAAGAAAAAATACCTCTTTTAAGGGTTGGCTTTCCGATTTGCGACAGATTTGGCTATCACAGAAAGCCTATGATTGGTTACTCTGGCGTGCTGAGAATGGCAGAGGAAATCGCAAATTTATTGGCGGGCAAGCACTTTGGATAAAAACTTACTAAGAATTATGAAAACTTAATCATAACCTTAATTTTTTCGTAAATATATTTTTATGCAGTTGTTCGATTTTTGGACTATGGTGTTTTACGACACAACACTAAGAGATGGAGAACAAACGCCCGGAGTTTGCTTTACACCCAAACAGAAACTTGAGATAGCAATTGCTCTGGACGAAGTTGGTATTCACGAGATAGAAGCTGGATTTCCAGTAGTGTCTGAAAGAGAATTTGAAGCGGTCAGAAACATTGCAAAACAATCATTAAACGCCAAAGTGTTCGCTTTTTGTAGAGCTAAAATCGAAGACATCGACGTTGCTTTGAAGTGTGATGTAGATGGTGTGGTAGTTGCTACATCTTTGAGCGAGTTGCACTTAAAATATAAGATGAAAAGGAGTTTTGAAAGCGTTTTTAGGGAGGCTATAGATGCTTTAGAATACGCAAGCGAACACGTATTCGTCTCTTTCACGACAGAAGATGCTACAAGAATTCCACTCAACAAGTTAATGAATATATACTCGTTTGCAGTAGAATATGCAGATAGAATACACTTTTCAGATACTGTCGGTATAGCAACTCCTGAAATGGTAGAGTGCTATGTAACGGCTTTGAAGTCCATAGGCGAGGTGCTTTGCCATTTCCACAACGACTTTGGCTTGGCTACTGCTAACAGTGTAAAAGCGGTGATGTGTGGAGCTGACAGAATTTCTGTTACTGTTAACGGTATTGGTGAGAGAGCTGGAAATGCATGTTTGCAAGAAGTAGCTACTGCACTCGAATTACTGTATAAGTATAATACTGGGATAAAGTTAGAAAAAATGTGTGAATTGTCAAGATTGTTAGAAAAGTATTCAGGAATAAAAGTTCACCCTCTATCACCAGTTGTTGGAGAAAATGCGTTCGCGCACGAGAGTGGTATTCACGTAGCCGGAGTGCTGGAGAATCCTTTAACTTACGAACCATATCCTCCAGAACTGGTTGGTCAGAACAGAAAGATAGTCTTAGGCAAGCACTCAGGTAGGAAGAGTGTTGAATACGTAATGAGAAAGGAGAATTACAAGAACTTAGATCCAAAAGAAATATTGAAAATTGTAAAGGAAATTAGAGAAAGAGGGTATGTAATAACTGAAGACGTTTTTAGAAAGATATGTTTGGGAGTTGGAGAATTATGAAGAAGCTGTTGTTATTAGTTGTATTGTCTTTTTTGTTGCTCGGTTGCTCGCAGAACAGTTATTCACAGAACAGCACAACTAAGACTCTCCACGTTTACAGTGGAGCTGGAATGAGAAAACCTATGGATAAAATCGCAAAAATGTTTGAAGATATGTACGGAGTTAAGGTTATCTGCGACTACGCTGGATCTGGATACTTATTAGCTAAAATCGAAGCTACAAAGAGTGGAGACATATTCGTCCCAGGAGATTACATATTCGTCAAAAAGCTTATGGAAAAGGGAGAAATAGTCAAGTACAAAAATCTAACAAAGCACATTCCGGTAATAGTCGTTCAAAAGGGAAATCCTAAACACATAGAATCGCTAAAGGATTTGGCAAAACCGGGAATTAGGTTGGCGATAGGTGATAGAAACATAGCTATAGGTATAGCTGTAAATAAAATACTGGACAAGGCAGACAAGTACGATCCAGGAATAAAGGAGAAGATTTTAAAGAACGTCGTCGTAAAGGGCGCAACTGTAAAGCAGGTTTTACTGTACGTTTTAGAAAAGCAAGTAGATGCGGCAATAGTCTGGAAAGCGGATGCGATGGAAAACAAGGACAAGTTGGAGATAATTCCAATAAACGAAAGTTACAATGTAATAAAAACTGTTCCAATAGCGGTGCTAAAGTTTTCTAAGGATAGAAAGCTTGCAAACGAATTCTACAACTTTACGCTTACTAAGGGGAAGAAGGTATTCGAAGAATATGGATTTACGGTAATATGAGACGAATCTTTTTAATTTTCTTTGTTTTAATGGTTCTATCAGTTATACTGTCTATAGCTTGCAACTTAACTCCAGAAGTAATGTTAAAGGCAATCAACTCTAACGAGGTTAGATTCGCAGTCATGTTAAGCCTGAAGTCTGCTTTAATAGCAACTGCAATGGCTTTAGTTGTAGGAGTCCCCTCAGCATACACACTCGCCAGAAGTGAATTTTTATTGAAGGAGCTGATAGATAGTTTAGTTGACTTGCCAGTAGTTTTACCCCCACTGATAAGCGGTCTTGGCTTGCTACTTTTCTTTGGTGATACTCCAATTGGAAAGATTATATCAAAATTCATTCAAGTCGTTTTTACACCTACGGGAATAGTTGTAGCTCAGTTCTTTATAGCCACTCCCTTTGTTATAAGAACTGTTAGAGCAGTGTTTGAAAGTATAGATCCAAAATACGAGCTAATAGCTATGAGTCTTGGTTCTTCTAAAACAGAGGCTTTTTTCAAAGTAGTTTTACCCATGGCAAGAAAGGGTATTCTGGCTGGAGCCATACTTGCGTGGGCGAGGTGTATGGGGGAGTTTGGTGCCACTCTTATGCTCGCAGGAGCTACGAGGATGAGAACGGAAACGTTGCCGATAGCAGTTTACTTAAACATATCTGTTGGAAATATAGATCTTGCTTTATCAATTGCGTTTGTCATGCTCGCAATAGCTGTTTTAACTATAGCTTCAATAAAGTTCGTGGTGAGTGGCGGTGTTGGAAATCGTTGGAGTTAAGAAAAAGTTGGAAAACTTCGAATTATCTATAGACTACCTTAAGATAGAACGGGGAGAGTACTTTGTATTCTTGGGGTTAAGTGGAGCTGGAAAAACTACACTGCTCGAAATAATTTCAGGGTTTAGGAAACCAGATTCTGGTAAAATAATGCTAAATAAAGAGGACATTACTGACAAAAACATAAACGAGAGAAAAATTGCAGTTTGTCAGGGATATTTGTTTCCTCACATGAGCGTTTACTCAAATATAGCGTATGGTATTAAGGGGAACAAAAAAGAGAAAGTTAAAGAACTTGCAAAAATGCTCGAAATTGAACACTTGCTTGACAGAATGCCCGAAACACTCAGTATGGGAGAAAAGCAGAGAGTTGCAATAGCGAGAGCCTTAGCGGTAAATCCAGAAGTTGTTCTGTTGGACGAACCACTCAATTCACTTGATAGACTTACCCATGAATCGCTTATGGTCGAACTAAAGAAATTGCACGAAGAAACGAATACAACTTTTATTCATGTGACCCATGACTTCGTAGAGGCAATAACCTTAGCCAATAGAATAGCAATAATTAGAAAAGGCAAGATTGAGCAATGCGATACTGTGGAAAATATATTGAAACATCCAAAAAACGAGTTTGTAGCTAAGTTTGTCGGAATGAAAAATTTGCTTGACGGATACGTTTGTGGCAATAAAGTGGATTGTGGAATAGAACTACAAATAAATAAAAATGTGATCAAAACAAATGGAAATAGCACAAAAAAAGTTAAAGTAGGTATAAGACCCGAAGACGTAATGATAATTTCAAGCAAAAACTGCAAGTTCGTTAACTACAACGTTTTTGATGCAAAAGTGGTTGACATATATCCTCTTACTCTCTCTACCTCAAGAGTTGTCTTAGACGTTGAGGGCGTTGAATTAATAGCAGAAACTGTAAAGTCGAAAGTCTTGAGAATGGGATTGAAGAGGGGAAGTAAAGTTAAAATCTGTATTACTGACGCAAGCATAATTAATCATTCTTAAAATTTATTATATTTTACACACAAAATTTATTTAGTTTAATGTTTTTTATTATTTTATGCTTGAACTACTATACGCTGGAAGTGAAAAAGGCTCTTCAGCGACGCTTCTAATTACGGCTGAACACACAATTGTAGTGGATACGTCAACACCTGAGGTTAGAGATGAGATAATTATGGGTCTGGAAAAAGTGGGTCTGGGCGTTGAAGATGTAGATGTCGTGGTTAATACGCACATACATCCGAGGCATATTGGAAACAACGATTTATTCAAAAAAGCAGAAGTATTTGCCTCACCTCACGAATTTGTTAAGAAGTTTAAAGGTTGTCTTATGTACGACGAAGTTTTGGCGTTTAAGGACGTAAAAGAGTTAGTGGATGATGAGATAAGGATAATAAACACGCCGGGTCACACCTGGGGGAGCATTTCCTTGATTCACGAAGATTACGTGATAGTTGGAGATGCGATACCGTACAAGAGTTTTGAATTTAAGAAGTGCGTTGACGATATATCTGCGAGGGGTAGTGTTAACAGAATACTCAGGCTGGGTAAAAAGATAATAACCGGACACGATGGAGTTTTAGAGTGCTTAGACGTCAAGAGTGCTGAACATAACTTGTGAGGCTGTTTTTAACTTTCTTCTTATTTTTCCCATTTCGTATAGTTCTATAACTAAAACGTCGTCAACAAACCTATCAAAACCAAAAGCCCTCTTTAAAAACTCGGCATGCCTTTTATCTCTAACGTAAACTAATGTTTTACCTCCCACGTCACACATTTCGAGTATTATCGGTACAGGAAAACTCTCGATTTCTTCTTCGCTTAAGTGCGATGCTATGAATTCCAGCTCTTTTTTCTCTATGAGGTATTCGTTACCGTCTCTCGCTTTTATTACTGGGTACTCTTCTTTTAGCATTTCTGCAAGTGGTCTGCTATTTCTTGGCAAGTGCTTGTTCACAGCAACTATTAGGGTTGCAAGGGCTTTATCTATTGGGTCTTTCCTATTTCCATTCCTACTAACATCCACCATATTAACGTCCATCATGCAATTTTACTTCACCAATCTTATTTTTATTTTTCCAGTTTTAAATCCCAACTCCTTGGCACTACCTTCTCTAACGCATAACTCTAAGGTAGAAAAACTTCCAACTATTGCAAAAGTCTCTCCTACCTCTACATCCGGTATTCTCTTTATGAGAGGAAAGTATATGCCCTTAGCCTCCACACCGGTAACACCTTCAAGCAAGTCAGATTTGACATTCGTTACTGCATTACCGAACCTATCGTTGAATACAATTCTGCACTCCACTAATTCATCGTCAACTTTAAAGTCGAAGAGATCAAGTTTCTTCATTTCTTTTAATTCTTCTCCAAACTCTTCGATTTTTCCAGCTGCTACAATCGAAGCGGCTGGAGCAAACACATCTCTACCATGAAACGTCGTCGATAACTTAAGTTTCTTGCCAACGCAAGTGCTTAGGAATTCGAAAGCTCCTCTGATTTCATAGATTTTTCTTATTCCTGCTTCTTTCGCCGCAGGATACAGTATTCCGTTATCGGGTCCTACAAAAGCACATTTTTCGCATACGACAGCTATTGCTTTTCTCTCTCCCCCTACAGTTGGATCAACTATTGCACAGTGGACTGCGTTTATGTAATTGTAGTAATTGTAGAGAAGAAATGCTCCGTGAAAGACGTTAAAAGGCTCAACGTCGTGGCATACGTCTATCACCTCAGCTTTATGGTTCAAACACTTGAGAGTAGAATGAATTACGCATTTGACAACTCCCGGATAAAAACTGCCGAAATCAGTTATTAGCGTTATTGCGTCGAACATCACCACCTCTCCCAATGGGTAAGTTCTTCTACGGGGTATCTACTCCTCTTTGCAGGTTTTTCGTCTGGCCATCCAACGGGTATTATTGATATGGGTCTAACGAATTCTGGCAAGTCAAGAATTTTTGAAACTGCATTTTCGTAAAAAGCTCCAACCCACACCGCTCCAAGTCCCAAAGCGTGAGCAGCTAAAAGAATGTTTTCCACAGCCGCAGTGGCATCCTGTTCAGCGTAAAGTTTACCTCTTTCTCCATAAATTCTCATACTCCTTGGATAGTTAGCACACACTACGATAACTACAGGAGCTGAAGCTATGAACATCTGCTCAAGAGCCGCTTTAGCTATCTTTTTTTTCGTTTCTGGATTTTTAACAACTACGAAATCTCTTGCCTGTAAATTTCCAGCTGAAGGTGCAGCATTTCCGGCTTTGAGCAGTTCAAGTATCAATTCGTCTGGAATGGGATCTGATTTATATTTTCTAATAGATACTCTCTCGTATATAAGCCTAAGACACTCTTTCAACTCCATGCAGGAAATTTGAATTTACGCCAGTTATACTTTTTCTTTTGTTTTGAGTATAATAACCTAATATCGCTTTTTGGTTCTGATTTCAACTTGTTGAATAGGTCGTTAACGTTAGCTTTCGTTCCATTTTGGTCTGATTTCAAC
>Ga0256833_1003905_pt1 | contig 10106 bp, 6 predicted proteins | sample 356284metaG_FD_190535 | JGI IMG/M metagenome (GOLD analysis project Ga0256833, IMG submission 190535) | Hydrothermal vent microbial communities from Mid Atlantic Ridge, Atlantic Ocean - 356-284 | ecosystem: Environmental > Aquatic > Marine > Hydrothermal vents | place: Atlantic Ocean: Mid...
AACCATTGGTAGAGGCTCTTAAGTCTGATAATGAAGAAGTAGCCCAATCAGCAGCTTCAGAACTTAAAAATACACTTCTTGTTTATGACTCATTTAATGATGTTAAGGCACTTATGGACGAAGGTAATGCTTTAGCTAAAGATGTTATTGAGTCTTGGGCAAATGCTGAGTGGTTCTTCAATAAGCCAGAGATGAAAAAGGAGATAAAGGTAACCGTTTACAAAGTACCAGGAGAGACTAATACTGATGATTTATCTCCTGCATCAGAAGCCTTTACACGTGCTGATATTCCACTTCACGCAAACTCATTTTTAGTAAATAGAATGGAAAAACCACTAGAGACAATGGCAGAACTAAAAGAGAAAAATGGTCTTCCTTTAGCTTACGTTGGTGATGTTGTAGGAACAGGTAGTTCAAGAAAGTCTGGAATTAACTCGGTACAGTGGCATATGGGTGAAGATATTCCATTTATTCCAGGTAAGAGAACAGGTGGTATTGTAATTGGTGATATTATTGCTCCAATTTTCTTTAACACAGCAGAAGATAGTGGGTGTATTCCAATTCAAGCACCAACAGCTAAACTCGAAACTGGTGATGTGATTACAGTAAAACCATTTGATGGTGTAATAGAAAAAGATGGAGAGGTTGTATCTGAATTTACACTTGAGCCAAATACACTACCAGATGAGATGAGAGCAGGTGGTCGTATTCCACTTATTATTGGTAAAGGTCTTACAGCAAAAGCTAGAGAAGCACTTGGTATGGACGCAGGAGATATATTCATGACTCCATCTCAACCAGCTGACAATGGTAAAGGGTTTACCCTTGCTCAAAAGATGGTTGGTAAAGCGTGTGGAATTGAAGGTGTTAAACCAGGTGTTTACTGTGAACCAATCGCAACAACTGTTGGTTCTCAAGATACAACAGGACCAATGACAAGAGATGAGATTAAAGAGTTAGCAGCTCTTAACTTTGGTGCAGATTTTGTTCTTCAATCTTTCTGTCATACTGCTGCCTATCCAAAACCAGCAGATATTGACTTACAACACACTCTTCCAAAATTTTGGACAGAGAGAAAAGGGTTTATTTTAAGACCAGGTGATGGTGTAATTCACTCTTGGTTAAACAGAATGTGTCTTCCAGATACAGTAGGAACAGGTGGAGATAGCCACACAAGATTCCCAATAGGTATCTCATTCCCTGCTGGTTCTGGTCTTGTTGCCTTTGCAGGTGTTACAGGTATGATGCCTCTTACAATGCCAGAGTCTGTTCTTGTTAGATTTAAAGGTGAGATGCAACCAGGTATTACCTTGCGTGACATGGTAAATGCTATTCCTCACCAAGCAATTAAAGATGGTCTTTTAACTGTTGAAAAAGCAGGTAAGAAAAATATCTTTGCAGGTAGAGTTCTTGAGATTGAAGGGTTAGAAGATTTAAAATGTGAACAAGCATTTGAGTTAAGTGATGCTTCAGCAGAGCGTTCAGCAGCTGCTTGTACTGTTAAACTTAATAAAGAGCCAATTATTGAGTATTTAGAGTCAAATATTGTTCTTATTGAAGAGTTGATTGCACAAGGTTATCAAGATGCTGCAACACTTCAACGACGTGCAGATAAGATGAGAGCGTGGATTGCAAACCCTGAGTTACTTGAAGCAGATAGTGATGCAGAGTATGCAGCGATTATTGAGATAGATATGAATGAGATTAAAGAGCCAATCTTAGCTTGTCCAAATGACCCAGATGATGTTAAAACATTAACTGAAATTCATGAAGCAGGGTTAAAAACAGATATTGATGAGGTGTTTGTTGGTTCATGTATGACAAATATTGGTCTCTTTAGAGCGTTGGGTGAGGTATTAAGAGGTGAGGGTACTGTTCCTTCCAAATTATGGGTATGTCCTCCAACAAAAATGGATGAGAAGACACTTCAAGAGGAGGGGTACTACTCTGTATTTGGAATGGCAGGTGCTAGAGTTGAAATTCCTGGTTGTTCTTTATGTATGGGTAACCAAGCATCTGTTGCACAGAATGCTTATGTATTCTCAACATCAACTAGAAACTTTGACAATAGACTTGGAAAAGGTTCACAAGTCTATCTTGGTTCTTCAGAACTTGCTGGTGTTGTTGCACTTAAAGGAAGACTTCCAACAGCTGCTGAGTATATGGAGATTGTTCCAAATAAAATTAAGCCAGAGATGACTGATGATGTCTATAGATATTTAAACTTTAATAAAGTCTCTAAAGAGGAGCTTGAAGCGATGGTTGAGTAGGGTTTCCCTGCTTGACCTGTAAACATTATCTTCTGCTATTATTCTTAATATTTAAATAAAAAATCACATTATTTATGATTTATGTGATAGAATACATATTTTGATAGAAAGGTAAATAGATGAATTTTATTTTAGAAATAGCAGACCGATGGTCAAATAAAATTTTAGAGACACTATATCGTTTCCCCTTGGCAATACTCTCTGCATTTATTGTAACGATATTGAGTGTAATTATTGTAGGCTCAAATAGTTTTATAAATAGTAGTGCAATGCTCATTGTCCATAAAGTAGCTTTTGTTGCCTCTATGGGTATTTTTCTTTTTCCTGCTTTACATCTATTGTCAAAAAAGATATGGTTTAAGTTAGTAGGCTTAGGTCTATTGGCTCTTTACTACTATCTTTTACCTTTAAATATATTAGAATCTACTATTTTAGTTCGACATGCTTTGTTGATTTTAGCACTTAACTTTATGCTTTTTTGGGCTCCATTTATAGACGTACATATTTCAAATAAAAATATTTGGGATTGGACTCAAAATATTCTTTTAATTCTGCTCTCTACTATTATATTAAGTATAACACTCTATGCTATATTTTTTGGAACTATGTATTCAATTGAGAAACTATTTGGTTTTAGCGTTGAAAGAGAGTTCTATTTTCAGTTTTTAGTAGTAGTCATTGGTATTTTCTCTGTTAACTACTTTTTAAGTCATCTTCCAAAATATATTATGCTACTACAAGTTAATAGATATGCAGAGATTGGGTTAGTCTTTACCAAGTATATTTTAACACCTATTTTTCTTATCTATTTTCTACTTATTTTTGCCTATATAATAAAAATTACTATAGAGAAGAGATGGCTACAAGTAGAGATAGATTCTCTCTCTCTTGGTTACTCTATTGTTGCTATTTCAACCTATATGTACTGGACACTACTTTGGGAAGATGAAGCCAATAGAAAATTTAGACGATTTATTTGGGGTTCTACACTAGCAGTAAGTATTGTCTTGAGCTACTCTATTTGGGTAAGAGTCGAGGGGTCAATGTTTCAAGAGTATTATCTATTAACACTCTTTACAGCATGGTTGGCTTCTGTCTCTCTATATTTTCTATTTTTTAAAGAGGCAAGTTACAAATGGCTCTTTTTCTCTATATCACTACTTATTGTTATTTCGCAATCAGAGCCACTTATTAATTTGTCGGTTAATCTTTTTGATAAAGTTTCTAAAATGGTATAACGCTAAATAACAACCCCCCTCTAAGTCCCTTTTTAGTATAATTTCCAAATTTTTATAACTACATATTAAGGGTACTTCTTCATGCCAAAACGCACTGACATTAAAACTATTTTACTTATCGGTTCTGGACCAATTGTTATTGGTCAAGCTTGTGAATTTGACTATTCTGGAACTCAAGCAGCTAAAACACTTAAAGAGCTTGGATACAGAGTCGTTCTTATCAACTCTAACCCTGCAACCATTATGACCGACCCAGAGTTTGCCGATAGAACCTATGTTGAACCAATTACAGCAGAAGTAATCTCCAAAATTATTAAAAAAGAGAAGATTGATGCTATCTTACCTACGATGGGTGGGCAGACAGCACTCAATGTTGCTATGGAGATGTATGAGCAAGGTATGCTTAAAGATGTAGAGTTTTTAGGAGCAAATCCTGAAGCAATTAAAAAGGGTGAAGATAGACAACTCTTTAATGAAGCAATGATAAAAATTGGTATGGATTTACCAAAAAGTGCTAACGCTTATAACCTTGAAGAGGCGTTAGAGTTGGCAAAAGAGATTGGTTTTCCTCTCATATCAAGAGCTTCATTTACCATGGCTGGTGGTGGCTCTGGTGTGGCGTACAATATTGATGAGTTTAAAAAATTGGCACAAGAGGGGTTAGATGCCTCTCCAATTAGTGAGATTGAAATTATGGAGTCTCTTTTAGGGTGGAAAGAGTATGAGATGGAGGTCATTAGAGACCGTGCAGACAACTGTATTGTTGTCTGTTCTATTGAGAACTTTGACCCAATGGGTGTTCATACAGGAGACAGTATTACCGTAGCACCTGCTTTAACGTTAACTGACAAAGAGTATCAGAAGATGAGAGATGCCTCTTTTAAAATTCTTAGAGAGATTGGTGTTGATACAGGTGGCTCAAACGTTCAATTCTCTATTAACCCTGAAAATGGTAGAATGATTGTAATTGAGATGAACCCAAGAGTCTCTCGCTCTTCTGCATTGGCTTCAAAAGCGACTGGTTACCCTATTGCTAAAATTGCAACCATGTTAGCTGTTGGATTTACTCTTGATGAACTCACCAATGATATTACAGGAACGGCTGCAAGTTTTGAACCTGTAATTGATTATGTAGTTACTAAAGTCCCAAGATTTACCTTTGAGAAGTTCCCTCAAGCAGACTCAACACTAAGTACTGCCATGAAATCGGTTGGAGAGGCTATGAGTATTGGTCGAACCTTTAAAGAGTCGTTCCAAAAAGCACTCATTTCACTTGAGACTGGTTTGAGTGGTTTTGACTCAATCGACTGTAGTGATGAGGAGATGATTAGAGAGATTAGACGCTCTAATGCTGACCGTGCATTGTATGTTTTTGAAGCATTAAGACGAGGCAGAAGCGTTGAAGAGATTTTTGAGTGGTGTAAAATTGACAGATGGTTCTTGTATCAGCTTGAAGAGTTGGCACAGGAGGAGAGAGCAATGGATGTTGCTCTCTTGAAAGATGAAGTTCGTATGAGAAAAGTAAAATCTGATGGTTTCTCTGACACTATGATTGCAAAGAGTATTAACAGAAATGAGGGATTAAACTTCTCTGAAAATGATATCTACACAGCCAGAGAGAAGCTAGGTGTTACTTTAGAGTATAATGAAGTAGATACCTGTTCAGCAGAGTTTGAAGCATTGACTCCTTACCTCTACTCAACGACTAATATTACAAAATTACCAAAAGTTGAAAAAGAGGAGTCCAAAGAGAAAAAAGTTCTTGTTATTGGTGGTGGACCAAATAGAATTGGACAAGGTATTGAGTTTGACTACTGTTGTGTTCATGCCTCATTTGCTCTTGCAGATATGGGACTTAAATCTATTATGTATAACTGTAACCCAGAGACAGTATCTACCGATTATGATACTTCTGATGTTCTATATTTTGAACCAATCGACTTTGAACATGTCCGAAATGTAATAGAGGTTGAGAAGCCAGATGGCGTTATTGTTCACTTTGGTGGGCAGACTCCTCTAAAATTAGCAAAACAGCTTACAGCTATTGGTGCAAATATCTCTGGAACAACAGCTAAAGTTATTGATTTAGCAGAAGATAGAGAACTCTTTTCAGATTTTATCAATAAGTTAGGGTTAAAACAGCCAAACAATGGAACAGTATTTACTAAAGAGGATGCTATTGGTGTTGCCAATCGTATCGGTTACCCTGTATTGGTTCGTCCAAGTTTTGTACTTGGTGGGCGTGGTATGAAAACTGTATTTTCTGATGCAGAACTTAAAGAGTACATGGACGAAGCTGTTTCCGTTTCACATGAAGCTCCTGTTTTAATTGACAAGTTCCTACACAATGCTATTGAGCTAGATGTTGATGCTATTTGTGATGGTAAAGAGGTATATATTGGTTCTGTAATGCAACATATTGAAGAGGCAGGTATTCACTCTGGTGATTCAGCGTGTGCATTACCAACCATTAGTATTTCAGAGAAGTTATTAGTAGAGATTAAAGAGCAGACAGCAAATATCGCTCTTGGTCTTGGTGTTGTGGGTCTTATGAACATTCAGTACGCTATTTTTGAAGATGAAGTTTACTTAATTGAAGTAAACCCAAGAGCTTCAAGAACAGTTCCATTTGTAAGTAAAGCAACAGGTGTTCCACTTGCAAAAGTAGCTACAAGAGTCATGATTCAAGGAGATTTAAGAGAGGCACTTAAATTTTACGATAGTTTTAATGTTGTAAACTTTGAGAAAAAAATTATGGAGCCAAATCTAAAATGTCATGTGGCTGTTAAAGAGGCAGTTTTCCCATTCAACAAACTACCAGGAGCAGACCTCCTTCTTGGACCTGAAATGAAATCAACAGGTGAAGTGATGGGTATTTCGGACAATTTTGGAATGAGTTTCGCAAAGAGCCAATTTGCAGCTAAAAATAATATTCCACTAGAGGGTAAAATATTTATGTCTCTCTCAAATAACGACAAAGTAAGTGTACCAGAGATTGGTAAGTCGTTTGTAGATTTAGGTTTTGAGATTTACGCAACAGCAGGAACAGATAAAGTTTTAGAAGAGGCAGGAGTAGCCTCTAAGAGAGTGTTAAAAATCTCTGAGGGGCGACCAAATATTGATGATATGATTAAAAATGGAGAGATTGCTCTTGCCATAAATACATCAGCCGATGCAGGTAGTAAGATAGATGGTCAAACCATTAGACAGTCGGTTCTTAGAGAAAATGTAGCCTACTTTACCACCGTTGCAGCAGCAAAAGCAGCTGTTTTAGCCATTGGTGAGCTTAAAAACTCTAATGGAGAGTTAGAGCCTAAAGCGTTACAAGAGTATTTAAACTAAATAGAGAGTTTAGGTATTAGATGTTAATCTACCTAACCCAAACCGACACCACCATAGGTTTTGTCTCACAAGATAGTACCAAAATAGACCAAGCTAAAAGAAGAGTACCAAACAAACATTACATTCGTGTGGTGAACTCTTTAGAGACTTTAAAAACTCTTAGCCGTGTGCCAAATAGATATAAAAATAGGGTTCGTCGTGCTAGGAAAACAACTTTTATTATGCCAAATGGGTTCTCATTTCGGGTAGTGAAGAGTAGTGAACACAATCTACTTTTAGATAGGTTAAAATGGGCATACTCCTCTTCGGCAAATTTAAGTGGAGCTGACTATTGTGAAAGATATGCAAAAGAGAATGCAGAGGTTATCATCTCATCTCCTAAAGAGCAAAATGCAGACCCCTCTCGTATCTTTAAACTTAGTCAAACCAACATAAAAAGAGTTCGTTAATGAAAACCATTGTAAATGCAAAAATAGTTACTAAAAGTGAGATTTTAGAGGGCTACTATCTCACATTTAATGAGAAGATAATCTCTATAAGCAAAGATATACCATCAAATAGTGAAAGAGTAGATGCAAAGGGTCTCTACCTTAGTGCTGGGTTTATTGATATACATATACATGGTTCAAATGGGTATGATGTTATGGACGCAACACCTAAAGCACTTGATGAGATTTCTAAAACTATTTTAAAAACAGGTGTAACCTCTTTTTTAGCAACAACCATGACTATGAGTAGTGGAGATATTAGAGAAGCACTATTAAATGTTCAAAATTTTAAATCTCATAATGGAGCTAAAGTTTTAGGGGTACATTTGGAAGGTCCTTTTATAAATGCTTTAAAAAAAGGTGCTCAAAATGAGCAGTATATTCAAAAGCCAAATATAGAGCTTATAGAGCCATTTATGAGTATAGTAAAGATGATAACTCTTGCTCCAGAGGTTGATGGTGGGGATAAATTTGTTAAGCAGATGCAAAAAGATTACCCTGATGTTTTGTTGAGTATTGGACACTCTAACGCTACTTATAGCAAGAGTAAAGAGAGCTTTAGTTTAGGTATCTCTCATGCGACACATCTTTTTAATGCTATGAATCCTTTGCACCATAGAGAACCAGGAGTTGTTGGTGCAGTACTTGAAAGTGATGAGGTCTCATGTGATATTATTGCTGACATGGTACACATTCACCCATCTTTTTTTCAGCTTTTATATAATCTTAAAAAAGAGCAACTAATTTTAATTACCGATGCTATGAAAGCAGGGTGTTTGTGTGGTGGAGTTTCTGAAATTGGTGGGCAGAGAGTATTTGTAAAAAATGGAGAGGCTAGACTTGAAGATGGAACATTAGCAGGGTCGGTATTGAAGCTCAATGAGGCATTGAGGAACTTTTATGAACATACAAATATTGGGTTAGTGGAGCTTGTGAATATGGTTACAACAATACCTGCTAAAAAGTTGGGCTTAAAAATAGGCTCTTTAGAGCAGGGATATGTAGCCGATTTGGTTTTGTTTGATGAAAGTTTTGAAATCTATGCTACATATGTTGATGGGAATATTGTTTTTAAACGTTAATTTTGATAAAATAGCTGTTAAATTAAGAACAAAGGTAAAAATAGAATGAAAATAGTAGTAATACAAGGTCCAAACCTTAATATGTTAGGAATGAGAGAGCAAAATATTTATGGACCAATGAAATTAGAAGATATTCACGCACAGATGAGAGATGTTGCAGAACAGAACAATACAGAGATAGAGTTTTTTCAAAGTAATTTAGAGGGTGAAATTGTAGATAGACTCCAAGAGTGTTTAGGTGATGCTGATGGAATTATTATTAATCCTGCTGCTTATACACATACATCTATTGCTATTCGTGATGCAATTTCTGCTATTCAAATACCTACTGTAGAGGTTCATCTCTCAAATATTCATCAACGAGAAGAGTTTAGACATAAATCTTTAACAGCTCCTGTATGTGCTGGTCAAATTCTTGGTTTTGGACCATTTGGTTACCACTTGGCAATGATATCTATTTTACAAATTACCAATGAGATTAAAGCGATGAAAGAGGCTCAACAAGCACAACAGGCTCAAGCAGCTCTACAAGCAAACTAAAATAATTTAAGAACTCATCTTAAATAAGCACCTTTCAAAGGTGCTTTTATCCCCCTTTCAAAAAACTATTTTAAAGGTTAGAATTTATGAACTATATCGTTAAAGATGAAAATGCAATATACTATGAGTGTGGCTATAGCTCTGATAATGCACTATTTTTAAAATTGGGTTCAGACTCATTTTTTATTACCGACTCACGTTATAAAATAGAGGCAGAAGAGTTTGTAAAAGGTGCAATGGTTCTTATAGAGAGTAACTTGTTGACAAAAGCTAATGAGCTTATTAAAAAATCAAAAGTAAAAAAGATACACTATGACCCAAAAGAGTGGAGACTTTTTCATTTTGAGAAGTTAGGTAAAAATTTGAAGTGTAAGTTTAAAGCTTTACCTGATTTTTCACATAAAAAACGAATTATAAAGAGTTCTGAAGAGCTTTTACTTCTGAAAAAAGCCGCGACATTGGGGGCAAAAGCATTTGATGAGTTTGCAAATATGATAAAAAAACATGGTTTTAAAAAAGATGAAAAGATGTTGACCTTTATGGCAAAAGCAATGCTCTCTAGTAGGGGAGAGTTTGAACTCTCTTTTGACCCTATTGTGGCTATTAATGGCAATGCTGCAAAACCTCATGCCCTACCTACTGATACAAAGTTGCATAAAAAAGATCTACTTTTAGTTGATGCTGGAGTGAAATATAAACGATACTGCTCTGACCGTACGCGAACTGTAAGTGCTAAAAAGGGATTTGAGTTTGATTATGAGCAGAAGTTTAAAAGTAAGAAGATTCAAAAAGCATACGATTTAGTTTTAAAGGCACACGATAATGCCATTGCTAAAGCATCTTCTGGAATGAAAGCAAAAGAGATAGATGCCTTAACGCGTAATGTAATTGAAAAGGGTGGAATGGGTCAATATTATGTTCACTCTACAGGTCATGGTGTTGGATTAGATATTCATGAGATGCCCTATATAGCCTCTAAGTCAGATACCATTGTAGAAGATGGTATGGTTTATACTATTGAACCTGGTATCTATATTCCTGGAGAGTTTGGTATTCGGATTGAAGATATGGTGGCTATGGTTGATGGTCGAGTTGTGGTGTTATAGTTTTAAGATGAAAAAAAAATTAGATAAAGATAACACTCTA
>Ga0256833_1003906_pt1 | contig 10104 bp, 7 predicted proteins | sample 356284metaG_FD_190535 | JGI IMG/M metagenome (GOLD analysis project Ga0256833, IMG submission 190535) | Hydrothermal vent microbial communities from Mid Atlantic Ridge, Atlantic Ocean - 356-284 | ecosystem: Environmental > Aquatic > Marine > Hydrothermal vents | place: Atlantic Ocean: Mid...
CGATACTTCTATGTACTCCTTCGGCTCCCTCTGACTGCCACAGTTAAAGTAATTCACGGTGGCAAGGGCGTTTTCGAACCTGTAAACCACTGTCCAGTTCTCATTGTCGTAAAAGCCGGCAGATACAGATTGAGGCTCCCCTCCGGCGAGGAAAAGGGCATAATCCACGAAGTGCACCCCCTCACCAATGTACCTCCCGCCTCCCACCTCCGGGTCAGCAAGCCAGTGATCCTTCAGTTTACCGGCATTCACCCTGTAGAGCAGATTGAAGAAGGGTGGATTCTGCCGAATGAATTCTTTCAGCACTCTGGAGAAGGGGGCAAATCGGCGGTTGAAACCAGTTGCAAATGGGACGGGGTTTTCCCGGTAAATCCGGGCCAGTTCCTCCAGTTCCCCCCTGCTCATCACCGGTGGCTTTTCCACATAAACAGCCTTCCCCTTTTCCACTGCGGCTTTCGCAAAAGAAAAATGCGTATTATGGGGAGTTGCAATTACTACCAGATTGACATCGGGGTCATCCAGCGCCTCTTCCACAGAGGTGGATGCATTTTTTATACCAAACCTGCGGGCCACATTGACCGCATTTTCCGGCCTCGAAGTAATAACATACAATCCAGAGACCTCCCTCCTGGAGAGGAATGCGGGAATGAGGAAATTCTTAGCATAGGAGCCCCCACCGATGAAAGCTACATTGACCCTGCCGGGCCGCACGGATGGGGAAACGAACACTGTCCTCCTGCGCTCCGAATGAGAGTCGTATTTAAACACAACCCCGAGATAGGGCTCCCTCTTCTGCATCAGGAACCCATACACTTCATGTGCCTTTTCGAAGGGGAATTCGTGGGTTATTATATCCCGAAGGTTCAGGCGGGGAATGACATCTATGAAAGCCTCCATATTTCTCTTTATGGTCCAGCGGACATATCCGATGGGGTAATCGATGCCCTCCACCTCATACAAAGGGTCATATCTTCCCGCCCCATAGGCTCTGGATATACGAATATCCAGCTCCCGATAGTAGTACGGTTTCCACGGTATATCCATCCTGGACTGGCCCACCGCCACCACACGAGCCCTATCACGGGCCATCTCCCCCGCCATCTCCACCACTCTTCCGCTCCTGTCGCTGGCGGCAATCAGGACCGCATCGGCACCGTATCCGGTTATATCCCTGACCTTCCGGACGAGGTTTTCATCGCTCCCGAGCACATAATCAGCCCACCCCTCTGCAAATTTGAACCTGGATGGATCTATATCCACACCGATAACCTTCACCCCCGACAGTTTGAGGAGCCTGAGGGCAATCTGGCCAATCAACCCCAGGCCTACAACCACCACCCACTCCCCCATCTGGGGTGAAAGCCGCCTTATTCCCTGAAGCGCTATGGAGCCTATAGTGGTAAATGCGGCTTCCCTCAGATGCTCCCGTGCTATATCGGGTGGAACTTTTGCAAACAGATTCAGCGGAAGAGCCACATATTCGCTGTGGTATGCAAATTCACCTCCGGCACCAGCCACTATATCCCCCACGCTTATCCCATCCACCCCCCTGCCCACTTCCACCACTTCCCCCACCATGCTGTAGCCCAGGGGGACATAGGCATCCAGTCGATTCATAACCCTATCGTAAGTTTCCTTCAGGCCAGCATCCCTCAGGGATTTCAGTACCATACGGACCTGATCCCTTTTCTCCCTGACCATCACGAAGATATTGCGGGCAGAGGAGACACGGGAAAGCTCGGTTCCAATGCTCACAGCGGAATAGAGGGTTTTGACTATGATGAACTTATCCCTGAGGCGGGGATACGGAACCTCCACCAGCAGAACTCTGCCGCTTTTGTAGTGCTGGACCAGAGCCTTCACGGGGAAATTTTATACCAGCCCCTTCCAGAAGATTTCCAGGATACATGCGGGGGCTTCTGCCCCCACTTCAGGCATTCGTTCTCCTTTTTCCCCTCAGGGCTATCAGAGCCGCCCCATAGGCCCCCATGAACTGGGGATGCTCCGGCATGGTGACCTTCTGCCCCGTCTCCTCCTCTATCATCTTCCTGATTGCAGGGTTCTTCACCACCCCTCCCGAAAGCATAAGGGGTGGAACGAGGCCCACGCTCCTGACCATCGCCACCACCCTCTTGACCAGAGAGCGGTGAAGCCCCTTAAGTATGGGTTCCACACGGACACCGTGAGCGATCATGGATATGATTTCGGATTCGGCAAAGACAGTGCATGTACTGGATATGGGCACCTCTTCCTCCGACGAAAGGGCCAGCTGTCCCATCTCATCGAGCTTCACCATGAGCCGCCCGGCCGTATTCTCCAGAAATCTTCCGGTTCCGGCCGCACATTTATCGTTCATCGCAAAATCCACCACTTCCCCCGAAGGTCCTATGACTATCACTTTGCTGTCCTGACCCCCAATATCTATGAGCGTTCCCCCATGGCCCAGCTGACGGAATACCCCCAGGGCATGACATGTGATTTCCGTCACCTTTCTCGTTGCCTGATGGACCAGGTTTCTGCCGTATCCCGTCGCAACTATGGGAATCCCGTCTATGGGTCCATTCTCCTCCTCCAGTTTTCGCAGGAATCTATCCACCTGCTCCTCCACACGGGGATGGGCAGGCTCTATGTATTTCCATACAAGTTCTCCCCCCTCATCCACCCCCACGATCTTGGCAGTAGTGGAACCCACATCTATTCCTATCGCCGAAATCCTTCCCATGGAAGCCTCTCCTCAGTATAGCATTTCTATGAAAGCATCCAGCCGGGCCCTCGCCTGCTCATCGGCGTAGGACCTGGGATCATTGTGGTCCGCTTCCAGCAGAAGGGCGGGGACACCGTAATCCCGTATGAGACGATTCCTCTGGTCCACCTGTCCTATCGAATAGGGTTTGCAGGATCTGTCCGAATGCAGTATGGCACCATCCAGATGATATTCCTCTATCATCCTCTTCATCTTCTCGAGCTTTTTTCCCGTTCCCACATTCAGTATGGGTTGAATATAGGTTCTCGCCATGGATTCAAAGGGTTTTTCGGGATCTATCAGGGGTGCCAGCTCACCCCAGGCCATCGTGTAGGTGGACGCCACCACCGCAACCCCCCTCTCCGCAAGGTACTCCGAAAGCTCCCGCAGTTTGTACCATATCGGCAGGTTATCCCACAGGAGTCGTCTCTGCTCGTTTCTGACAGCCCCTATGCCCTTCTTCACCCTATCATCCACCTCCCTGAGCATCGCCGCATAGAAATCAACGGTCTCCGGCTTTCCCCTCATTTCCACGATCGGCGCCATGTGTATGAACTGGTCGAAGACCGATATGGGAGCGGGCCTATTCTTTCCCCTCTCCATTACCTGAAGCCACAGCTCCGCCGCCATTCGACTGTACCTCATTACCTGTTTGAGCTTCTTATAGCTCAGCTTTCTCCCGGCCACCTTCTCGGCAATGGGAACGGCATTTTCCAGCTGCTTCTTCACATACTGGATGGAGTACTCCTGCGGACTGGTATAGACGAAAGGAGTATCTATCACTATAAGGGGGACTTTGAAATGCTCGGCCAGAACCCTGTACCAGAACAGTACGGTCTGGCAGATATTGGTGCATGCAAAGAGCAGGTCGGGTTTCGGAAGCTTCCCGACCGGTGTTTTCCCCGAAAGCATTGCCCCTATGTCCGTCCGGGCATAAGAGCATATATCCCGCGAGTATCCGGCATTTTCGGCCTCGGTCGATATTTCCACGGAAACCTTCCTTGCTCCGCACAGGGCTCCATGATTCTCCGGATAAAGGACATAGTATCCGAGGGCCTGAAGTATTTCCACCGGAGCACCGGAGGTGACCCACGCGACCGGCTTATGGCCATTGGCATAGCGCCCCTCGAGATAATGCCTGGAGATTAGTTCCTTCGTTCTCGCCCCAATCTTCAGAGGTGGAGCCAGGATGTCGGTCCTCCACCTGCGGGGTGGACCTTTGCGCTCCATCCTCCACCTCTGCCACCTGAGGTACGCATTTCCCAGCACCTTAACATTCCAGTAATATCTGATGCTTGCTCTCCAGTCCCTCTTCATATCAGAACCTCCAGAAAAGCCCCTATTCTGGTTATGGTTTGATGGGAAAGGGGGTCGTTTATATCCACTTCCACATGGACCGATGGGATTCCCGCTTCCTTCAATCTCCTGCGCATATCAGGAAGGTCGAAGAGTTCCGGCTCGCAGAACTTGACTGTGTAGAATATCATACCGGCGGCACCGGTCTTTTTAACCTTATCCATCAGATGTTCGAATCTCTCCTCTATCAGGTCGCCCCTCGTAACATCGGGAGGACCATGGACGATCCTCCATGCCATCCTTATGAAGGGATCCTCACCGCTTCCCGCAGGATATACCCTTCTCCCACAGCAGGCAAAATCATCACCCACCACTATTCCTCCAAGATTCTGAATTTCATCCAGTACCTCCATGGGTTCAGGTACTATCCCGCTCATGATGACGGGCACGCCGTCGGGCGGATTCCCGGAGTATTCGTCGATTACCCTTTCGACAAATGACACGAACTCCTCCGCAGGGAAGTACTGACGCGTTCTGACCACCCTGTAGAAATCCCGAACGGAAAGGGAAACCTCTGTTCTCAGGTCGTACAATTTGGCCAGAGCCTTATCTGCCCTCTCCTCCATGAGGATGCTTTCCATAAGCTGCTCATCGGACGGTCTCCTGCCGGTCAGATTCGACAGCCAGTCGTAGAGTTTTCTGAACTCCTGCGCAAAGAATTCCACATCCTCCGGACGCCTTCCCCTGGGCATATACAGAGGAAATACCGGTTGAGGAGGCCTCACGAAATCCACAAGAAGGCTTCCCAGCCCCTGAAGGGAATCGCATGCGTGGGGAACGATTATGAAGTCAGCACAATCCAGACCACCGGTCTTCAGAAAAGCCAGCATGTTGTGGACCATAGAACAGACATAGGGCTGAAGGTGGGCCGCGCTGTGGCTTATATCCATTCCAGGAGGTCCCCAGACCTCTATTGGAAGAACCCCGAAAGCCCGAAAGAGCTCCCGGGGATAGTGTATGGGCATTACAGCGGCAACCCTGCCTCCCCCTTCCCTGAACTTATTGCAAATTTCTTTCCTTCCGGGTATCTCAAGCATTTTTCTTTTGCCTCTTCCTTATTTCCTCTTCCCGCAGAACCCTGCGCAGAATCTTTCCTATTGCGCTCTTGGGCAGCTCCTTCCGAAATTCCACTTCGGAGGGAACCTTGTACTTTACCAGATGCTGGCGGAAGTATTCTATGAACTCTTCCTCGGTTGCGCTCTCCCCCTCCTTCAGGACTATGAAGACCTTTATCCGCTCCCCGAGGAACTCATCGGGAACCCCGACAGTTATGCCCTCCTTTACCTTTGGATGCCTGTAGATGAGCTCATCGATTTCCCTCGGAAACACATTGAATCCACCCACTATTATGAGGTCCTTTTTCCTGTCGGTGATGTAGAAATAGCCATCCTCATCCATGTATCCTATATCCCCGGTATAGAGCCAGCCATCTTTCAAAGTCTCTGCTGTCTCCTCGGGCATGTTGTGGTATCCGAGCATCACAGTTGGAGTTTTCAGTACAATTTCCCCCTTTTCACCGGGAGGTAAATCCTCCCCCGTATCTATCGATACAATCTTCGCGTCCACATCAGGAAACGGTAGCCCTATACTTCCCACCTTGTGCATCCCCCTGTAAGGGTTTGCCATAATGGCGGTAACAGCCTCTGTCAGACCATACCCCTCAACTGCCCTTCCCCCCGTCTTCTTTTCGAAATTCTCCTTGATTGCCCGGGTAAGGGGAGCCGCTCCAACCCAGACAGCTTTGAGACTGCTGAAATCGTACCTGTCTATATCATCGAGGCTCGAAAGGGCCACCAGCATCGTGGGAACAGCGGACGTCAGGGTGGGCCTGTATTTATGAATGGTCTTTGCAGTCTGTCGGGCGCTGAATCTGGGGAGTATGATTATGGGCATTCCGGCAAGTATGGGGGCATTCATGGTGACATTCATACCATAGCCATGGAAGAAGGGCAGAACAGCCATCATCCTCTCTTCGGGATTCAAATCCCCCCATACCTTTATCATGTGGGCATTGGCCACGATTGCATAATGGGAGAGCATTATCCCCTTGGCGATCCCCGTTGTTCCACCGGAATAAATCATAACAGCCATATCCCCCGGATTTACCTTAGCCGGTTTGAAATCGGAAGGGACGGGATTCCTGAGCATGTCCGACATGTTATAGAAATCTGCACGGGAGGATTTCATGGCTTTCCTCACGGCGGGAAATTCCCGAAGCTTCTGGACCATACCGAGGTGGAAAGGGAGAAAATCCGCAATGTAGGCATAGATGATTTTTCTCAGGGGAGTTTTTTCCGGAAGGGACAGCACCTTTTCCAGAAACATGGGAATGGTTATCATAATCTCCGACCCTGAATCGGAGATGTGATACTCCAGTTCGTGGGGAGTATAGAGGGGATTCAGAGGAACGGCAGCAGCCCCCGTTTTGAGAATTCCATAGTATGCTATAAGGAATGCAGGACTATTGGGAAGGAGGATTGCCACCTTTTTCCCCGGACCCGCACCCAGAGACATCAGGCTGTGGGCAAATCTGTCTGTGAGTTCCTTCATCCTCCCATAGGTAATTTTCTTTCCGAAGAATATGGAAAGGGTCCTGTCCGGGTGTCTGCGGGCGGATTCATCCAGAAGTTCATAAACGGGAATCTCCGGATAATCCAGGCTTTTTGGCACATGCCTATCGTAAAACCTGAACCACGGTCTATTCATCGAACACCTCCTGTGATAGAAGCAAGACGGAGGTCATAGTATGATTTCCTACCAAAATAGTGTGTTTTAATTCACCATATAACACACTGTATTCAAAGGGATACATAACACACACATGCAAAGTATAAAGTAAAAGTTTCCAGGTATCAGGTGCCGAACCGGAGGAAATCGGCAGGCTGTGGTAATAAATGCATGAATTCGCTATGATCCTCCCCGCTTCTTCAGACGGGAAAAGAGTTCGAAAAGGGCCCCCATCAGCTCCTCGATACCGATCCCCAGCAGGGCAGAGACCTTTATGACCTTTATGCCGTCGATCTCTTCGGGAAGCGCACCTTTATACGCGTCTATCTTATTGACAACGATGATGCGCTCCTTATTCAGGATTTCAGGGTCGAACTTTTCCATCTCCTCGAGCAATTTGTAGTACTGCTCCTTCACATCCCCCCGCGTCGGGTCCAGAACGAATACCAGCGCCCCCGCCCTCTGCACATGCCTCAGGAATTCATGCCCCAGCCCCCTTCCCTCGCTGGCCCCCTCTATGAGCCCCGGAATATCCACCAGCACAAGGTGATGCAGACCATATTCGTCTTTCAGAACCCCCAGGTAGGGATTGATGGTGGTAAATTCGTAATCGGCCACCTTCGACCTGGCACCCGTCAGGGTGTTCAGAAGCGTGGATTTGCCCACATTCGGAAAGCCGACGATTCCAATATCGGCTATTGTCTTCAACTCCAGCTTAATTCTACGGAATTCCCCTTCCTCACCCGGCTCCGCAATCTGGGGGGCCCTGTTCGTGGGGCTCTTGAAGTGCACATTTCCCCTCCCCCCCTTTCCACCCCGCACCACCAGAATCTTCTGACCATGGGACATGACCTCTCCGATCCTCTCGCCCGTATCGGCATCGTAAATCACAGTCCCCAGAGGGACTTTTATGTACAGGTCCTTTCCCGAAGCCCCCTTCATCTTCTTTGGACCACCGGGCCTTCCATCCTCCGCTTTGAGAAACCTCTTATCCATAAGATGGGCCAGAGTCCTGAGCCCCCTATCCCCCACCACATAGACATCCCCTCCCTTTCCTCCATCACCCCCATCCGGACCGCCGCGGGGAACATACTTTTCACGGCGAAAATGAACCATGCCATCCCCTCCTTTCCCCCCCTTCACTGCGAGATAAACCACATCCATCTTGTTCTCAACCCGCGGCATGGTGAAAATGTTAAAGATTTAACCGGAAGATGATTTCCCTGTAAAATTCAGCCGTGGAAACCCTGACACTGAAACTGGCTTTCTCCCTTGCAGTGGGATTTCTCATCGGTCTGGAGCGGGAATACCGGATGAAGGAAGACATATTCGCCGGCATCAGAACATTTCCCCTTATTTCCCTTCTGGGAACCCTGTCCGCCTATATCTATGACAATTACTGGCGGGGCATATTCTTCCTGACCTTCGGGGGAGTTCTTACGCTCACGCTTATGAACTTTTACTTCAGTGCAAAAGAGCACAGAGGCATCACCACGGAAATCACTGCCCTGCTCACCTTTATACTGGGAATAATGGTCTATATGGGCATGTACTATGAAGCGGGGGCCCTTTCCATCACTATAACCCTGATACTGGCCCTGAAGGAGACCCTCGAAGGGTTTGTGCACAGACTATCCGAAGAAGACATAAGGAATATTCTCAAATTCATTGCGATAACCGCCCTCATATTCCCCCTATTACCCGACAGGTATTACGGGCCGTTCGATGCCTTCAACCCCAGGGAAATATGGAAGATGGTCATAATCGTCTCTTCCATAGATTTCCTCGCATACATACTCCTGAGATGGAAAGGGCACAGGTATATCTGGCTGTGGGGTGCAATCGGAGGGCTGATGTCCTCCACTGCCGTCAGTTTCAACTTTGCCAGGATGTCCAGAAAGTACCCATCCCTCAGGGATTCCCTCATTGCCGGAATTATCCTGGCATGGCTGGTGATGAACATCAGGGTCCTGGTCCTCACGGGGATAGTAAATCCTCCAATAGCCCTGAAACTGCTTCTTCCAATGCTTCTCCTGAGCATCATCTACTCTGCAGGAGTGGCTTTTTACCTCAAAAAACATCTTACGGCACAACAGGCGGCCACATTCAACTTCTCCAACCCTTTTCATATCCGGAATGCACTGCAATTCGGGGCCATATACATGGTCGTGGTTTTTGCCGCCAGGCTCCTTTCCCATTATCTGGGAGAAAAGGGCATATACCTCGCCAGTTTCCTCTCGGGAATAATAGATGTGGATGCAATAACCCTGTCCCTCTCCCAGATGTCGCGCTCGACTCTGGCCCTGGAAACAGCGACAGCGGGAATACTCATTGCCGTCCTCTCCAATGCATTCTTCAAGTATATGTATGTGGCAATATTTGGAGATAAAGGGCTCCGAAAAGCCCTCCTTGTGATACTCATAACAACAGCACTCGTAGTGGCAGGATTCATATAAGACAAACACACACCCGGATATAATGCATCAAAATTTATAACATGACCGATACGCTAATTATAGCAAACCTGATAGCTGTCCTTCTACTGTTAGGATTGGGACTATTCATTCTTGCACGCATTTCCTACATTTCGAATCCACAAAATATACTGGAAGGAATGGAGCATATCATAAGGAAGATCTGGTTTGATTCAGGAGTTGAAAGAAAGATAGGGGAAATCGAAATGCATGCAAGGGAATTGAAGAACATTCAAAAATCCCTCGAACAGCTTCTTAGAACACCGGCAGGAAGAGCCTCCATCGGCGAAATAACACTGCAGGAGATACTGAAGGACCAGTTGCCGCCGGATATGTTTGCAATAAAAAAAAGATACCAGATACATACATAAAAACCTCAGAGGGCATTATCTGTATAGATTCCAAGTTTCCCCTGGACAACTACAGAAGAATGATAGAAGCGAAAAATAAAAACGACAGGGAAAAATTTAAAAAAGCATTCCTCAGCGATGTCAAAAATCATCTGGAAAAGGTGGCCATAGATTATATAAAGCCCCGGCATGGAACAGCTGAATTCGCTTTCGTTTACATCCCTTCGGAATCCGTGTACTGGTTTCTGGTAAATGAGGGTTATGAACTGCTGAGGGATTTTGCCAGAAAGGGGGTTCAGGTGGTATCTCCTCTAACACTGGCCCATAAGATTGAGATTATAAAAGCAGGGGTACACTCGCAAAAGTTATCAGAAGAAGCAGAAAAAATGAAAAGAGCAATTCTGGAGCTGGAGAGTATCATAAAAACCATGGAGCGGACATGGAAAACTACATA
>Ga0256833_1003907_pt1 | contig 10101 bp, 9 predicted proteins | sample 356284metaG_FD_190535 | JGI IMG/M metagenome (GOLD analysis project Ga0256833, IMG submission 190535) | Hydrothermal vent microbial communities from Mid Atlantic Ridge, Atlantic Ocean - 356-284 | ecosystem: Environmental > Aquatic > Marine > Hydrothermal vents | place: Atlantic Ocean: Mid...
GAGTTTTAATTTGCTCTAATTGTAGTAAATTAGGAGTTAAAGATTCAGCAATTAATTTATTTGCTTTTGCTTGTGAATTGGCTTCTATTCTAACTTTATCTGCATTACCTTGAGCTTCGATTCTATTTTTTTCTGCTTCGCCTCTTGCTATCTCTGCTTTTCTCTCTGCCTCTCTTTTTGCTTTCTCTTTTTGTTGCTCTGCAATCATAACATTTTGTTTCTCTACTTGAAGCTCCTCTATTTTATCTTTAATTTTTTTAGGAAGCTCTATGTTTCTAAGCTCTACAGAATCTAATACAACTGGCTTATTTGCAACTGCATCTATCCTTGCTCTTAACTTCTCTTGAATCATCTTTGCAATCTCTTGGCGCTTTTGTGGTAAATTCTCTGCCGCAAAGCTACCAATTACATCTTTAACAATCTCTCTAACTTTGTTATTTATTATCTTATCTTCCCCAGCAGTTCCCCATGTTGCAATAGTAGCAGGTGCTGCCTCTGGGCGTAAATGATACTGAACAGCAAGGTCAATATCAACATCTAACCCTCTACTATCCGTTACCCTAATTGCTGGGTTTCTTATAAGACCACCCTCATATCTTGAGCCTTCATTATTTAAAACTTGTTTTTGATTATTACTGTAAGTTATCATTCTAACACGAACATTAACTGGTAAAATCTTCTCAAATATTGGAACAAAAAAGTGCAATCCAGGCTCTAGAGGCTCTTTTTTAAATTTACCAGTTGTAACCTTTATACCTACCTCTCCCGAGTTAATAATTGTATATGGCTTTAAAAATAGAAATGCAACAACTAATATACCTATAATTATAAGTGCATTTATCCATTTAGAGCTTGAGTTGCCAAAAGGGTTTTCGAAATTCCCACCATTATTACTGTTTCCACCTCCACCATTGCCACTGTTTTGGCTAGGTTTCTCATTTTGTGGTTTTCTCTTTTTAAAATAGTCATTCATATCTGCTGGCATTAAGCCTCCTTAATTTATATATGTTAAGTATTTATCATACTTCTCATTTCTACCATAAACTACATCAAAGTAAGCTTGTTGTAACTCTTTTGTCATATCTCCTCTTTTGCCATTACCAATAACTCTATGGTCGAGTGAATTTACAGGAGTAACTTCAGCAGCTGTTCCTGTTAAAAACACTTCATCTGCTATATATATCTCATCTCTTGTTATATTTCTTCTTTCTACTTTAATACCTCTATCTTTTGCCAACTCTATAACAGTTGCTTGGGTAATAGACTCTAAAGAGTTATCATTTGGAGGGCTAACTAACACACCATCTCTTACAACAAATAAGCACTCACCAGTTCCCTCTGCCATAAATCCATTTTCATCAAGCATCAAAGCTTCATCAAATCCACTCTCGATTGCTTCATATTTTGCCATTTGGCTATTTAAATAGTTTGCAGCAGCCTTAGCCTTACCAAAAGTAGAACGATTAGGGTTTCGTGTAATTGAACTTGTGCAACATTTTATGCCATTTTCTAAACCCTCATCACCCAAGTAAGCACCCCATTCCCAAGCAGCAATAGCAGTATTTACTGGTGCATTTTTATGGTAAATCCCCATAGCACCATAACCTAAATATATAAGTGGTCTTAAATATACATTCTCTTTAAAATCATTAACCTTAAGTAACTCTATATGTGCATTTTTAACTATCTCATAATCTATATTTGGCTCAATTGCAACAATTTTTGCAGAGTTATACAATCTTTTAGTATGCTCTTCTAACTTAAATATAGCCAAACCCTTATTTGTTTGATAAGCTCTTGTTCCTTCAAATACTGCATTCCCATAATGTAGCGTGTGTGTTAATATGTGAACTTTAGCCTCACCCCAAGGCTTTAGCTCTCCATCCATCCAAATATATTTAGCTTCGTTCATTTATATCTCCAACATTATTTTAAATTTATTTTATCTAACTTTGAATTAAAAGAAGCTAGATTGACTTTTTATATCTTTTACTCTTTATATTTTGTAAATATCAACAATACAATAGGTATCTAAACCCACATATTATCTATAAGTCTGGTTTTCCCAATAAAAGCAGCAACAAGAATTATACTCTCTCCTATATCTATCTTCTCAATATAATTAAACTCTCTATCTACTATGGCTATATAATCCAATTTTGTTACATCTTTTTTTAATATATCTCTCATTTTAGATACAACTTTAGAGCTATCTCTCTCTCCTTTTGATATTAAATTAGCAGCTAATTTTAGTGATGAACTAAGAGATAGAGCTTTTTTGTATTCAACTTCATTTAGATATACATTTCTACTACTTAGTGCCAAACCTCTGCTGTCTCTAACTATTTCGCAAGGTTTTATTGTAATATCTAAAAAGTAATCTTTAACCATTTGAGTAATTAGTGCCAATTGCTGGGCATCTTTTTTACCAAAGTATGCATTTGTTGGGTTTGTTATATTAAATAGCTTCATAACAATTTGCAAAACCCCATCAAAGTGTCCTGGGCGTTTTGCACCCTCTAATATATAGCCTCTAATTTTAGGGGCAGAGATTAAGAGTTCATCTTTGTTATATATAGACTCTATAGTTGGCATAAATAGAATATCTACACCAGCCCTTTTGCAAATTGCAATATCTGCTTCATCTTTTCTTGGATATTTATCTAAATCTTCACCCTCTAAAAATTGTGTAGGGTTTACAAAAATAGATACGATTACAAAATCATTCTCCTCTTTTGCTCTTTTAATTAAACTTATATGACCCTCGTGAAGAGCACCCATTGTAGGCACAAAACCAATACTTCCTTTTAATTTTAATCTCTCTTTTTTTAAAGTTGAAACATCTTTAACTATAACCATATCTTAACCTTTGGCAAAATTTAGATAAAATAATACCAAAAATTTAAGAGAGATAGTTTATGGATAGTTACGAATATGGCGAATTACTAAAGAGCCTAAAGGCTAAAATGTCTAATATTACCAATATTACACAACCCTCCAAGATAGAAGAGAGACTTAAAGAGATAGAGAATATTCAGCAAGAGCCAGAGTTTTGGAGTAATGCAAAAGAGGCAGCAAAAATCTCACAAGAGAAGACAAAACTAGAGAGAATTTTAAATATATACAATTTAGCTAACGATTCACTAAATGACGCAATAGACTATTTTGAATTAGCAAAAAGTGAAAATGATGAAGATACGCTAGAGATGCTTTTTGAAGATGCAGAGAGTTTAAAAGAGCATATACAGAAACTAGAGATTCAAATTATGTTAAGTGGAGAGCATGATAGTAATAGTGCAATAGTCTCTATTCATCCTGGAGCTGGTGGGACAGAGAGTCAAGACTGGGCTAGTATGTTATATAGAATGTATAGAAGATGGGCAGAGAGACACAACTTTAAAGTAGAGGTTTTAGACTACCAACCAGGGGAAGAGGCTGGAATTAAAGATGTAAGTTTTATTATTAAGGGTGAAAATGCTTACGGCTACTTAAAGGTAGAAAATGGGATACATAGATTAGTTAGAATATCACCCTTTGATGCAAATGCAAAAAGACATACATCTTTTAGCTCAGTTATGGTTTCGCCAGAGATTGATGATGATATTGAAATAGAGATTGAAGATAAAGATATAAGAGTAGATACATACAGAGCAAGTGGGGCAGGGGGACAACATGTTAATAAAACCGAGAGTGCAATTAGGATAACACATATCCCAACAGGCATAGTTGTTCAGTGCCAAAACGATAGAAGTCAGCACAAAAATAAAGCAGCTGCAGTTAAGATGTTGAAATCGAGACTCTATGAGTATGAATTGGCTAAAAAACAAGCCGAAATTGATGGTGTAGAAAAAAGCGAAATAGGGTGGGGACATCAAATTCGTTCATATGTTATGCAACCATATCAACAAGTTAAAGATAACAGAAGCAATGAAGCATTTACAAATGTAGAAGCTGTGTTAGATGGAGATATAGATAAAATTCTAGAAGGTGTTTTAATACATCAAGCAAATGAGAAAAAGAGTCAATAAACAAAGCTAGATTATAGAGTAGAATTATTTTCTATTCTACAAATGTTTGATTTGTGGATGTTGTAAATAATTTTAATATATTAACCTGAGTTCGACACAATATCATAGTCACAATTTTACGAGTTTTTTCATAGGCAATCTTTTATAAATAAAATTCTTGAATTAGCTACGGCTAGTCCTACAAATTTAATTTTGAAAACCTTACCTATTTTTAGACTTTTGTGACTATGATATTCCGTAGAAATCAGGTTATTACCTTTTATATAGAACTTTTTTTGCCTCAAATAAATTATTTTAAAGGTGCTAATAACCAAAGTTATTAAAGTAAAGTTTATCACTCTTATTATCGGACCCTCGAATTTATTCGAGGCAATAGCCCAAATTTACTTTTTAGCCAAATAGACGCGAATGAATTCGCGTGTCCGTATTGTTTTAAATTTGTTTTATTCTTTAGTGTGTGAATTTAACTTTTGTGCTTAAATTATTATTTTATGGTGCTAGTAAGTTATTATTATTTAATTAAAAAATTATCACAACTCTTGATATTGTATATTAAAATTTTAAAATAGTCTATTTATGGGAATTTAAAAAATAAACAGCTTTTCTCAAGATATATGACAATTTTTCATCAGATATCGCAATAGAACTGTTTACTTTAAAATTTAGTTAAAATTAGGTGCTAAAGTTAAGTAATATATTCTATTTATTAATTATCTCCATCTATCTCTTTACTCTTATCGCATCTTGCATCTTGAATTCCATCTACAAATTTAGAATCTTTTTCACTCTTTATCTCTTTGTTGTAGCCTAAAGATACGCTAGGTTGATTTTGTAGAAAATCCCAACCACCCATAATTGAGCCTTTTTTAAAGTTGTAACCAGCACTTACATCTACACCAAATTTTTTATCTTTTGCCCACGGAAAGTAGCTAACCCCAGCACCTACAACTGGTTTTTTAATTTCTGATGTAGATAAAACTTTAACTGTTGCACCAGCGCCACTTAGTGGGTTATCTTTAGCTGCGCCAAAACTATATGTTAAACCAGCTGTAATTGCTGGAGACGCAAAAGAGAAACTAACTACTACTGCTAATGATAAAATTATCTTTTTCATAAAATATCCTTTTTGTAATATTTTATAATATTATACAATATTAAAGTTTAAAAGTAAAGGGTAATATAGATTTTAGTTAAATTTTTTTATAGCCCCAGAGGTGGAGCTATAAATTTAATTAGCAAGAGTAAGTAGAGATATACTCAAATGCAGTTGGTCTTCCCTCTACAGGAATTACATGTCTATCGAACATATAATCGATATACTCTTTTACATATTCACTACTCATTATAGGGCTTAAGAAGTCGTGATCTTCTTCTAAACCTTCTAATGCTTCTCTAAAGCTGTTTGGAAGTTCAGGGATGCCTTTTTCTTTAAGCTCATCTCTGCTCCACTCAAATAGGTCTTCATTTACTGGACCTACAAGCTCATAACCACCATTTTTTATACCATCAAGACCAGCTATCATTAATACTGAAAATGCAAGGTATGGGCAAGATGAGCTATCTGGGAATCTTGTTTCAATTCTTGTAGCTTTTTCACCAGCACCATAAGGAATTCTACAAGCAGCACTTCTGTTTTGGCTAGAGTATGTTAAAATTCTTGGAGCTTCAAACCCAGGAAGCAATCTTTTAAAAGAGTTTGTGCTTGGGTTTGTAAATGCCGCAACTGCATTTCTGTGTTTAAATATACCACTTAAGTAATCTAATGCAGTTTTACTTAAATTTGCATACTCACCCTCTTTATAGAATAGGTTTTTACCATCTTTCCATAGTGATTGGTGAACATGCATACCGTTACCATTATCATTAAAGATTGGTTTTGGCATAAATGTAGCACTCTTACCATTTAAATGAGCTACCATTTTTACAACATACTTATACTTTTGAACATTATCAGCTGCTGTAATAATATCAGAGAAAACAATACCAATTTCATGCTGACCTTGTGCAACTTCGTGATGTCCTAAAACTACCTCTAATCCAACTTGCTCTAAAATTTGCATCATCTCTGCTCTTAAATCAACACCGCTATCTATTGGCATTACTGGGAAGTAACCACCTTTAACTCTTGGTCTATGACCCATATTTCCTATATCTTCATACTCAGCAGCATCTGCCCAGTGTCCTTCGTCTGTCTCTACTCTAAAGCTTTGTTCATTATCTGCATCTACAATCTTTACATCATCAAATATAAAAAATTCATTCTCTGGTCCAAAATAAGCAGCATCTGCAACCCCAGCTTCTTCAAGAGCTTTTAAAGCTTTTTTTGCAATAGATCTTGGACATTTTGCATAAAGTTCATTTTTATATATATCATATACATCACAAATTACAACTACTGTTGGGTCTGCTGTAAATGGGTCTAAAAATGCTGTTTGAACATCTGGTTTCAAAAGCATATCCGACTCATTAATTGGTTGCCAATTCTCAATTGAAGAACCATCAAACGGTAAACCAGCCTCTAAATTATCTGCATTTACTGCACTCATTCTATATGTAATATGATTCCATGTTCCTTTAATATCTGTAAATCTAAAATCTACAAACTCTACTTCATTCTCTTTACAGAAATCAAAAAACTCATCTATACTATTAACAAATTTACCCATTGTTACTCCTCTGAAATTTAAATACCAATATTATACACTCATTTTTGTTCTATTTAAGATTAAAATTTGATTAAAATTTATGCAATTGTATATCTTTGTTTATATACGATACACACTTGCTATATCCAACCTCTTTTGCCAAGGCTATTGATTTTTCATACGCAAAGCCTATATCCTCTATTTTATGTGCATCAGAGCTAAATGTAATTGGAATATCTTTTTCGTAACAGATTTGAAGTATCTCTTTGCTAGGGTATCCCTCTTTTACAGGTTTTCTCCATCCAGCACTATTGATCTCTACAGACATTCCAGATTTTTTGATAGCAGAAATTGCATCTTTTGCTATCAATTTAATATCTTTTTTTGGTAAATAGTTAAATACTTTCATTAAATCTATATGCCCAACTATCTGAAAATATCCACTATTTGCCATAGCCTCTATTGCATCAAAATACTCTTGCCAAATCTTATCTATATCTCTATTTTTATACACTTTTATATACTCAGGATTATCAAAACCCCAACCATCTAAAAAGTGAACCGAACCTATTAGATAATCTACATTTGCTCTTAAAACTCTACTATCTACTAACCCTTGTATAAAATCTACTTCATACGCCAAACGAATATCAATTTGCTCTTTAAACTCCTCTTTAAGCTCTAAAATCTCTTTTTCATACTCACTCATTTGCTCAAAACTCATTCGATACTCTCTATCGTAATCCATAGGAGCATGGTCACTAAAGCCATAAATATCAATCCCCTCTTTTATGGCTTTTAAAACTGTAGCTCTTGGGGTATTTGTTGCATGATTACATAAAGGCGTATGGTTGTGTAAATCTACTCTCATTTTGGTAACCTTATTTTTATTGTAATTATAGTAGAATTAGCAAAAAATTATGGATATTTATGAAAAAAGTAGAACTTTTAGCACCTGCTGGTAACTTAGAGAAGTTAAAAATTGCTATAAATTATGGTGCAGATGCTGTATATGGTAGCACAAGCACATTTTCGCTAAGAATTAGAAGCGGTAAAGAGTTTGATATGGAGTCATATGCAGAGGGTATAGATTATGCTCACAAGCGTGGTAAAAAGGTATATGCAACGGTAAACTCATTCCCTTTTAATTCGCAAATTAAGTTATATCAAGATCATATTGCTAAAATTGCAGAGCTAAAACCTGATGCCCTAATTGTATCAAGCCCTGGTGTTGTTAAAATTGCTGCAAAAATTGCACCAGATATTCCAATACACCTATCTACACAAGCAAATGTAATGAATGCAATAGATGCAGAAGTTTACTACGATTTAGGAGTAAAGAGAATTATAGTTGCAAGAGAGATTAGCTTAAGAGATTGCGAAGCCATAAAGAGCCATTTGCCAGATTTGGAGCTAGAAGTCTTTGTGCATGGCTCTATGTGTTTTGCATATAGTGGTAGATGTTTAGTTTCGGCTTTGCAAACAGGTCGTGTGCCAAATCGTGGTAGTTGTGCGAATGATTGCCGTTTTCCATATGAAATTTATGCTCATAATCCAGAGAGTGGAACAACATTTAGACTTGATGAAGATGAGGGTGTAGGAACATATATAATGAATTCAAAAGATATGAACCTAGCCTCTCATGTTAAAGAGATTTTAGATAGTGGAGTAATAGACTCTCTAAAAATAGAGGGTAGAACAAAATCTCCATACTATGCAGGAGTTGTAACAAAAGCCTATAGAGAGGCGATAGATGACTATTATTTAGGCTCTTTTAATGCCCAAAAATATCAAAAAGAGTTACATACAACTCAAAATCGTGGTTTTACAGATGCCTATTTAATATCACGCCCATTTGAGAAAAATGATACACAATCGCATGAGTTCTCCATTCAATATGGAACACACCAAGTAGCAGGACTTGTAAACGAAGATGGAATTAGCTGGAAGTGTAAAGATAAAACTTGTGTTGGTGATAGAGTAGAGATTGTATTGCCAATTGGAGCAAATGTTGAGCTTGTTGATAATGAAATTGGCAAGATAGAAGAGATAGATGGCAAATATTGGCTTACATTTAAAAAGATAGAAAGAGTTGATAATAAAGAGTTAGATTGTGTTCATAGTGGTTATATATTTGATGTTAAATTACCAACAAAACTTCCAAGCTGGACAATATTGCGTCGTGAAATCAAAGAAGCACTAGAGAATAAAGGGTTAATAGATAACTCAACACCAATGAAACTAACACCAAAGGAGAAGTAGATGAAGTTTGTATCAATTATAATGGGTAGTAAAAGTGATTATGAAGTTATGAAAGAGTGCGCGCTGACTCTTAAAAAGTTTGGAGTAGCTTACGAGATGATAATATCATCAGCCCATAGAAGCCCAGAGAGAACAAAAAATTTTATTGCATCATCAGAGAAAAAGGGGGCACAAGTCTTTATTGCAGCAGCAGGAATGGCAGCACACTTAGCAGGTGCAGTAGCAGCTACAACAACAAAACCTGTAATTGGAGTGCCTATGAAAGGTGGTGCAATGGATGGTATGGATGCAATGCTTAGCACTGTTCAAATGCCTTCAGGAATGCCAGTAGCAACAGTTGCCCTTGGAAAAGCAGGGGCAATTAATGCAGCATATTTAGCAATTCAAATAATGGCATTAGATGATGATGAGCTAAAGACTAAGCTTGATGAAGATAGAATTTCTAAAGCAAAAAAAGTAGAGTTAGACTCTAGTGAAATTGAAGTAATTTTGTAAGGAGGTGCAAATGAACGATACAAAAAAGAGACAAAAAAGCGTTGTTTTGTTTACTTCACCATCATGCATTTGGTGCACAAGAGCTAAAAATTATTTTAAAAAGCAAGGCATTAAGTTTAAAACAATAGATATCAGCAAAGATAAAAAAGCCGCAAACGACTGCTTAAAAAACGGATGCCGTGGAGTGCCAGTTGTTTTAATTGGTGGAAGCCAATGGATATGTGGATTTGACCAAAAGAAGATTGATAGAGCTTTGGGAATTAAATAGATTTTGATATAATCATAATTAGAGATAAAATTTAGGATAAATAATGGCAAAAGAGTTAGCACATTTTAAAAACTTTGCTAAATTAAAAGATACTTCATTGGAGTTTAACGATATTACCGTATTGGCTGGAAAGCCAAGCACTGGTAAGAGTTATGTTATGAAGTTTATGTATGCATACAATGAAACCATAAGTTCAATTATTAGTGGGTCATATAAGATGCATTATGCCTTAATGGATAGTGCCGAAAATGAACAGTTAATGTTGAATTTTCTTAAAAATACCTTATTTATAAATAGCAAAATAGACATAACTGAAATAAACAAGTTAATTAAGCTAATTAATGATGATAATTATATTGAAGCTTTTGAGTATATAAAGCAAAATAGAGACTATATAATGAAT
>Ga0256833_1003908_pt1 | contig 10101 bp, 7 predicted proteins | sample 356284metaG_FD_190535 | JGI IMG/M metagenome (GOLD analysis project Ga0256833, IMG submission 190535) | Hydrothermal vent microbial communities from Mid Atlantic Ridge, Atlantic Ocean - 356-284 | ecosystem: Environmental > Aquatic > Marine > Hydrothermal vents | place: Atlantic Ocean: Mid...
GAAAATCGACGTAGGGGTATAGGTGGGGAGGATGAAGATAGAGGTTGGGGTCGGTGGCGGTGTAATGGTAATCGTGGGCGGCGCTGGCGGCGTGAGGGTAATCGTGGGCGGCGTCGGCGGCGTAAGGGTCATTGTCGGCGGCGGGGACGGCGTGACGGTGACCGTTGGGGGCGTGAGGGTCACCGTGGGCGACGTTGGCGGTGTGATAGTAATCGTCGGCGGTGGGGACCAAGGCGGCGTCGAAGAGGGCGTTGCGGAAGGCGTTTCGGTTGGCGTGTACGCGCCCGTTGGCGTACCGGTCGGCGCGCCCGTATCCGTGGGGGTGACAACGGGCGTTTTTGTCACCGCCTGGGGCATGGGAGTATGCACAGGCGGTTGCGGCGTCGGCTGGCTGTCGGGGTGCGGGGTGACAGGCGGGCCAGGAGAGGCGGAAGGGGAAACAACGATGCCACCCCCGGGAGCGACAGGAAGAGGCGCTTCGGAATTGCTGTTGTCGCCGCTAACCGGCGTTTGTTCTTCATCGACAGGTCTGGTTGCCGTCGGCGTTGGCGTATTCGTAGCCCCCCAACTACCAGGAAGCGTAGGCAGATTGAAGACGCCGGTTGTGATCAACACAGTGCTCAGCAGGATCGCCATGATGCTCACCGCCACAAACGGTAGCACCCACCCCACGACACGAGAAAATCCAGGGAATGGCGCAAATCCTGCTTTTGAAGACTGTTGTTGTGTGGCTACAGTAAGAAAGGCGGAACGCCCCGGGCGCAATCCATGTGGAGGAGGCGGCGTTTCTTCCAAAAAAAGCTGAATTTGTGAGGCTGTCTGCATCAGGGAATGCAGCTCTTCATCAAGCGCGTCAATAGCTATTTTGTTGTCTAGGGCTTGATCGAAAAGGACGTCTCTGTCGCGCTGGGGGGTCATAAATTATATTAAATCGGCTTGCGCCTGGGACAAAAGTTTTCGAAGATTTGCCAGACCGCGGCGTTGTAACGCACGGACGGCTTCTTCGGTTTTTCCCAAAATCTGGGCGACTTGGGGGGCTGTCAGACTTTCGCCAAAGCGGAGGATAATTACATCTTTTTGATCGTCTGTGAGCTGTTGGATGGCATTCCAAACTATCTCCTCTTTCATCTGCTTGCCAACGATAAAAGAAGGATCATTTTCCGGAGGAATGACCATTGTTTCATAGAGGGCCTGGGTTGGACGACGTTGTTGGTAACGGACGTCATCCACAATGGCGTTGTGTGCAATGCGATATAGCCACGATTGAAGCTTATCTCTGGCAAAGTTGTTTTTGTCCAGAGATTCCAGCATCTTGAGAAAGACGGTGGAGGTCAGATCTTCCGCCCGGTGTGGATCGCGTATATGTCGATAGATATAAGCGTATATTTTGGGCGCGTAGGTATCATAAATGGTGGCCAGGGCTGCAGGATCACGTTCACGCGCTCGTTGTAGCAACGATGCCTCGTCAATCATGATGGCGCCATTGTCTGAGATTGCAGCCGTCAGGGTCAGGTGCAACCTTTTTTGGGGGATACAGGGCAGGCCCGCATCTACAAATAAGGACGTTCATCCGTAAGGCTTCCGTATGGGAAAAGTCAGGAAAAGGTAAAAGTGTTCTTTTCCTCATCCTGTCATAGATCGTATTAACATAAATGGTTTTTCTGGCGGCTTGTTTCTGTTTCTCCCGGGAAGGGGCGCCCGGAAACCAATGTGAATTCATCGCTGTCGACGATGTCCCCAACACCGACATCCGGGCCAGATAATCCCCGGGATGTTTTTACCTGAAGCCCCGCATCTCGGCTGGCATAGGCGCGGCGGAGGGCTCAACTGTTGAATGATGCAGCCGTTCTCAAAATAGACTTATGTCATGTCATCCTGAAAGATCGATAGTGACTGAAGCAAGTCCTGAGCAACGTCGAAGGGAATCTCCTCGTTTGCAGACGCGAGATGCTTCGTCAGAATGACACAGGCGAAATTTTCATCGGCGTCGATGCTTGTCAGCCCGCAGTATAACTGCTGCGAATATGCAACAGGCCGAAATTCTTTGTTCAGGCAATTCGTGTTTATTGAATGATGGCTCACTTGAAAAAGGTCGGAATCAGCAACGGCGGTCGGGAAAGCATTGAAGACGGCGGCGTTTCAGCCAATTTCTCTTGGGGGAACCCCGACATTCCTCTTTGCGCCTTGGCGACCCTGCGACTACGATCAGGACATGCTTTTCGTGAGGCAAAGTTTTCAGGCGATCCAATTATGGCTCCCCCGAAAAAAGGTCGCGATCAGCAGCGACGATAGAGAAGACAGCGAAAATGGTGTGGTTTCAGCCTCTTTTCCTTGGCGAAACCATGATATTTCCCTTTGCGCCTTGGCAGCTTTGCGTGAGATCAAGCTTTTTTCAGGCGATCCAATTATATGCGGCGGCATGCTTTCAGCCGCGTTAGAGTGAACGCCGTTGTGCGCCGCAATAACGGCAGAAACGATCATCGGGCCCAAATTCTTTCCCGCATTGCCGACAGAAGCGATCCAGATCTTTGGGGGATGGCTGCATGCTTATCGCACCTGTCTTCTTTTTCTTTTTGCCTTTGGTGCGTGACGGCGCAGGCGCGGCTGGCGCTTCCTCTTCGCGATCACGCGTTAGCCACAAGCCGACAGCGCCGCCCAGAATCAGCAGCACGGCTGCAGCGCCAAGCGCGATAATCCAGGGATTCGTTGCAGATTTAGCGACCGTTTCGGCGCCAGTTGGCTCCTGCGAAGACGCTTCGGTTCCCTGGGGGGCACCGACTGAAGAGGATGATTCTGCAGAGACGGTGAGTTCGCCGCCGGGGTTTGCATAGGTCACCTGTTGCGTGATGGCTTGATCTTTCACCGCCCCTAAAGTGCGCTGAAAGATATGGGCTTGATCCTGGGCGGGGCCCGATTCATCGGCAGTGGGAACGAGTTTGACATCTTCGCTGCCGGGGGGCAAGAGCACTTCGATGGCCGCCTGTTCGGCATTGAAATAGCCGGCGGGAAGTTCAAAGGTGATGTTTCGTTTATCGCCATCCACAGAGAATGGCGTGTAGTATTCGACGCGGAAAAGGGGGTTTTGCGGAACCATCACCAACAAGCGACTGCCGTCATCTGCTTTTTCTTCGCGCCATTCATTTTTCAGCAATCGCCCGCTGCCGTCATCTGTGGCCACGGCATTGAGTTGGGCTTCCGCCGGAAGGGGCAGGCGGATTTCGCTGCCGGGCGTGACCAATTTGCCGTCGATAATCACCAATAATCTGGGATCATCATACTCAGGCCAAAGCTTGATGGTCAGGGCTGAAAGATCGGTTGGGCCCTGGGCGTTGCCTGGAACGATAACAATGGACAATGAAAGGAATACGATCGAAAAAATAGCTAACAGGCGTTGTTTTTTCATAGGGCACAGTATAGCATGATTCAGTGCAACTGCGAAGAAATAAAAAAGGGGATACATTTTCATGCGTCCCCTTTTGGTCGTCAAATGAGCGCTCAGCACTCGCTATAGCCGCAATTGATACACTTTTTACAGCCTTCGATGTTCAGAAGCGTCGCTTGTCCGCACTCCGGGCATAGATCGCCGATCTGATTCAACGGCAACTCCAGTTGTCCCGCCGCCGGTTCATCTTCATCATGAACGGCAGTGTGCAGAACGATATTTTCCCGGAGATATTCATCCAGCACCTGGGCGATGGCGTCGGGCAGGGAGCGCACTCGTTGCGGTCCGAAGCCCAGCGGACGCCCGCCGCCAATGCCCGCCAGTTGATAGATCACCTGTTGCAGGCGCTCGGTGGGGGTGAGGTAGCTGGGCATTCTCAGGATATAGCTTATCAGACGTCCCAGCGCCTCGGAAACAGCCGCGACATCAGAACCGGCCTTGCCCACGTTCATGAAAACCTCGAAGGGCTCCTTCTCGTCGGTCTGATTGATGGTGACATAGGCTGTGCCCAATGGCGTGGCCCGACGATAGGTGAGCCCCATCAGGCGGGGGGGACGCGGACGGCGCTGGGGAGCGCTGATCTCCATAGCGTCCTGCTGGCTATGCGCTGTGAGCCCATTGCCGCCCTTTTTGGCCTCAGCCACGGCTTTGGTTTCCAGCACCACTTCCTGGCGACTGCCGGTGACATACACGGTCAAGCCTTTCAGTCCCAACTTCCATGCCATGCGATAGACTTTTTTCACATCATCCACCGTGGCGTTGGGAGGGAAATTGATGGTTTTCGAAATACTGTTATCAACAAACCGTTGCAACGCGGCCTGCATCAGCACATGTTCTTCAGGCGAAATATCCAGGCTGACCACGAAGGTGTGGCGGATATGCTCGGGCAGCGTCGCCACATTCTGGCAAGAGCCATCATGCTTCACCTGCTCGATAATCTCTTTTCGCACATCCTCATCCACGCCCGCGGCGTCCAGCGCTTTCATAAACTGCGGACTCACATAATCCAGCGCCACATCCCCATCCGCTTCCTTCACATAGCGGGTGTAGGCCAGAGCGAAGACCGGTTCGCAGCCATAGCCCTCGCAGCCGGTGACGGTGCCGATGGTGCCCGTGGGCGCGATGGTGGTCTGGGCGCCGTTGCGAATGCCATGAGTCTTGATGCCTTCCACGATGGCGTCCCAATCCAATTGCGGCCGCCCGAAGTCGAGCGTGTAGGGTTGCAGCGGCTCGGGCGGGGACCATTTCAGATCCTCAGGATCGTAGATCGAGCCCGAGATGGCCGGGAAAGGCCCGCGCTCCTGCGCCAGCTCGATGGAGGTTTTCATCGCCTGATAGCGCACGAATTCCATCACCTGCCCCGCCAGTTCGATAGCTTCGGGGGAGCCATAGCGCACGCCCGTGGCGTACATCACATCGGCCAGTCCCATGATGCCCATGCCGATGCGCCGCACCCGATGCGCCGCCTCTTTGAGCTGCGGCACCGAGGGCACATAGGCGTTGACTTCCACCACGTTATCCAAAAATCGCGTGGTGTTGGTGATGGTCTCCTCCAGCTTCTCCCAGTCGATGCGGCCATCTTCTGTGACATGTTGCGCCAGATTCACGGAACCCAGGCAGCAGTTCTCATACGGACCTAACCATTGCTCACCACAGGGGTTCGTCGCCTCCAGCTTGTAGAGATGCGGCACGGGATTGGTGCGGTTGGCCGCATCCAGAAAGAGCAGCCCCGGTTCGCCGTTGCGATGGGCGTATTGGGCGATCTGATCGAATATCTTGCTGGCGTTAACTGTCTTCCACACCTGGCCCGTGCGAGGATTGATGAGATCGAAATCCTCGCCCTTTTCCGCCGCATCCATAAAGGCGTCGGTGATGCCCACCGAGATGTTGAAATTGGTGAGTTTGCCCTCTTCGGCCTTGGCTGCAATAAATTCTTCGATATCGGGATGCTCGACATTGAGCACCGCCATGTTGGCCCCGCGTCGGGTGCCGCCCTGGGCGATGACGTCGAACGCCCGATCGTACGCCTCCAAAAACCCCACCGGCCCGGTGGCAATCCCGCGCGACGTCATCACCCGATCGCCGCTCGGGCGCAGACGGCTGAAGGAAAAACCATTGCCGCCGCCCGTCTGCTGAATAAGCGCGGCGTTGCGCAGGGTCTGGAAGATGCCGTCGGGGTGCTTGCCCATGTCGTCTTCGATAGGAAGAACGAAACACGCCGCCAGTTGCCCCAACGGCGTGCCGGCGCCGGTAAAGGTGGGGGAGTTTGGGAAAAAACGCAAACTTGTCAGCAGATGATAGAAAATCTCTGTGAATTCCTCGACATCGCCTCCAAAAAGAGCCTCGGCTTTGCCCAGATGATGGGCCACCCGATAAAACATCTGCGCCGGCGTTTCAATGGGTTGTCCATCTTCACCACGACGCAAGTAACGCCGTCGCAACACTTCCAAACTATTGGGACTGAGCTTGATATCCTCATCTCTGACATAGTCAGGATAAACAGTGGCGTTTTCAACCAAATTGACTGCGCACATCTTGATAAACCTCTCTTCAGGCTTGATACGGTGGTGGGGGTGGGGGAAACAGGGAGCGCAAAATCCCGCACACATTCATTGAATGATGCGATCATACACACTTGCGCCCCGATTATTGTTGTGTTTGTCGACCAACCAGCTTATCTATAACATCTCGCACCGAATTCAGATCGGGCAATTCCAAATAAACCGTCGCAAAACGGATATAAGCTACAGGATCGATCTCCTGCAATCGATCCAGCACCATGTTCCCGATGATTGTGCTTTGGATCTCCGCCTGTCCCGAGTTATAAACATATTCTTCAATCTGGTTCACAACGCCTTCCAGCTCATCCATGGCGATGGGGCGCTTGGCGCAGGCCATACGAATGCCATTGAGCAGCTTTGTGCGATCGAACGCCTCGCGTCGGCCGTCCGATTTGATAACATGGATAGCAACGCTGACTTGTTCGTAGGTCGTGAACCGTTTATTGCAATTGAGGCACAAACGACGCCGACGTATGCCGTCGCCGGAATCCCGGGTGTCAAGCACACGGGAACGGCTGTGGCCGCAAAAGGGACATTTCATAAGTAGGCGGGAAACAAGGAAGACACCGGAGGAATGGCAGCAAATAATGTCAGGAACTAATGATAGCATTCTCGAATCGATGGTGGGCAAGCCCGCGGCATCCCGATTATTTGCTGATCACTACAATCAAAAGCAAATACTAAACACAAGATGTAGCTTTCTCTACATTGAAAAGCACAATATATTGATTTTCAGGATGAAAAGTATATCATTGAAATCCCGTCCATGCAAATCAGTTTTGGTCGGCTTTTCCCCTGTGCAGAATTAAGCCGATCCCCAAAATTGGGAAAGCAAGAGACCCTTTTCTGCTAAAAACATAAAGGAATATCGCTGTGCGGGGCTTTCTTTCTTATGAATCTGAAGTTTGACGACGATGTATGAGTTTTTGTTCAGTCATTTATTATTCTTTTTTTGACCCGAATTTGCAAAAAATAAGGCATGATCCGGGCATCGCTGGTATCCGGACAGCGTTCAAGGGTTTCGTCGTCAGGATATGGCTCTCCTATCCTCTCGATGGAGAAACCGGCATCGATGAGCATGTTGAGCCACTGGCTGAGCGCGTGGGTGTAGCGAGGCACACGAAAAGGGGCCCATTGCGCCCGCACCGCGGCCGGAGCGCTGCTAAAGCTCCACTCATCGATCTGGCCCGCCTGCCGCAGGAAGTATCCGCCCAGCACGAAGGCGATCTCCCGCCCCTGTTCATCCTTCACCTTGCGACGGATGGGCGTATCGGTGCAGGGGTGGGTGATGGAGAATTGCAGAAAGCCGCCCGGTTTCAGAACCCGGTGGGCCTCAGCCAGAACGCGCGCTGTTTCGGGCATATCCATCAGACTCATAAATGCGGTGATAAAATCGAAGGAGGCGGAGGCGAAGGGGAGTTCCAGGCCGCTGCCCTGCACGTAGCGGACGCCCAGGGGAGCGCGCGTCTCCTCGGCCCGGGCGTGATGCAAAAACCGCCCGGCAATATCCAGGCCCGTCATGGCCGCGCCGCGGCGGGCCAGTAGCCGGGTGTTGTGACCCTCGCCGCACCCCAGATCCAGGCCCGTCAGGCCCGCCACATCGGACAGCATGGCCAGAAAAGCGGGCGTGTTCAGACAGTCGCGGTAGATGTCATATCCGGCCCGGGCCATGGCCGTCCAGGCATCAGCATTGTCGTTCCACAGTTTGCCGGTTTGCAGGTGGTTCATGGGGATTCATGGAGATTCGTTGAGATTGATCGAGATTCATAGAGATTCGTTGAGATTCATAGAGATTGAAAGGTTATTAAAGCACGGATGGCTTGGGCTGGCAATGGGTTCGAGCAGGTGCAACGCGAAAAATGACAAAAAAGGAATACTCTGCTAAAATAACATTGAATATCTTCAGTTACACTGCAAAAATTCAATGAACAAACCATGATCAAACGACAACATTATTTGCAACGCCTGGAAACAGCCATCAAGCGCTCGCCCATAGTCTCCATTTTGGGCCCGCGCCAGGTGGGAAAAACAACACTGGCGCGAGAATTTGCCAAAGGGCGAGAAATCACCTTTTTCGATCTCGAATCTGAACCTGATCGTCTGCGATTGACCAATCCAGAACTGGAGCTAAGCGACATAGAGGGCTTGATCGTTATCGACGAAATACAAATGATGCCACAGTTGTTCAGGGTGTTGCGGGTGCTGGTCGATCGATCAGATAGAGCCAGGTATCTGATTCTGGGCAGCGCATCTCCCCACATTATCCGCGGTGTATCCGAGACATTGGCCGGGCGTATCGAATTTATCGAATTAGCCGGATTTGGGCTGGAGGAGGTGGGAATAGAAAACTGGAAAAAATTATGGCTGCGCGGCGGTTTCCCCCGTTCCTATCTATCTGTCACCGATGAAGATAGCGCTGTGTGGCGCAATGCCTTCATCCGGACATTTGTAGAAAGGGATATTCCGCAATTGGGAATCTCGATACCCGCTGCAGCCATGCGCCGGTTTTGGAACCTGGTGGCGCATTATCATGGCCAGTATCTGAACGCCTCGGCTCTGGCGCGCGGGATGGGGGTTTCGGTCAATACGGCCCGGCATTATCTGGATATTTTGACCGGAGCCATGATGGTGCGGCAATTGCCCCCCTGGTTCGCCAATCTCAAAAAACGCCAGGTGCGCTCTCCCAAACTATATCCGCGCGATACAGGCATCTTGCACAGCCTTTTGCATCTTGAGAGCATGGATGCACTGGCGGGACATCCTGCCGTTGGCCCCTCGTGGGAGGGATTCATTGTGGAAGAGACGCTAAAATTGTTATTGCCCCTTGACGCTTATTTTTGGGCCACGCATTCGGGAGCTGAACTGGATCTATTATTCTCACACAATGGAAAAAAGTTCGGCATAGAGATCAAATTCAACGAAGCGCCCAAACTGCGTAAAGCAATGCACATTGCTCTGAACGATCTGGGCCTGTCCCACCTTTGGGTGATCCATCCCGGCCCGCACACCTATCCCATGGATGCAAAAATTTCTGCACTTTCGATCAACGACTTCCTGACTCTGCCCCAACGGGTGAAGGAACTGGTGACGCGGGCGTGAACGCAATACGCGCAACCTACTCCGTATCGCTAGAAAATTGACTCGCATCGGCAACGCTACTCACTTCATCCTGGCATCCGCCTCGCCCCGTCGTCGTCAGCTTCTGGCCGCGCTGGGCATTTCTTTCAGCATCGATGTGGCCGATATCGATGAAAGTCGGGTGGGGGATGAAACGCCCGCGGCCCATGTGCAGCGTCTGGCTGCAGTCAAGGCCCGCGCTGTGGCCGCGCGTCATCCCCGGGCCGTCATCCTGGCCGCCGACACCATCGTGGTGCACCGGGGGCGCATTTTGGGCAAGCCCCGAGATGCGGGCCAGGCCCGAGCCATGCTACAATCGTTGCGCCAGAGTCCGCATCAGGCGCTGACCGCGGTGGCTGTGGCCCGCGCCGACGATTTGCTGGTCGAGCTGGATAGCAGCACAGTGACCATGCGCGATTACAGCGACGCCGAGATCGAGGCCTACATCGCTTCGGGCGATCCCTTCGACAAAGCGGGCGCGTACGCCATCCAACACCCCCGCTTTGCGCCCGTGGCCCGGCTGCAAGGCTGCTACGCGGGCGTGATGGGCCTGCCCCTGGCCCTGACCGCGCGCCTGCTGACCCGCGCGGGCCTCACGCCCGCGCCCGCCTGGCCCCAAAATTGTCACGCCATCACCGGCCGCTGCTGCCAGTTGAAAAGCACACCGAATACCGATCACTGATCACTGGATCGACTGAAAAAAGATTGATCTCACGCAAAGCCACAAAGGCGCAAAGAAAAATACCAGGGTTTCACCAAGAAAGACTGGCTGAACCCCCATCATTTTCGCTGTTTCCTAAACTGTCGTTGCTGATTCCGACCTTTTTTCAGGAGAGCCATCACTGATTACTGACTACTCAATGTCATTAAGTTAGTGGAAGAGTTGATTGGAACTTGAGATTTTGGTGCATCGTTGAAGCACCCATTATCTGATGGAACAGGTATCATGCTGCGAGGATGCACCTTTTTGTTGAGCAAAGA
>Ga0256833_1003909_pt1 | contig 10100 bp, 7 predicted proteins | sample 356284metaG_FD_190535 | JGI IMG/M metagenome (GOLD analysis project Ga0256833, IMG submission 190535) | Hydrothermal vent microbial communities from Mid Atlantic Ridge, Atlantic Ocean - 356-284 | ecosystem: Environmental > Aquatic > Marine > Hydrothermal vents | place: Atlantic Ocean: Mid...
ACCGCTTTTTTGGCCCAACTGCATGAGCAGATACATATTGGAGGAAGTAGGGGAAACGGTACCGGCAGGAATATTCACCAACGCCCGTTGAAGGAGGCTGTAAAGATGGCTGACGCTATCTATGCCATAACTGTAAGAGGGGCTTCGGTCGAAGAGGCACTTTTAATTGTCGGTGGTGATTCATGAAAAGAGATCCCTCCGCTAATATAGCCATACCAAAGCTGCCGCAAAAGATCGAAGGGCTCGGTGAGATCGCATTGAATCTATGGTGGACGTGGAACCCGAAGGGGAAAAATCTTTTCAGACTCCTAAACCCATATCTTTGGAAAGAGAGTGGCCATAACCCTATAGAGATGCTTAAAAGGGTGCCGGATAAGGAGATGGAAAAGCTTACTTCCAACGAGAGTTTCATGCGTGAATACCGCTATGTCTATGCCCTTTTCAAAGAGTACATGTCCGATAGAACGGTATATACCGAAGAGGAGCCGCTGCCCATAGCCTACTTCTGTGCAGAATATGGCCTTCACCACTCCGTTCCCATATATTCTGGGGGTCTCGGTTTTCTTGCCGGAGATATATTGAAAGAGTCGAGCGATATGGGGTTGCCGATGGTGGGCATAGGGTTTATGTACCCGCAGGGGTATGTGCGTCAGATAATAGGAAGCGACGGTTGGCAAAACGGTACCAACGAACCTATAAACCGCGACATCGCCCCTATCGAGAGGGTATTGGACAAAAATGGTGACTACTTCACTATACAGGTCCCTTTTATCGACCCTCCCGTATATGCCTCCGTCTGGAAGATAAATGTGGGAAGGGTGACCCTCTACCTTCTAGATACTGATATAAAGAGGAACGATCCCTGGGATAGAGAGATATCCTCCAGACTCTACACTCCGGACATGAATCAGCGTCTAAGACAGCAGATAGTCCTGGGAATTGGAGGGTACAGAGTGCTTGAAGAGCTCGGCATCGAATACTCCATTTTGCATCTTAACGAAGGTCATCCCGCTTTCGCCCTTTTTGAAAGGGTGCGCGCCTTTATAGAAAACGAAGCTATGACTCTCGATGAAGCGGTGGAGGCTGTCCGTAAGAGCTCCATATTTACTACCCATACGCCTCTGCAGGCCGGCACCGACGTTTATGGATTCGATATGATGAGTCACTATTTCGAAGATTACTGGAAACGGCTCGGTATGGACAAGGAGCGTTTCATGGAGTTCGGGATGAATCCGGACAAACCGAAGTCGGGCTTCAATATGACGGTACTTGGTCTGAAGATGTGTGGATTTAGGAATGCGGTCAGCAAAAAGCACAGAGATGTCACAAGAGAGATTTGGAGATCTGTTTTCGACCATGACACACCGTCCAAAGTACCCATAGACTACATAACAAACGGTGTTCACATCCCCACCTGGGTCGGTGACGAGCTCTTTGAAGAGTTGGACAGAACTCTCGGTGAGAATTGGCTCCATATGCAGGATAACGATGATGTGTGGACAAGGCTGTATGAACTGGATGATCGCAAAATATGGGAGATACACTATATCTACAAGGTAAGGATGGTCAACTTCATACGCGAAAGAGTGAGGCGGAAATGGGCTGACGAGGGGATAGACCCTCTTGTGGCCATGGCCGAGGGTGTAATGCTCGACCCGGATGTTCTTACGATAGGCTTTGCAAGACGCATGACCGAGTACAAACGCCCCGACCTGATTTTGCACGATCTGAATAGACTCGAAAAAATCGTCAATAACTTCGCAAGGCCTGTACAGATCATCTTTTCGGGTAAAGCGCACCCCTCCGACAACCCTGGAAAGAGGATTTTGCAGCATATCTTCAAGACGGCTCAGGACCCACGTTTTAGAGGGCGAATAGCCTTTGTGGAGGATTATGGAGAGAGTGTGGCCAAATATCTGGTAAGAGGCTGCGACGTTTGGCTCAACAATCCGCTCATACCGATGGAGGCTTGCGGAACGAGCGGTATGAAAGCCGCTATGAACGGAACGATACACTGCTCTTCGCTCGATGGCTGGTGGCCGGAGGGGTATAACGGCAAGAACGGCTGGGCTTTCGGAGGCGAAGTTTCCGACAATGATGCGGATGCAGCCGCTCTCTACGATACGATAGAGCAGAAGATCGTACCCCTCTTTTACGACCTCGATGAAAGAAACGTTCCGGCCGGCTGGGTCAAGATGATGAAGGAGTCGATGATCTCCATTTCTCCCCGTTTCAGTGCAAGGAGAATGATGAAGGAGTACCTGAAGAAGTTCTATATTCCCATTTCGAAAGAGATTCAAAAAGAGAGAGGAGAACGACGATGAAAAAAAGAGTTGCCATAAACGGTTTGGGCAGAATCGGTAATCAGGTTTTAAGGCACTATATCCATTCGCTTCCGAAAAATTGCGAAATAGTCGCTGCCAACACGTCGAGCGTAGAAGATGCCGCATACCTGCTGAAGTACGACTCCGTACATGGGCGTGCAGATTTTAAGATAGAGACTGTCGGAAATGAAAAACTTCTAATTGACGGTCATGAGATAAAGATAGTAAGCTCTCACAATCCGCTCGAACTGCCATGGAGAGAGCTTGAGATCGATATAGTTCTGGAGTGTACCGGCCATTTTACACAAAGAGAGGGTACCGCTTTGCACCTAGAAGCCGGTGCGAAGAAAGTTGTCATTTCGGCACCGGGCAAGGGTGTGGACAAAACATTCGTCCTCGGTGTCAACCATATGGAATATGACGACAAGAAGCATCATGTGGTTTCGAACGCCTCCTGTACAACCAATTCGCTGGCGCCCGTAATGAAGGTACTTGAAGAGAGTTTCGGTGTGGAAAAGGCTATGATAACGACGACACATGCCTATACCTCTTCGCAGACGACGGTAGATAAACGTGCGAAAAAGAGAAGACGTGGGAGAGCGGCCGCAATCAATATAATACCGACCACTACAGGTGCGGCTGTCGCTACGGTGGAAGTTATCCCTGCACTTGAAGGAAAAATGGAGGCTATGGCACTTCGTGTACCCGTACCAGACGGGGCGATCACGGAGGTGGTTGCACTTTTGAAAAGTGAAGTTACGGTCGAAGTGCTTAACGAAGCTTTTGTCAAAGCTTCTACTGAAGAACTTGCCGGAATTATGGAGTTCTCTACCGAGGAGCTTGTTTCGTCCGATATACTCGGAAACAGACACTCCTGCATAATAGACGGACTATCGACTTTGGTAATAGGCGGCAGAATGGTGAAAGTACTGGCATGGTACGACAACGAATACGGCTATTCTCAGAGACTGCTTGAACTGGCCGATCATATCGCTTCTCATATGAAGTAATTTCAAAAGGAGGTACCTGATTATGAAAAAGAGTTTGATCGCTGTTTACGAAAAGCATGAAGATGCCAAAGAGGCAATAAAGAGACTTCTCGATGCCGGTTTGACAAAAGAGCAGATATCGGCACTGGCAAAAGGGGAAGATACTCCCGAGAAGAGTTTCGAACTCGAAAAGGAGAACGAGGCCATTCTCTTTTGGGGTAAGCAGGGAGCCTTCTGGGGCGGACTTTTCGGTCTTCTGGCGGGGGGACTCTTTTCCGTAGTTCCCGGTTTCGGACCTCTGATAGCGGCCGGTCCGATCATATCTTCTCTTGCGGGTCTTATCGGCGGGGCAGCTACATTCGGTAGTGCCTCCGCTCTTGCAGCGTGGTTTGCCGATATGAGTCTCGAAAAGGCTGAAGCGCTCCACTACGAAGAACAGTTGAAAAAAGGGAAGATTCTTATCATTGTGCATGGTAGCCCAGAGGAGATAGAAAGAGCCAAAAAGAGCCTCGAAGAGATAGGTAGAGGCAAAATCAATATACATTGAAAGAGCTGTTTTGAAAAGTTCCACTCTTATTCTGCTTCGTCACGGCGAGAGTCTCTACAACAAAGAGAACCTCTTCACCGGATGGACAGATATAGACTTGAGTCAAAAGGGTACAGAAGAGGCAAAGAGTGCCGCCCAAGCTCTTATGCGAGAAGAGATTTTTCCGGACATATGTTTCACTTCATGGTTGAAAAGGGCTATTCATACTGCCCAGATAGTTTTGAAGGAGATGGAGTGGGAGCATATAGACTCTATCAAAAGCTGGAAGCTAAACGAAAGACACTACGGTGCCTGGCAGAGGCACAACAAAGATGCAATAAAAAAAGAGGTTGGGGAGGAGATGTTCGTTGCCGTTAGAAGGGGGTACGACACGCCTCCTCCCCCTCTTGAGGATGGTGACCCGAGACTTCCGGAAAATGAACCTAAATATAAGGGTATAGCCCCATCTTGTTTGCCGAGAAGCGAATCGCTCAAAGATACGAGAAGAAGGGCATTGAACTACTTTATCGAATCGATCGCTCCCCATCTTGCTCGGGGTGAAACTGTACTTGTGAGTGCCCATGGAAACTCCCTTCGATCTTTGGTGATGGCTATAGAGAGGCTTTCGCCGTCGCAGATCGTAAAGTTGGAGATTCCGACCGGCACTCCATGGATCTACAAATTTGACGAGACGATGCATCTGCTGCAGAAGAGGATTCTTACCAAAAGTGGTGAAATTTGATATAAAATATTAAGAAATTTTGCGGAGTGACGATATATCTACCGTATTACGATTTTCGAGTCCGAGGATTACCCTTTTTTTAGTATACGCGGTATATCATTATATGGATATGGGCCAGAACTAAATGGTAATTAAATTGAAGAGTGGCAGGAGATAGAGAGTCAAACTTGCAATTTGAGACGAAAAAATATCGGCCAAAAACCGCGCTTGCCCGTTAGGGTAGCGAAGCTGTTAGCGGTTTTTAGAGATTTTGCAGACGTCCGCAGGCAAATCGCACTCGTTTGGCGATCTCTCTACTGCCACTCCAAAAAAGTACAACTCATCTTTTAGTCAGTGCCTGTTATATTGTGAAGTTTTTATAAGGATTTATTTGCATTTAAAGAGTCATATTTACTTACCGGAAAGCGGCTGGAACAAAGAGCCTGACGCAACGCTTGATTCGGAAAATACAGTCGTAATCATCTTTGCCGATTCAGACAAAAGAGTGGTTTACGAACCGATTTCTCAACTTTTTAGACTTTTTGAGAAAGCACATATAGTAGGTTGTTCCACTGCGGGTGAAATTTTCGAAGATGAACTTCATATAGGTTCGGTAGTAGTGACCGTTATGAAGTTGGAGTGCTCCAAAATAAGAGTCGCGTCACGCAAGGTTGATAAGGGGTCCGATATTTTCAAAATCGGTTCAAGCCTGATGGATGAGCTCTGCATCGGAGAGGATTTGCCAAAAGGGGTATTCACTCTTAGCGACGGCTTGAATATAAACGGTTCGGAGCTGACAAGGGGTTTGAACAGCTCTATCTCAGAAGCTTCAAATATCGTTGTTACAGGCGCATTGGCGGGCGATGACGACCGCTTCGAGTCGACCTGGGTCATAGTCGATCGAGAGCTTAGAGAAAACTGCGTAACCGCCGTAGGTTTTTACGGTGAATCGCTTCAGATAGGTTTTGGCTCCCAGGGTGGATGGGACCGCTTCGGTATCGACAGAGTCGTAACCAAATCCAAAGGGAATGTCCTCTATACGCTCGATGGAAAACCGGCTTTGGATCTATACAAGAAGTATTTGGGAGAGTATGCAAAAGAGTTGCCCGCTTCCGGACTCCTCTTTCCTCTTCAGGTAAAAGAGGGCGAAAGCGAACCTAAGGTAAGAACCATCCTTTCCGTAAACGAAGATGAAAGCTCCATAACCTTTGCGGGAGATATTGTAGAAGGAAGCAGCGCCTCTTTTATGAAGGCGAACCTCGATAATCTGATAACCGGAGCCGAGTCGGCCGCTTTGAAGATAGAGCAGGATGGATATGAAGGGGAAGATGCTCTGCTTATAGCCGTCAGCTGTGTCGGAAGAAGGTTGATACTCGGACCAAGAAGCGAGGATGAGCTTGAGGTTGTCAGAGAGGTCTTTCCCGAAAGCGTCAAGATGGTCGGCTTCTACTCGTACGGTGAAATATCTACCCAAAAGAGCGGAAGATGCGATCTTTTGAACCAGACTATGACCTTGACTTGGATCTGGGAGAAGTGCAGATGACGAAAAACAGACTTCTTGCCAGACAGCTTAAAAAGTGCAAAATCGAGTCGGCGGAGTCGATTACGCCACAGAAGTTTCAGGAGTTCTTGAAACTTGTGGAATCCTCCTATGAAGGGTACGACAAAAGTTTGAAACTTCTGGACAGATCGCTTGAAATAGCATCCGAAGAGATGAGAGAGGCTCTTAGAAAAAACGAGGAGCAGTCGAAACGTATGATAGAGCAGTCGAGATTGGCGACGATGGGGGAGATGACCAGTATGATCGCACATCAGTGGAGACAGCCGCTAAATGTCATCAGTCTGACTGCAACCGATTTGAAATTGAAGCTTCTAATGGGTGATGGTGACAAAAAAATAGTTGCTGAAGGGCTTGACAAGATCGTCTCTTACGTTCGGCACATGAGTGAAACCGTGGAAGATTTCAGGACCTTTTTCAAAAGCGGTAAAAAGAGAGAGATCACATCTTTCAAAGAGATTGTAGAGAGTATCGAAGGGATCATAGAGACATCGACAAAGAACCGTTCCATCGATATAACCTACACTTTTAACGGCGTATGCAGATTTAAAAGCTATCCGAACGAGTTGAAACAGGTGGTTTTGAATCTCGTTAAAAATGCGGAGGATGTCTTGAGTGAAAGAGGTGTCGAAAATCCTTGCATAGAGATAGTCTCATGGTGCGACAAGAGTGGCAGGTACCTTGAAGTAAGGGACAATGGAGGGGGAGTTTCGCCCGATATTCTGGAAAAGATTTTCGAACCGGATTTCTCTACGAAAGAAGAAGATGGAACAGGTATAGGCCTCTATATGAGCAAGGTAATCATAGAGGAGCATTGCGGAGGTAAATTGAAGGTGCGTAACGGCGAGAAGGGGGCTATATTTACCATAGAGTTGAATGGGTGAAAACTGTTTTTGGAGTTTTTGCCCAGGATTCTTTGCAGAGAACCTCTAAGAGAGTCGCAATATGAAGTGGTCTCTGTCCGGTTTCGATAGCTATATCGCCTCCTTGGCGGAGAGTTGCCGAAGTCCCGCTCTTACAGACCTTATGTTTTGGATAACATATCTTGGAAAGTGGCAGAGCCTGACCATATTCTTCATAGCGGCGATTGCACTATTTTTACGGCACAAAGAGAGGTTCGAGGCTCTATTTCTCTCTTTCTCCTTTATAGGATCTCTTCTTTTTGTATATATTCTAAAAACTCTGTTTAAGCGCCAAAGGCCTGATATGGCCGTCTATATCGAAAGCGGTTACTCCTTTCCGAGTGCCCATGCCGTAGTGGCGATTACCCTCTACGCTCTTTTGTTCTATCTTTTGGCACGCAGGATCGAGGGTCCTTTTTTAAAAGGTGCAGTTTTTACGGCAGGAGCGGTTTTGGCCCTGTTTATCGGCATAAGCCGCATATATCTGGGAGTACATTACGCAAGCGACGTTTTGGCAGGATTCGCTTTGGGGTTGGGGTGGGTTCTGGTTGTCAAACATATTTTAAAAAGATTTTGCCGAAGCGTACCCCTCTTTGAGGGCAGAGGTTTTCGCTTCGACCCTTTTGATGCTCTAACGCTGCTTTTGGCATTGACCACCTTCTTTCTCTACTGGTCCATCAAGGGTGCTTGAACCCTTTTTGCGCTCCTCTCTTTTCTCTGCCGCTCTCATCCTCAGATTCGAAGGAGATGGGCACTTTAACCTCTTTTGAGCCTCTTAAAACCGTTACTGTCGTATCTTTTGGCGCAAAGAAGAGTTCCAGTTTAAGATCGGGGATGGAGTTGACTCTATTGCCATCTACCGCAACGATAACATCACCCTTTTTTATGCCGCCTTTTACTGCAGGCGAGTTCTCTACAAGTTTGACGACTTTAAGCTCGTCGTCTCCTTCGAGATATACTCCGATCTTCTTCTCTTTTTCGGTCTCGATAGGTTCAGGATAGAGCAGATAGTCTGCGATACCGGGCTTCGGCTTCATGGAGTTTATGACGATCTTGTAATCTTTTATACCTCGTCTCTTTACTCTGTCGGGTATGCCGTATCCGAACATAACGTGGCCGTTTCCTGCCAGTACAACCATAGTGCGGTCAGTATTTTTTTTCAGGTACTTTACGACATTCTTCGCCATAGTCTCATCCCAAAGAAGCTGCGCATAGAAAAACTCGTCGAAATTTTTGAACATTTGCGACTGATGGCTAGAAAAGATCATTCTAAGTTCATCTTTGTACTCTTCGTTTGAGAAGTCTATGGAGTCCGGTACTCTGCTTCTCTCTCTTCTATTCAAAGAGTCGATCCCTTCACGTACCACCTTTTGGGTTATCTCTCTTTCGATATTGAGTGCGACTATGGGGAGCTTCTGCTTTTTTGCATATAGTATTATCGGTCTGTAGAAGTGGTAGTTGTATTTCCACCTTTTGAAATACTCCGTTTTTCTCAGCATCTCCTTTTCATCTATTTTTCCCTCAATGAATTGGTCAAGATACTTCTGGTAAGGCTCCTGGAACATCTCCATCCCTATGGCCACTTTTTTACCCGATTCGACCAGAGCCTTTATGATTTTGAGCTGGTTTAGATGGTTCGAAAATTTGGTATGCTGCTCCCCTACGAAGAGCACTCTCTGATTCAAAAGCGCGGGATATATAGAATTTAGCGGATCAAGTGTTGGTTTCAAAGCGTACGAGCCGCTGCGCACTTTGAATACCGCCCCTTTTTGGGAGGGTTTCGTTATCTTCTCGAGGATTTTGCCATTTTTCATGACAACGGTGGAGTATTTTCCAAGATGTCTAAGTTTGAAAAATATAGCTCTTGAGAGTTTACGACTCTCGAAGACCGCTACCACTTTCGATCTGTTGAAGGGGTTTTTGAAAACTTCTACTTTCGTGTCACCCGCCATCTCGAAATCTAGGGCTATCTGCTTCAGAAAGCTGTTGTTTGCACCGAGTATAAGAATATCCTCTTTTTTGAGGGTATCGTACTTCACTTCGTCTGCATATACGACCTTTTTGAATACTCTCAACATTTTTGAAAAGCGCTTTTTGTCTGCACGATCTACGACGACGGTAACGTCCCCTTCAAGTATGCGTGCGATGACGGGAGGAACTTCGGCAGGCTGAAGACGCCTGAAAATTTCGTAGTTTTCATCTACGACGATCTTTTTAGGCTCTATGTCGAGTTCGAGTCTCTGCCTCTTTTTGGAAAGATCTATCGTCTCCCACAGACACTCATCTTCGGAACAGACTTTTATAGGCAGGCGTGTAAGCTTACCGTTGCTGTGGATGTCGAAAGTGAGTATATATCTGTCATCTACGAAGCTAAGTTTTGTGTTGTAAATGGTGAAGTCGAAAGCCCCTTTACGGTAAACCCATGTTTTGAAAAATTCGAGCAACTTCTTGCCGGAAGCCTCCTCGAAGACTCTTCTTAAATCTTTATAGCTCGCGGTTTTGAAGGGGTACTCTTTCAAGAGCTTTTTCACACCTCTTTCGAAAGCCTCTTTGCCGATTTTTCTCTCCAGCATATAGAAGAAAAATGCGGACTTTCCGTAACCGATAGCATTTTTACTCTCTTTTGTTTTGGAGGTGAACTCTATGAGAGCTATCTCGTTTTCAGAGTTTACGTATGAGTCGTACTTTATGAGCAGCTCTTTTCTGTATCTGGCACCTTCGCCGGCCTCTTTGGCGTAGAGGTAGTCGGAGTAGAATGTAGTAAGCCCCTCTACCCAGTTTCCTCTATATGGTGCGTAAACGTAGTTTCCGAACCACTGGTGGACGATCTCATGCCCCAAAGAGGAGTCGAAAACGAAAGGCTTGTCGATAATCTGCTTCCCTATAAGAGTGAAGGTCGGCATGGAGTATCCGGCAGGGAACGGAGCTTCCGCCACCCTGAAACTATCGAACGGTAAAAACCCGAACATTTTTTTATATTTCTTGAAATATTGGGCGCTTTTTTGAAGATACTTTTGTGAAAGCGGTGCATCTTCGGGGTAGAGATAGGTAGAGAGTTTCATACCGCTTTCTGTATCTAT
>Ga0256833_1003910_pt1 | contig 10100 bp, 7 predicted proteins | sample 356284metaG_FD_190535 | JGI IMG/M metagenome (GOLD analysis project Ga0256833, IMG submission 190535) | Hydrothermal vent microbial communities from Mid Atlantic Ridge, Atlantic Ocean - 356-284 | ecosystem: Environmental > Aquatic > Marine > Hydrothermal vents | place: Atlantic Ocean: Mid...
GGTCATTGAAAAAAAGAAATATTACATATATTTATTAAGTTTAAGATACTCCAAAATGTCTACTTTGACATATAAAAAAAGGAGTATCTTGTATTGTGTTTATTAAAGTGGTGACATGAAAATGTTTAAATATATTAATTCTTAAAATTAATATTGAGAAATTTAGAAAGGACTTTGCATGAATGGAGCAAGAGATATATTGAGACTATTGAAAATAGGTGATAATAAATGGGATGTCAAGAACTATAATTATTCTGCTATTGTGAAAAATCTATCTGGTAATGATATTGATGTGATTAAAGCTTTAGACAATATTGGAGATGGTGAGTTGTCTGCAATAGGTATTATTATCCAGCATCAAGATCTGGTAAGAAACTATAAGCCGCGTGAATTGGCAAAAGACTTTTATGAAAGTGTAATGTACGGGTTTTGTATGATTAATTATGAAGAAATGCGCCATGGATTTATTCTTAAAGAGTTAGCTAGTTTAGCTAACACAAATAAAAGTTTTATTGATCAAGTTGATGGTGACCTTTTGCATGAGCTTATGTTTGAAACAAATGAACTGTATAAAAATCCATATGAGTCATTAATGTCATATTTACTTGGTGAAATTACAAATGTTGAATTATATGCAAGTATAGAACGTCATGTAGAAAATGAAGACTTGAGAAATATTGTAAAAAGTATTAAAAAAGATGAGCAAACGCATAAGGGTGCTTGGTTAAAAATCATTAAGCGTATTGTTGATTCGAATGAAATACATAGAGAAAACTTTATTAAAGCTACAAAGGCTATACATTTTATTCATCAGGCTGAAGTGAGTGACTACTTTAAAAATGGTGCATTATCCGTTGAAAAATATTTCACTCCATCGGTTAGTAAATTCATAGTGGAAGAAAAATATAAACTTTTAAGTGACATTTTTGGGGAATCTCCAATTGACAAAAAGCAAATGCTGATTGAACACTTGGAGTATTTTAATAAAAGCTTTGTGGCATAAAAAATAAACATAAAGGAAAAAACATGACTAGAAAAGAAATTATGGAAAAAATAAATGAAATAGCGAAAGTAGAAATGCATGATAAAACAGCATTTAAAGAATTAACAAGTGAACAACAAACATTAAGTGAAACTGGAATAGACAGCTTTGATTTCATTATGCTTTATATGAAATTAGGTGAATATTTTAATATAGAAAATAAAGTTTTTAAAGATGAACTTCCCGATGGTGATCCTATCTTGGAGACCGTAATCAATTTTCTTGAAAAAAATGCCAATATAGCGGCATAAGCAGCGGGATATGAAATGAATAAGATTGCAATTACAAAAACAAAAGCAATTTATACTGATCAATGGACATTAAAAGGTGACAGGTATCCTCAGAATGTAAACTCTGTTGAGAGTTTCTTTGAGGGGACTGACTCAGGATATACTTACATTTGCGAAAATATCTATAAGCAGCTTTTTTCAAAAGACGATATAGATTTTTTTAATGATTTGGCTCTGAAAGATGGTAAAAATGCGGTTATTATTGCATCTGGTACCTCTGAATGGGCAGGGTCCGGAATTAATTTACCCCATGTTAAACCTGACTATACTCTAAAGACACCTTTTTTTATTCTAATCAATATACTAAGTGGTAAAGTAGTAAATAAATTGGGATGGCACGACTATCTAACTACTGATGCAACAGCATGTATCAGTGGCTATAAAGCTTTTTTAGAAGCAGAATTGATATTAAATGCTGGCATTGCTGATCGTGTTTTGGTGATAGGTATAGATGATCAGATAAATCCACTTGTACTGGAATTGTTTGGTATGTTGGATGCATCGATTACACCAGAACAGGAGAAACAAGGATATCAACCAAGTGCTTTTGACAGTCAAAATTATGGTTTTAGATTGGGGCATGGTGCGGGATATGTATTATTGGAGAATCAAAAATCACTTAATGAAAGCAAACATAAACCTTTGGCTTATTTAGAAAAAACTGTTTTAAGAGCAGAAAAGCTAAGTAATCCGTTTGGACAATCACCGGATGGAAGTGGTTATGCCAGAGTCATTTCCGAAGTATTGGAAAAAAGTGGATTGAGCACAAAAGACATTTCTTTTATTAAAACACATGGGACAGGTAGTCAATCAAATAATAAATCTGAAAGCAATGGAATAATGCGATGCTTTGGTGATGATTTTATTGCTACTAGTTATAAACCAGAAATTGGACATACATTAGGTGCAAATGCGATAGTAGAGCTTGATATTGCACTCAATGATGCCCATAAAGGTGTTATAAGAGGTATTAAAAATCGTACTGAGAAAGATGATCGTTTTCTCTCATATGATAAAGAAATGGATGTAGACAAGATTTTGATGCTAGGTAGTGGTATGGGTAATGTTTATGCATCATCAGTCATAACAGTTAATAAATAAAAATGAATATTTATTATAAAGCATTTGGTATTTTACAGACTAACTGTTATCTGATTAGTAAACAAGATGAGACAATAGTTGTGGATCCTGGACAAAATGCTACAAAATGGGTATTGGATACCATTGAAAATACACCGGTGGGTATTATCAATACACATGGGCACTATGATCATGTGTTCTCCAACTATGAATTAAAGAAACGACTCAAAGTTCCAATAATAATTCATAAAGAAGATAGAGAATTGTTAAACAATGATGATTTTAATGTTGGCTTACCGAGTTCAAAACCGGATATTACTTTTACTCATGATATGGTTATACATTTAAATTCATTCACGTTTAAAGCAATACATCTACCTGGGCACTCTTATGGTACGTCTATTTATGATTTTGGTAACTTTATAATAAGTGGCGACTTTATAATGGATGGAACTGTCGGGCGTTATAATCTTCATACATCCAATAAAGAAAAACAATATCAAAGTTTACAAAAATATCTTAATCTCTATGCGTCACGACATGATGCATCACAGGTAAAAGTCTATTCAGGACATGGAGAACCATTCTCTTTAGAAGAATCTTTGGAAACTGTGAAAAAATGGCTTACATTTTTTTAAGGGTCAAGATAACTTTATTATACTTTTGTACCGCCAAAGTTATCTTGACCCTTTTTTAATAAAAATCAAATCATTCGGAGGAAATAATGAAATTCAGTGGTAATAATGTACTTATAACTGGAGCCAGTCGAGGTATTGGTGCAGAAACAGCAAAAGTATTGACAGGTTTTGGGTTGAAAGTATGGATAAACTATAACACCAATGAAAAAAAAGCTATAGAAGTAAAAAATGATATTTTGAATGGTTCCCCTAATGCAAAAGTTGAAATCATAAAATTTGATGCAGCTGATGAATTGGCTTATATGGAAGCTTTTCAAAAAATTATTAATTCTGATAAAAAACTTGATTATTTAGTTAATAATGCAGGTATCACTAAAGATAATTTATCAATGATGATGGATATATCAGATTATGACGATGTAATGAGAACTAATTCCCGTTCATGTTTTATAGGTTCAAGGGAAGCCATAAGGTTTATGGCTCGTAATCGTTTCGGTGCTGTAGTAAATGTCTCTTCAGTCACAGCGGAAATGGGAAATTCAGGACAAACAAACTATGCTTCGTCAAAAGGTGCAATTATAGCTATGACGAAATCATTTGCATATGAGGGGGCAGCCAGAAATATTAGGTTCAACTGTATAACACCAGGCCTAATAGAAACTGATATGACTGCCGAATTAAATGAAAATATATCTGAAAGGTTTTTGCAGAAAATACCATTAAAACGTTTTGGTAAAGCAAGTGATGCAGCATATGCAATTGCATTTTTATTGAGTGATTATTCTGAATATATGACAGGTGAAGTCATGAAGATAAATGGTGGTATGTATATGTAATTTATGTATCAAATAAATTATGAGATATATAAAAAGGAAGTTGTTTTATAAAAACTAACTGAAATCAGCTAAAAAAGAAAAAAGTAAACCTCTTGCGTTTCCTTTTTGAAGTACTCTTGCCAGAGTGCTTTGAAGATGAAATAATTCATCTAAAACAATAAGATCGGTATCGGTTTTTGTTTATGCCGATATAGAGTGCTTGTTGTTTGTTCTTTCACAATTCATTGTCAATGACATATGTCAAAGAGAGATCGTATATGGCTTATGAGACATTGGGCTTTACCGTAAAGACTCTGACGGGGTTATACGGTTCGTTTCTTGTATAGATAGCATAGATAATATTGATAAGTTTTCTTGCCACAATAATCAGTGTTTCTTTTTTGGCTTTGCCTCGTGAGCGATATTTGAGATAGATGGTATACATCTGTTCGTTATGTTTGATGGCAGCAAGAAAGATTGCTTTCTTTGCCAGTTTGGCTCCCCGTTTGGCAAGCTTTCCGCTTCGGGACTTCCCTCCTGACTCATCGAGTGTAGGATAAAGAGCTAGAAGATACCCAACCAGTGCTTTGGTAGAATGAAGCCTGTCAAGATTGCCACATTCTGCAAGGAGTGTAAGGATGGTTTTATCAGAAACTCCTGGAATAGTACGGAGATTATCAATGATATCGGAGACCACTTCTTTGTCTTCTTCTTTAAGTGGAGTATCTTCACTAAAGGGTGCCTGCATCGTTTCAAGGGTTTTATCAAGCATCTCCTGTAACATTCTGATTTGCTTGATGTTCATATGGATATGCAGTGCCCTTGCTTCCTTGGCAATACCGGAGTAGACAGAAGCCTTTGCCGTATCAAGCAGCAGTTGTGCCTTCTCTTAGGTAAAGTTGTTTCCCTGAATACCCCTGAAGGTCTTTAAGATTCTGGGGTCTGAAGCAAACTCATAATGCTTGGTAGTAGGATACTTCTCAAGCAGTGCCATCCCTGAAATACTGAAAGGGTCTCTGATGATGGTTTCAAGTTCAGGAAAGACCACTGTTAGAATGGTCTGGTGTTACGCTTCAATGCTTTAATTTGATTGGAGAGTGACTCTTTATGGCGGTACAGCTTACGCAGGGAGTGCAACTACTCATCTCGGAGACATATCCTTTGGAGAACCTGCCGCTTTTTAGTAATACTGCGATCATCACTGCATCGATATTGTCGTTCTTTTCACGTTTCATCGTATTCATCTCTCTGAATTTACTGGTTTGGTAAGGATTTAATAATACCACAGGATAGTCTAAAGATTGCAGATGACGATACAGATTCTCGAATCAAGCACTGGTCGCTTCCATTCTGATGAGTATATCAGAAGGGTCAAGTCCAAGTTTCTCAAAGTGCACAAGAAGCTTTTTAAAGCCTTTTGCATCATGAAAGGAAATTAGGTTTGTACCTACAGCCTCCTAACTCTATGTAGTGGTAAGCTGACATAAGATATCAAGCTTCCATCCAGCGTTTCATCGGTGAGTCTGGTTGACCTAAATTCAATAGGCTTATTTGCGTTGTTTCCCAACAAGGAGAAAACGGATTGTTCATTTAGTGTCATTGACTGTGAATTGTACCAGTGCTGACAACAAGCATCAAATACTACCACAAACCTTTTACACCCATCATCCTTAACAGTGATGGCGGGTGTAGGGTATTATAGGGGGAGGGAAATTTCATGAAAAAAATGCCAAAACCATATGAGGTTATGGAAACACTGATTGAGTATGTGAATGATGCATATTCTTTTAACAAGCTAAATCTTAAAGGAACGATACAATTCTATTTAACTTATGAAAATACTACATATGACTTTTTTGTAGATGTAGATACCCAATTAACACTACATCAGGGAGAGCTAAATGATCCTACAGTCATATTACGGTCTAAACTATATGACTTTTTGGATTTGGCATCAGGGAAATTGCATCCCGTTATAGGTGTACTGACAAGAAAGCTTATGTTTTCAGGGAATATAGGTTTTTTTAAAAAAGTCATGCAGCAGAAAAATTTATTCATAGCAGGTGTAGATATAGATAAATATCGTGATGAAGTCAAGGATTTTGAAAAAAATCCTCATAACCCTTGGATCGAGCCAAAGTCTGTCTTGATTATTAATGGGTCTCCTAGAGCTAAAAATGGATACACGGACTTCTATTTAAGACCATTTATTGAAGGTCTTGAAAGTACAGATGCCAATGTTGAAGTTGTTTATCTTGAAAAACACTATATTAAAGGATGCAAAGGCTGTTTACGCTGTATGATGAGTGAATCCGGCGTATGTATACATGATGGTAAGGATGAATTTGAAGCGATCTATGACAAGCAGATGAAAGCGGACTTGATCATATTTGCTTTTCCGTTATATATGGATGGTATGACAGCAGTTTTAAAAAGCTACTTGGACCGCACTGTTCGAAGTGACTATCCATTTAAAACAGAAGGACGATTAAGACAAAGACATTCACGTAGAAACCAAAAAAATCAAACCATGATGGTATTTTCAATATGTGGTTATTTGCAAAAGGAAAACTTCGATGCTTTGCATCAGCATTTTCAACAGTTATCTATAACGAAGCATATGCCGTTGATCGCAGAAATATACAGACCCGCATCTATCTATTTATATAATAACCCTCTAATGTACAAAAAACTGAATCATATTTTGAATGGTCTTAAAAATGCCGGAAAAGAGGTGGTAAAGTATGGAAGGATTTCCCCTAAGACAAAAAAAATAATAGAGCAAAATGCAGAGAAGAATGATGTATTTATGAAAATTGCAAATAACTTCTTCTTTAAAAAAATGAAAAACAATGAAAAAAACTTTTAATATCTTGGAGTAACATATATGAGACCTTATAGTAATGAAAAAATAGCAATTGTTGGAATGTCAGCACAGTACCCAGGTGCCAAAACCCCTTTAGAACTTTGGGAAAATGTTCTCTCGAAGCGAGTTCAATTTAGACGTATTCCTGATGAACGTCTCCCTTTAAGTGAATATTATGATAGTGATGAAAATGCCAAAGACAAAACATACGGAAATCGTGTAGCAGTTATAGATGGCTACGAGTTTGACTGGATCGGGAAGCGCATTCCAAAGAAAACATATGATGCAACAGACACTGTTCAGTGGCTTGCACTTGATATAACGTTAAAAATGCTTGAAGATGCAGGTATTGAACCTTCATCCTTGCCCAAAGAAACAACGGCTGTCATTCTTGGAAATACACTTGTAGGGGATACGTCACGATCAAAATATTTTAGACTTCGTTGGCCCTTTGTGCAAAAAACACTCAGAACAACAGCAGAATGTGCGGGGATGGCATCTGATGATATTGTCAAACTCGAAGAAAGTATGGAACGTGTTTTTAAGTCGGTATTTCCCGATGTAAATGAAGATACGATAGCGGGTGGTTTGGCAAATACAATTGCAGGAAGAGTATGTAACTATCTCGATTTAAAAGGTGGAGGTTACATAGTTGATGGTGCCTGTGCTTCATCCCTGATAGCTATTTCTACAGCGGCAGAGCAACTACTGTTAGGTGATCTTGACTTCGCTATTGCAGGTGGAGTAGATATGAGTTTAGATACCTTTGAACTGATAGGATTTGCAAAAGCTGGTGCTTTAAGTAAGACTGAAATGCGTGTATACGATAAACGCGGTGATGGATTTATCCCTGGAGAAGGATGCGGCATCATAGGTTTAAAAAGATTGAGTGATGCCAAACGTGATGGTAATAAGATCTATGCTGTTCTAGAGGGATGGGGAGTCTCAACGGATGGCAAAAGTGGAATAGCCACACCTACGGTTGAAGGACAATCTTTTGCATTGAAGCGAGCGTTCGCAAAAGCAAAATTAGAACCGTCAGAGCTCGACTTTATTGAAGGGCATGGTACCGGTACAAAAGTTGGGGATTATATCGAATTAACAGCTATGGCAGATGCGTTGAATTCTAATAAAACAATGAAAGACTCTTCATGTGGAGTTACATCATTTAAAACAATCGTGGGTCATACAAAGGCTGCATCAGGCATTGGAGGGCTTATTAAAACGGTCATTGCACTTAATCAGCGTGTCATGCCGCCACTTGCCAATTGTGAAAAACCCCATGGGCTTTTTTCTACAAAAGCAAAGTCTCTTTATCCGATTATTGAGGGGGAAATCAGACCACAAGATATACAAATGAAGGCAGGTGTATCATCCATGGGTTTTGGTGGGATTAATACCCATGTTGTCTTATCATCTGCTGATAAGCCATATGCACATCTGAAACCGAAAATCCATGAAGAAGCTTTATTTGAATCATTTCAGGATTCAGAGCTGTTTATATTTAGTTCTGAATCTCAATCACTACTAACAGAAAAAGTAGAACGCTTAGTAATACAAGTGGAACAAGCAAGCTATGCAGAGATAGCTGATATAGCTGTACAACTTTCTTCAGAAGTGAAAAGTCATGAAAGAGTAAAAGCTGCAGTAATGGTTCAGACACCATTTCAGGCATCTGAACGTTTGAAAATTCTGATAGATAGTTTAAAAAACAATATTATAGTCAATACTGTTCATTATGATTATAATAATGATATATATATATCTACCAATACAGATGATAAACATGTAGCTTTTGTATTTCCAGGACAAGGCTCACAACAGATTAATGCTGCTAAAAAACTGATTAGACGTTACCCATGGGCTCAAAAAATAGTTGATAAAGCAAAAGAAATTTTTAAGAAATATGATTGTGAAGATATTTTAGAACTTCTTTTCAGGCCTTTGGATAAAGTAAGTACTGATGAAGAGGTTGCAAACTATAAATATTTACTGCGGCAAACGGAAAAAGCACAGCCAGCTATTGTACTTTCTTCAATTATCTGGTATGAATATATGTTACGTGCAGGTATTGTACCGAAGAGTGTTTCCGGTCACAGTTTAGGCGAGCTTACAGCATTCTATGCTGCAGGCTGTTTTACACTAAAAGAGGTTATTGAACTTGCGGTACTTCGTGGGAAGTTGATGGCATCATCAACTGAAAATGCAGGTTCTATGGTTAGCTTGATGTGTGAAGAAGATGCAGCCTTATCACTTATAGGTGAAGTATCTACAGGATATTTATCTATAGCAAACCTTAATAGTTCCAGACAAACTGTTGTTTCTGGAGATAAGGATGCTGTTGCAAGATTGATAGATATCGCAATTAAAAATAATATTAATGCAATAGAATTGCCAGTAAGTAATGCATTTCACTCAAAAATAGTTGCAGAAGCCGCAAAAAATATGAAAAAACACTTTCCTGTTTCATCTAAAATAAAGCAATTAAATAAAATAGTTGTTTCATCCACAGATGGAAAAATCATAGATGAGACTTTGGATCTCAGAGAACATTTCTCAGAGCAAATTGTTAAAAAAGTTGATTTTATCACAACTGCTAAAACGTTGGACTCTCTATCAGATATTGTAATTGAAATAGGACCTGCAGCTATATTGTCCAAACTACTTAAATCAAATATAGATAATATAAATGCTTATCCAATTGCATCTACTGCAGATACATTCAAAGATGTGAACCGTGTTTTTGCGATTTTGTTTACAAACAATTTTGATATTAATTGGAACAGTATTTATGAAAATAGACTAATTCGCCCATTTGTACCGGCAGAAGAATTGAAGTTTGTAGCAAATCCCTGTGAATATCCGTTTAGTGAAGATTCTTTGAAAAAAATAGAGTTTTTGAATATACCAGAGGGAAGAGGAATAGATATTTTTACTGATATTCCTTCCGATCAGTTAACAGATTATATGAAAAAAAGAAAAACATTTATATCCGATGTTATTAAGTCAGATATGAAAAGTTTATCAGAGTTTGAATCAAAAGCAATGGTTTGTACCGCTATAACAGATGTGGTGCTACCTGAGACCAAGGTGACAAATCATAGGGTAGAATCCATCTCAACATTGGACACCCTGTTGAATATTGCATCGGAGATGACAGGATTTCCGAGAGAAAGTCTTAACGGCTCCATGCATCTCCTGGATGATCTGAATTTTGATTCTATAAAGGCCGGCGAACTGGTAACATCTGCAGCAGAAGCACTCAATATTACAAAAGAGGTGGATCCTGTCATGCTTGCCGGTGCACCGATAGAAGGTATTGCAAAATATTTTGATACCCTTCTTTCTGAGACCAAGGTGACAAATCAT
>Ga0256833_1003911_pt1 | contig 10099 bp, 9 predicted proteins | sample 356284metaG_FD_190535 | JGI IMG/M metagenome (GOLD analysis project Ga0256833, IMG submission 190535) | Hydrothermal vent microbial communities from Mid Atlantic Ridge, Atlantic Ocean - 356-284 | ecosystem: Environmental > Aquatic > Marine > Hydrothermal vents | place: Atlantic Ocean: Mid...
CCCAGAAGCGGCGCAGCCATGACCAATCGCCCCGCAGGGACGCCATCGGGCGGCCTCCCTGCGGGGTTTTTGCTGGCTGCATGGGCACCAGGGGTGCAAGGCATGCAATTTTTGCACTTCTCAATAGGCGGGGGAAGCAAACAGCCGGTATGGCCGGGTTGAAAGCCTCAACCTGCACGGGCATTCCCGGCCTGCGGAGGCGCGGTTGAGGAATGCCCTGTCCACCGGCTGACCGACCCTGCCCACCTGCAGCGCAGTGTGCTATACTCACCACATTCCCGCCGAGCAGGTTTTGGCGGCTTCTTTCGGAGGTTCCATGAAACGCCTGTTTCCCATTTTGGTGTTGCTGGTCGCTTTGGCTGGGCTGGCCGCGTGCAGCCCGCGCCCAACGGTTACCCCTGTGACGCCCTCTCCTGCGGCTTCCGCGGCAGCCGCCGGCGCCCCCGCGGCTTCCTTGCAGGTGCTCTTTCGCGATGACTTCTCGAACCCCCATAGCGGCTGGGATACCGTGCACGAGAAGGACGCCATCATCGAATACACCCCCCAGGGGCAATACCGCATTTGGCTCAACTATCCTCACACGACCATTTGGGCCAACCCCGGCTTGCAGTTCACCGACACTCGCATTGAGGTGGATGCACTCAAGGCGGCAGGGCCTGATGACAACCAGTTTGGCATCATCTGCCGTTACGAAGATGCCAACAACTTCTACTTCTTCCTCATTAGCAGTGATGGCTACTATGGCATTGGAAAAACTAAAGACGGCAAGCAGAGTTTGTTGACGGGCGAAGGGAACATGACCTTTGCCCGCGAGATTGCCAAAGGGCATGCCCTCAATCACCTGCGCGCTGAATGCGTCGGCACGCATCTGGCGTTGTTTGTCAACGGGCATCATCTGGCGACGGTTTCCGATGCCGATTTCAGCCGTGGCGATGTGGGGCTGATGGTGGGCACTTTCGACGAGCCGGGCGTGGATATTCGCTTTGATAATTTTGCTGTCTATGCGCCCTAAGGGCAGCCCGCCGATAGGGCCATCTGCCTTTTCACCAGCGCGATGAAGATTTACCTCGACACCATCGGCTGCCGCCTCAACCAGGCGGAAATCGAGCGCATGGCGCGGGAATTCCGCGCCGCGGGCCATGAATTGGTGGCTTCCCCCGCGGAGGCCGACCTGGCAGTGGTCAATACCTGCGCTGTCACCGGGCCCGCGGTGGCCGATTCGCGGCAGCGCATTCGGCGGCTGGCGCGGGCGGGTGTGCCGCGCATCGTGGCAACGGGCTGCTGGGCTACCCTGGAACCCGAACGCGCCGCGGCCCTGCCCGCAGTGGACACGGTGGTGCCCAACCCGCGCAAAGATGCGCTCGTGCCGACGCTCCTGGGCCTGCCGCCGGAGCGTTTTGACCTTGAGCCGATTGCGCGGGAGCCCATCCCTGGCAGCCGGGCGCGCACTCGCGCCTTCATCAAGGTGCAAGACGGCTGCGACAACCGTTGCACCTTCTGCATTACCACCGTGGCGCGCGGGCCTGGGCGCAGCCGCCCCGTGGCCGAGGTGCTGGCCGATATCCGCGCAGCCCTGCGGGGCGGCGCGCAAGAGGTGGTGCTCACCGGGGTGCATTTGGGTTCCTGGGGGCATGATTTTACCCCTCGCAGCCACCTGCGCCACCTGGTGCAGGCGGTGCTGCGGGAAACCGCCGTGCCTCGCTTGCGCCTTTCTTCGTTAGAGCCGTGGGACCTGGATGCGGCGTTCTTTGCCCTCTGGGAAGACCGCCGCCTGGCCCCTCATCTGCATTTGCCGCTGCAATCGGGCAGTGCAAGCGTGCTGCGCCGCATGGCGCGCAAGACCACGCCAGAAGCCTTTGCCCGCCTGGTCGAAACCGCGCGTCGCCTGATTCCCGAGGTGGCCATCACCACCGACGTCATCGTGGGCTTCCCCGGCGAAACCGAAAAAGAATTTGCCGAAACCCTGGCCTTCGTCGAGGCGATGGACTTTGCCGGGGGGCACGTCTTTACTTATTCCGAGCGTCCCGGCACGGCCGCGGCCACGATGCCGCGCCCGGTGCCGCTGCCGGTGCGGAAGGCGCGCAACGCGGCCCTGCGGCAGGTGCTGGCGGCCTCGGCGGCCCGCTATCGCCGCCGTTTCGTTGGGCGCACGCTGACCGTGTTGTGGGAAAGCGCCGAGACGCAGCCGGAGGGTGGCTTCCTGTTGCGCGGCATGAGCGGCCATGGCTTGCGGGTCGAGGCGCGCGCCGCCGAAAACCTCTGGAACCGCCTGACCCCGGTGAAAGTTTTGGCTGCCGATGGCCCCGAGCTGCATGCTGCCATCCTTCCTGAGGTAAAATCGGCGTGACGGATGTTTTGTTTCCTCGCTGTGCGCTTTCAAGGTCAGGGCTTTTCAAAAGTCTTGCATTTGATTGCTCCAGAGGCGAAGATCTCTCCTAACCCCCGCCCGAAAAGCGCCTCTGGCGCTTTCGGGCACCCCCTTCCCTCCCTTACCTAAGGGAGGGAAGGGGGAAAGCCGCTCCTGAGCGGAAGCGCCGCAAGGCGCTGAAGTCGAAGGGCGGCTGGGGGATGGGTGAGATTGGCCTCGGAGTGGCAAAATACGGTAGAGTTGGCCATTATTGAAAAGCCCTGTTTCAAGATGGAGGTGAAACATGAGCGATTGCATTTTCTGCAAAATCGTGGCTGGGGAAATCCCCGCCAAGACGGTCTATCGTGACGAGCAGGTGGTAGCGTTCCACGACATCAACCCTGTGGCGCCGGTGCACGTCCTGATTGTGCCCACCGAGCACATTCCCTCGGCTGCCGCAGCCGAGCCGCAGCACGAGGCGCTGCTGGGGCACATGTTCGTGGTAGCGCGACACGTGGCCGAGGAACTGGGTGTGGCTGAGAGCGGCTTCCGCCTGGTGGTGAACAACGGCCCGGAAGCCGGGCAGGAGGTGCCTCACCTGCACATGCACCTGCTGGGTGGCCGGCGGATGGGACGCATTGGGTAGCGCCATGACGATGCCCGATTATGACCACCGTTACCTTGAGGCGGCCTTTGAGGTGCTGGAAGATTACCTCAAAAGCACGGCGCTTTACTGGCCGCTGGATGTCAAGCCACCCAAAGGCGCGCCGCCTTACCCGCAACTGACGCCGGGGAATGTGCTGCTGGCGTTGCGGCGGCTGGAAGCCCACGACGCGGTGGGCGATTTCCCGCTGCGGTTGCGGTCGTTCAAAGGGCAGTGGGGGGCGCATTGGCGGCAAAAGGCCGAGCGCGAGGCGCAGGCCCGCTTGCGGCAGTGGCGTAATTACTTGCAGGAAACCACCGACCGCGCGCCGTATTATCGCTATGAGGTGCGCGAGCGCGTCATTTTGGCATTGCTGGCTGAAGACCTCGGCGCTCTGCCGCCTGAGGTGGCTGAAGACCTGGCCGCGCTGGACCGTGTGCTGCGGGGGGCCTTCCAGGAAGGCCGCTTTGTGTGGGAAGCCCCGTTGGCGCGCGTCTTCCCCCGTGAGCGGTTTTGGTTTCTCTATGGCGCGCTGCAAGAAGAGGGGTAGGGGCGAGAAATCCCTCGCCCCTACGGTATGAAAAGGGGACTTAGCGTTTGAAGCGGAAGCCGCGCTCTTCGGTGTTCAGCACCCAGGCCACCAGTTCGCCCACGCGCAGGGTCAGGTCGTGGGGCTGCCATTCGCGGGCTGCGGGGTAGATGCGGTCGTAGCGGGAAGAGGTGTCGCCGCTGCTCTGCTGGTGGATTTCTTCCAGCAGGCGGCGGAGGCGTGTTTGCCAGTGGGCCAGGTTGGCAGGGGTGAGGTCAACCCAGCCCTGATCGGCGGTATCGGCTTTGATGACCGGGCCGCGCAGCAGCCGTTTGCCATCGGCCAGCAAAATCGGGATGCCAATGGAAATGATTTTCTGCCGCAGGCCGGCGTCAGTGGTGACCAGGGCTTCCAGCGTTGCGGCGGCTTCTTCGGGGGTGGGTTCCAGCGCCTTGTCGAGGGTGCCGTAGGCTTGTTTGAGCAAAAAGGCTTCAAAGAGTAATTTGGAAAGCCGTGGGGGGCCGAGAATTTCGAAGGCTACCGATTCGCCGTATTCGGCTTCCAGTTGGTGCAGGCGGTTGAGGGCGGCTTCCCGCAGGTAGGCGGCGCGGTAGGTGGGGCCCATCGTCGCGGCGTCTAACGCGGCGACGACGTCTTTGCCGGTGTTGCCGCCCAGAATTTCCAGCACGACGTTTTGGGCAATTTCTTCGGCGGTGACCGATTCCATTTGGCCGAGGGCGGTGATCATGGCATATTCCCCGGCGGCGAAAAGGCCATTTTCGCCGGTGTTGATGTAAACGGCTTCCAGCGTGCCTTCCTGCTGCTGGCCGAAGGGGCCTTCCCGCACCAGGTTGGCGGGGTTGGTGGCGTCGACGGCCTGGTCGGGGGGGCAGTCGTAGAGGGCGTAAGGCTTGCCGTGGCGTTTGATGGGACCGTAGCCGATTTGCTTCCAGCCGATCATCGCGGTGGGCTTGATTTCTTTGACCACGGTGGGGCCGTCGGGGGTGCGCGCCATCAGGAAGGTGAGCAACGTTTGCGCGCCGGCGACCGCGGCCTTCGACATCAGCACACGCGAGGGCTTTTCCTCGCCGTGGGTGTAGGGAATGTTCAACCCCATGCCGCCGGTGCCGCTGGTGCCCACTTTGATGTAGGCCTGGGTGCCGGCGCGTTTCATCGCGGCGTGCAAGATTTGCACATGCCGCACCAGCTGGGGAATGTAGAGGGAGGCGAGCAGGCGTTCCACTTCGTCACGCCAGTCGACTTCGGCTTGCGGCTTTTCCATTTGCCCTTTCAGGTGGCGGGCGGTGGTGTAGACGTCCTGGTAGGCGACCACGGTGGCGGTGTTCATGCAATCCACCACGATGTGGGCTGGCAGGCCGCCGAGGTTGCCCCATGTGCCGGTGATGAGCTGGTAGAGCAGAGAGGCTTCCAAAATTTCGTCGTTGAGGCTGCCAAGGATGTCATCGACCAGCTGGCGGCGGGTTTCGGGGTTGGCGAGTACGGCCTTGCGGGGCAGGGTGTCTTCGCGCTGCCATTCAACGCGCAGGAAAACATCGCCCCACGCCGGTAAAATTTGCGTGGGGCTGTCGGGGAATTCGGCTTGCAATTGAGCGACGGCTTCTTCGGCTTCAAACTTGCGCAGGGAAGCAATCACCAGGCGGGCGGGGTGGTGGGGAAGCATTTCTCGCGCTACGGCGCGGCCCACCAGGCCGTAGCCGCCGAGGATAAGCACATGCTTGCCTTGGATATCCACAGCACGCTCCTTTGTATCGGGGGATAGTGGCTCGCACCGGTGTGCGACAAGATTAGGATACCCAAAAAACGCCGCAGGCGCAAGGGGGGTGCTGAGGTGCAGGGCTTTTCCATAATGGCCGACTTTATCTGGCGTTTTGTCGCTTTGAGGCTGATCTCGCCCATCCCCCCAGCCGCCCTTCGACTTCAGCGCCTTGCGGCGCTTCCGCTCAGGAGCGGCTTTCCCCCTCCCTCTCTTACCTAAGAGAGGGAAGAGGGTGCCCGAAAAGCGCTTTTGGCGCTTTTCGGGCGGGAGAGTTCTTCGCATTTAGAGCGACCGAGTACACGACTTTTGAAAAGCCCCGCCACTCTGTGCGCCGACTTGAAGACGGCCAGGTTTCATGGTACCCTTTGAAACGCTCTGCCCGGCGTGGCAGAAGCGCTTTATCCGAAACGGAAGTGAGCTCCCTCTGCTTTTCAGGAGTGGTTATGGACGAACAAGCCTTGAAAGCCCTGCTGCGCTCAGCCGAAGCCTTGCCCGACGATGAAGCCCGCCAACGCTGGCTGGACGCGCTGAGCGAAGAGGCGCGGGAAGCCGTGCTTGCCAGTGCCCGAGCCTATGCCGAAGCAGCCTTTGCCGCGGCTTCAGAGCACTTGTGGGTGGCGCAAGAGGTTTTTGACCCCATGAGCCACGGTGAAACCCCCGCAAAGCCTTTGCCCAGGCTCGACCTGCCCTCTCGTCATCACCATGAAGGGGAAGCCAACCCGCACGAAGAAAATGCCGACTGACCCTCTCCCACCGTGGGGAGCCATATCTGGCCTTACGCGCCGCCCCCTGGAAGTGGTTTCCGGGGGGCGGCAGCCATTGGAGGGGGTGCGGGCTTGTTTCACGTCAGCATTTTGGTCGCTTCGGCAAGGTTGAGCCGACCGATGCGGCGGATGGCAGGACGAGCGGCCAACAGCATGGTTAGCAAGATGCCCACCGCGGTGATGATGTAACTGCGCGGGGCAATGTAGGCCGTCATCCAAAACAGGTCGGTGCTAAAGCTCTTTGCCAACGCCACCGTGGTGTACCAGCCCAGCACCAACCCCGGCACTAACGCCAGCAGCCAGAGCACCATGCTTTCCAACGCGATCATGCGGCCAATCCGTTTTACCGGGGTGCCGATGGCCCGCATGGTGGCCAGTTCGCGCTGGCGTTCCAGCACGCTGACCGTCATGGTGTTGAACAAAACGGCAAAAGCCATGCCTACGGCAAAGGCAATGATGAATCCCATAAAGAGATAGAACAGGCCCATGAAGCCGCGCCAGTCGTTTTCCATTTTGCTTTTGACCTGCACGCTGGCTGCTCCGGGCAGGCGGAAAAGGGCTTTTTTCAGGGCTTGCGCGTGGGCGGCGTCGGCGCGCACATACAACAGGTTGAAGATGGGCACCGGCGCGCCAACCCATCGTTCGGCAGTCTTCACGCTTACGAACACCGTCGAGCCATAAAGCTCTTCGGCAAAAGCGCGCACCACGGCTTGCTTTTCGCCAAAGGGCGTTTGCACCTGCACAGTGTCGCCTATCTGCACCCCTAATGCCTGCGCCAGCGGCGGTGTGAGCAAAATGCCGTCGTCACGCAAGGCTTCCGTGGGGGTCACACCATCTTCCAGTTGCCAGCGGTGCATTTGCTGGTCAGGCGGCAGGGCATAAAGGAGCACGTCTTTGTGCTTGCCCTGCGAGCGAAGCGTGACGGGTAGCATCAAGCCCGGCGTTGCCGCCTTCACACCCTGCCAGCGCTGTACTTGTTTTAGCGTGGCTTCGGTTTGGGGGCGGTCGAACACCGTCATCAAATCCCATCGCTCCACCTGCTGGAAGGTGCGGTTGAGGAGGTAGTTCATGGAATCCAGCATTCCCCAGGAGAAGAGCACCAGCACGAAAGCAAAAATCACCGAAAGGACGGTGCTCAGGGCACGTCCGCGGGCCCGAAAGACGTTCCGCAGGGGCAGGCGCACGGCCAGCGAGGTCGAGGGGGGAAGCAGGCGTTCCAGCAGGCTGCGGCGGCCAGGGGTAAGTGCTTCGGCAGGGTCAAGGCGCATGGCCTGGGCTGGCTGCATGTGGGCGCTGTGCCGCGCCGGCCCCCAGGCTGCCAGTGCGGCCATGACCAGGCTAATGCCCAAGCCAATCAGCATCAGGTCGGGGTAAACGCGCGTCTGTATCAGGGGAATGCCCAGCTCGTTGGCATACGTGCGGGTTATGCCGCCCGCGGCGAGCGTGCCCAATCCTGAGCCCACCACAGCCCCCACCGTGCCAACAACCAGCGCCAGAGCCACGTAGTGCCCCATCACCGCCCGGTTGCTGTATCCCAGCGCTTTCATCAGGCCAATTTGGGTGCGCTGGGAACGTACCAACCGCCCTAACATGATGTAAAGCGAAAGCGCCGCCACCAGCAAGATGAGCGCAGGAATGGCCTCGCCCATTTCGCGGTAACCTTCCAGATCCATGTGCAGCGCGGCATTGGAAGGCTGGTCGGCCTGCCAGGTTGCGGAATCCACATGGTAGGGCTGCAATACGGCTTCCACATCGCGCAGCACGGCTTGCTGGTCAGCGTCAGGGGCCAGCAGAAGGCAAAATTCGTTGACCTCATTGGGGGTATGCATCAGGCGCTGGAGGGTCGACAGGGGCAGGAAGAAGACCCCAAAAGTTCGCGCCGAGGGGAGCAGTTCCTGACGGCTGGGGCTGACGATGAGGTATTCCGGGCTGGCGGCAATGCCCCGCACGGTGAAAGTCTGCCTGCGCCCCAGCACCAGGGGAGTGACCGTGTCGCCGGGGTGCAGGTCATACACTTCGGCGAAGTGCGATTCCACCAGCACGCCGTTAGGGTCGTCGGGGCTCAAGTTGCGGCCTTCCAACACCTGCACCCGATTGACGGCGGGCTGGGCTGCTGCCGGGAAGCCAATGAGGCGGGCGCGAATGGGCTCGCCATCGGGCAGCAAGTAGCCGGTATCTACAACCAGGCGGGCCGTGACAGCCCGCACGCCCGCCACGCGTGCCACCTGCGTGGCGGCTTCCGCGGGGGCTGATTGCACCCGTACGGTCAGGTCGGCAAAGCGCAGGGCGTCGTAAGTGTGATGGTACGACGTGCCCAGGTCGCGATAGGCGCCTGTCAGCGAGACCAGGCTGATGACGCCCAACGCGACAATGACAACCAGCGCAAGGTTCTGTGCCCAGGCGGCCCGGAGATCACGCCAGGTTTTCTTCCACAAAGTCAGCGTCATCACAACGCTCCTCCCAAGAAAAGGGCTCTTTGCCCGCTGGGGCAAAGGTGAGGTTTTGGCGTTTTCGAAATGGCGTATCAGCCCGCCGGGGGATTACCAATTCAGGCTCTCCGGCGCTTGCGGGGTGGAGACGAGTTCATCGGCAGATATCGTGCCGCTATGCAGCCGCACGATTCGGTCGGCCATCGGGGCAATGGCCGTGTTGTGGGTGACCAGCACAACCGTCACCCCGGCTTCTCGGTTGAGATCCCGCAGTGCCCGCAACACCTGCCGGCCGGTTTCGACGTCCAGATTGCCGGTTGGCTCATCGGCCAGCAAGAGGGAAGGGCGGCCGGCAAGGGCGCGCGCAATTGCAACGCGCTGCTGCTCACCACCAGAGAGCTGGCTGGGGAAATGGTTGCCGCGGTTCTGTAACCCTACCAGGGCAAGCAATTCAGCCGTGCGGCGCTGGATGGCGGCGTGGTCGCGGGTGGTCAATTCCAGCGCGAAGGCGATGTTTTCCGCTGCGGTTAGGGTGGGAATCAGGTTGAAGAACTGGAAGACAAAGCCCACTTTCTGGGCGCGGTAGGTTGTAAGGCGATGGTCATCATATTGCGTAATGTCTTCCCCTTCGACCAACACCCGCCCCGAGGTCGGTCGGTCCAGGCCGCCGAGCAGGTTGAGAGTGGTGGTCTTGCCAGAGCCGGAGGGGCCCAGCAACACGACAAACTGGCCGGCGGGAATTTCCAGGTTGAGCCTGCGCAAAGCGTGGACTTCTACTTCCCCCATGTGGTAAGTTTTGCTCACATCCTGAAGGGCAATCAGAGGGGGCATGGTGCGCTCCTTATGGATGGATTGAGTGACGAGAGGTCATCAGGCTGATTTCCAAAAAAATGGCAAAAACTATCGTCATTTTCCAGAATGTAGCGCTTCTGGCAGCATACTTTGGATAAAAAACTCGGCCATTGGCTGCCAGTGGGCGTGCAGGTCAAAGTCTTGAGGGGAAACCACCCACAATAACAGCAGACCCTCGAACTGGACGATGAACGCCACGGCCATTGTCTCCGGGTCGTGTGGCCGCAGTTCGCCGCGTGTCATGCCTTCGGCGAGCAGGTTGGCGAGCACGGCTTTGTAACGGTGGTAATAGCCCTGCATGGCGGTGCGCACCGGGCCGGTGCGGGTGGCAAGGGCATAGATTTCGTGGATGAACGGCATGGCGGCCTCGAAGATGCCCACACTCTCTTCGGCGCTGCGGGCAATCTGGCGCAAACGCTCGGGCACGGGGCGTTCGTGGTCAGCCGCGGTGCGCACGAGATCGCGCATGATCAGGTTGAACGTTTTGTCTACCAGCGCCTGCAAAATGGCGTCTTTGCCGCGGAAATACCAGTAAAGCGCGCCCTTGCTGAGGTTGGCCTCTTTGGCAATATCATCCATGCGGGCTTTGTAGAACCCCCGGCGGGCGAAGACCCGCCGGGCGGCTTCGAGGATCTGGTTTTTGCGCTCTGCGCTGACATCGGGACGGGGGGGCATGAGCACCTCTTCAAATAACTGACTGACTGGTCAGTATGGAGTATAAACTTGGCGCTTGCGGTTGTCAAGGACGACCGCCTGCT
>Ga0256833_1003912_pt1 | contig 10099 bp, 10 predicted proteins | sample 356284metaG_FD_190535 | JGI IMG/M metagenome (GOLD analysis project Ga0256833, IMG submission 190535) | Hydrothermal vent microbial communities from Mid Atlantic Ridge, Atlantic Ocean - 356-284 | ecosystem: Environmental > Aquatic > Marine > Hydrothermal vents | place: Atlantic Ocean: Mid...
ACATATGAATATCAACCCCAAGTACTACCCGTATTGGATTCAGAGTTTGATTCAAGCCATCTCTGAATTAGATCCGCAATACACACCGGAATTAGGAGATTTATGGCGAGAAGTGGTTACTCCCGGTGTTAATTACTTAGCAGATGGATGGTAATTTTGGAATAGAAATTAAGATATTACATTTTATAAAATAAAAAAGCTTCCTGAAATAAGGAAGCTTTTCTTTTGGGTGGAAGACCGGTTTCGAACCGGCGACCTTCGGAACCACAATCCGACGCTCTAACCAGCTGAGCTACAACCACCATTTATTTTATTCGGACAGCTACTTCTCTGTTGTAGCGAAGCTGCCTGTCCCGATGGTGCAACTTCGGGAAGCTACAACCACCATTTATTTTATTCGGACAGCTACTTCTCTGTTGTAGCGAAGCTGCCTGTCCCGATGGTGCAACTTCGGGAAGCTACAACCACCATTTATTTTATTCGGACAGCTACTTCTCTGTTGTAGCGAAGCTGCCTGTCCCGACGGTGCAACTTCGAGAAGCTACAACCACCATTTTTGCTTATTTTAATAAGCGAGTGCAAATGTACACTAAATCTTTTTTTTACAAAAATATTTTAAATTAAATCCACAAAATATTTTACCTCAAAACACGAAACGATCCTTTTTTATTTATTGTTGAGTATATTACAATAAAAAGCCACCCGATGGGTGGCTCTTACATTGGGGAATCTATTTATTCTAATTGATACTTACATTGCAAGTTGCCGTGCCGGTACCACTCACTTGTACATTACTGACCGATCCGGAGCCGGAGGCTTCTGAATCTACGTGTACCGTATAAGTACCATCATTCACACCTATAAAGGTAAATGAACCATCGTTTTCCGTTTGAGTACTAATGGTTTCACCATTTACATCAATACTGACCAAAGCATTTGCAACAGCTGTGCCTGAGGCAGTTACGGTACCGGATATTTCTCCGGTTTGATCTAAATCACAAGCTCTGAAATCAGCATCAAAATGACAACCCACTATACTGGAAACACTGGAAATCCATTCTCCAAACCAATTTCCTAGAAAATCAAAAGAATCATTGATATCCAAGTCCAATAAAAATTCAGAAGTATCTCCTTCTTCCACAACCAAAGCAGGGGAAATAGCAACTGTGTAACTTCCTTGTGCATCTGCATTCAAATCATAACTGGTGCCATTTGACAAATGAACAGAAGCCGTATTTAAGGTAACCCGTACTTGATCATAAGTACCGGCATCTACATTCTCAGTGACCACTGTTTCTGTGTCTCCATTGGTCAATCCCACCATATTAAAAGAAGTATTTCCTTCAAAAACAGTGGTATAAGTCCCATTTGTATTGTGTAATTCTATTTTAGCAATTCCCACATTTGCCGCTGTTACAAAATCAAAGGGAAAGGGGTCATCTGTCAATTTAACTTTTACCGCACCTTGATTTTCCGGAATAGCATTATCATCTTTTTTACAAGAAATCAATGCGCTCAATACTACTGTTACAAACAATACTTTTTTAATCAAATTTTTCATCATTTTTACATTTTAAATTAATACTGAATAATTTTACATTTTTTCAAACGCCAAAACAATGCCAATATTCTAAAACCGATTGTAACTTGAGTTACTTATTTAGAATAATTATAAATAATTTAAGCTTTTTTTATCAGAAATATAACAATATCAGTTCACCATATTACTTCCTATATATATTTTGTAACTTTGTCTCGTATGATAGAGGTAATAATTATAGGAGGCGGGAATGTAGCCCGGCATTTGGCGCAAGCTATATTGGAATCTGATGGGATACAACTAGTCCAAATCTACAATCGAACGCTACAAACTATTGAAGATTTTAAAAATAAAACAAGTATTACCGACCATATTAAAGCATTAAAAAAGGCTGGTATTTATATTATTTGTGTAAGTGACCAAGCCATTGCCGGTATTTCAGAACAATTGCCTCAAAATAATTCTTTAGTAGTACATACTGCCGGTGGCGTGGATATGGAAATACTCAACAAGCATCGTAATATGGGTGTTTTTTATCCGCTTCAAAGTTTTTCAAAAGATCGAAAAATCAATTTTAACGAAGTGCCTATCGGTATAGAAGCCAACACTCCTGAAAATGAAGCATTGCTCCAACAACTAGCCGATGGCCTACAAAACAAATACTTTTTAATTGATTCTAATCAACGTAAAAAACTACACATTGCCGCCGTTTTTGTCAACAATTTTGTCAATCATTTATATTATATCGGACAAGATATTTGCAAAAAAAACAATCTAGACCCTGCTATTTTAAATCCATTAATACAAGAAACCGCTCAAAAAACAGTACCCATGAACCCATTGGATGCACAAACAGGACCGGCACGCAGAGGTGATACAATTACTGTAAAAAATCATTTAAAAAAGTTAACCGGAATCAACAAAGAAATTTATAAATTGCTCTCCCAATCAATAGCCGATACGTATGGAAAAAAGTTATAAAGAAATACTACCTCAAATCACCACCTTTATTTTTGATGTAGATGGGGTGCTCACCAACGGCATTGTAGATGTTATGAGCAACGGAGATTTAGTACGACATATGAATGTAAAAGACGGTTTTGCGTTGAAAACTGCCATTGATGCCGGATACCGTGTGGCTATTATTTCCGGTGGAAACAACGAAGGGGTTCGCAAACGCCTCAATGGATTGGGCATAAAAGATATTTACCTGAGTGTTCATAATAAGTTGCAAATTTTTCATGAATATTGTCAACTCTACCATCTCAAACCGGAAAATATCCTTTATATGGGCGATGATATACCCGATACTGAAGTGATGAAAGCGGTAGGACTGGCTTGTGCTCCGCAAGATGCCGATTCGGAAATTCAACGTATTGCCCATTATATTTCTCATAAAAAAGGAGGCAAAGCCTGTGCTAGAGATGTGATTGAACAAGTACTGCGTGTTCAAGGAAAATGGCCTGGAAATGCCACCCTCATTACATCTGATTAATCATTAAAACCCTAAAATAGATGAAAACCCAACTTTTTTTCCTACTGTACCTATTCCCGATTGTAATCTTTTCTCAAAATGTCTTGGGCAAATGGAAGACCATAGACGATGTCACCGGAAAAGAAAAATCCATTATTGAAATTTATCAAGAAAATGGTAAAATATATGCCAAGGTAATTCAAATACTGACTCCGGGAAAAGAAAATAAACGCTGTACCGAATGTGAAGGAGCCAATAAAGACAAGCCTATCTTAGGAATGGTTGTCATCAATGGATTATCACAAGATGATGATGAATGGAATGGAGGAACAATCTTAGACCCCAACAACGGTAAAACCTACAAATGTTACATTACTCTAGAGAGTGAAAATAAACTGAAAGTAAGAGGTTACATCGGTTTTTCACTAATCGGAAGGACCCAATATTGGTACAGAGTGCCATAAATCGACACAAAAGATTCCCGTAAATCAATTTGAGAACGAAAGTTTGAAATTATCCACATCCCTTTTATTTTTTCTTTTTCAATAAAGGGACAAATCTAAAATCGCCGAGTGCTTTTTTCTTAAAATTGGTTTCGCTTATACGTTCGTACAAATACATGGTTTGCGTTGTATCACCCACCGGAATAACCAGCTTCCCTCCTATTTTTAATTGACTGAGTAAGGGTTTAGGCACATAAGGAGCGCCCGCTGTTACAATAATCCCGTCAAAAGGCGCATATTCAGGCAAGCCTTTGTAACCATCTCCAAAAGACATATATTTGGGTTTATAACCCAGTTTAGGTAAGAATAATTTTGTTTTTTTAAACAATTCATTTTGACGTTCCACAGTATATACACGCGCACCCATCTCTATCAACACAGCCGATTGGTAGCCGCTTCCGGTACCAATTTCCAATATTTTAGCATTGGGAACTACCTGCAATAACTCGGTTTGAAAAGCAACGGTATAGGGTTGTGAAATGGTTTGATCGGCAGCTATGGGAAAAGCCTTGTCCTCATATGCATGCGATTCCAATGCCGAATCCATAAACAGATGACGCGGAATTTTAGCAATAGCCTGCAGGACCGCTTTAGATTTTATCCCTTTGCCGGCAATAATTTCCACCAATCTGTTTCGTAAACCTTGATGTTTGGGTGTATCTTTCAATATAAGCTGTTTTAGAGGATAAAAATACACATATTATCCAATATTAGATTTTATTATTTTGTAAATTTGTCAAACCAAATTCAAAACATATTAAAACATTTATACAATGAAAAATATTGCAGTAATCGGTGCCGGAACTATGGGAAATGGTATCGCTCACGTATTTGCCCAAAACGGCTACAAAGTTAATCTGATTGATATTTCACAAGATGCTATTGATCGGGGTATCGCCACAATTACCAAAAATCTAATGCGCTTATTGAGTAAAGAGCGAATTACCGAAGAAATCAAAGACAATACACTCCAAAATATTACCAGCTTTACCAGTATCAGCTCCGGTGTTAAAAATGTCGATTTGGTAGTTGAAGCCGCCACTGAAAATACTGAATTGAAGCTTAAAATATTCAAAGAATTGGATAAAGAAACCCAACCCGATTGTATTTTGGCTTCCAATACCTCATCTATTTCCATTACCGAAATCGGAGCTGTTACCAACCGGCCCGAACAAGTAATCGGGATGCACTTTATGAATCCGGTTCCTATTATGAAATTGGTAGAAATCATCAGAGGCTACTCAACTTCTGATGCGGTTACTCAAACTATAATGGAGTTAAGCAAAAAACTAGGGAAGACACCGGTAGAAGTCAATGATTATCCCGGGTTCGTCGCCAACAGAATCTTAATGCCGATGATCAATGAAAGCATTGAAACTTTATACAATGGAGTAGCCGGTGTTTCTGAAATTGATACGGTTATGAAACTAGGTATGGCACATCCAATGGGTCCTTTGCAATTAGCCGATTTTATCGGATTAGATGTCTGTTTATCCATTCTTAATGTGATGTACGATGGTTTTAAAAACCCAAAATATGCTCCTTGCCCATTACTGGTTAATATGGTAAGAGCCGGAAAATTAGGCGTTAAATCCGGCGAAGGATTTTATGACTATTCAGAAAGTAGAAAAGCCGAGAAAGTTGCGACTATGTTTCGTTAAAAAAATAAGCCACTATTTTTAAAAAGACGCAATATTTTGCGTCTTTTTTTGTTTATATAGATGTATTTATATCTATTATTCATAATAAAGGTAATTGCGTGTTGTTTTTTTATTACATTTGACACATTAAACTTTTGGATATAGCAGTTGTCTTACTATTGTTAGCAAGATCGATTAATCTAAATTTTAATAAGCATCCCAAAACTAACTAACTATGAGATACTTTCTACTTATCTTCTTCGGTATAGTGATTATCAATCCAAGTTGCGCACAAGAATATTCCGATTATTTAGGAGCCGGTCACGCAAATGGAATCACCGTAACCTCTAGTAGTGAACAGCATAAAGCCAATTGGAATGAGGTGGCTGCTGCCGAAAACACCATTAATGGAAAAGGCTTGGATGGACGCCTTTTGGAAACATCCCGTTTCTTGTCTCAAGCTACTTTCGGTACTGATTTGAATTATATTAAAAATGTGTCTGAAAATTCTTTTGAAGATTGGATTGACCGGCAATTCACACTCCACGCTCCATCTATGGGTGATTTATCCATTACTATTTACCAGCAAGCCAAGCAAATGTATGCGGACAATGGCGGCGATCCGGATGAATATTTCGGACCGGAAGCACAACATTTTTTGTTTAGTTGGTGGCAAATCAATATGAATAACGAAGATTTACTCCGGCAAAGAATAGCCCTGAGTCTCAGTGAAATTTTTGTGATTTCGTGGGATTCCAATTTGGATAATTACGGTGCCGGTTTAGGTTATTACTACGATACATTGGCAGACCATGCCTTTGATAATTTTGAAGATTTATTGTTGGCCGTAAGTCTGCATCCTATGATGGGTGGTTATTTAAGTCATTATAATAATCCTAAGAGCATTCCGGCTCAGAATATCCATCCCGATGAAAATTATGCCCGAGAAATTATGCAACTTTTTACCATCGGACTTTATGAATTAAATGATGATGGCAGTTATAGAACCGATAGCAATGGAGATCGAATTCCTACTTATGACAATAATGATATAAAGGAATTTGCCAAGGTTTTTACCGGCTTAGGTCCCGGTGCAGTAAATGACAATCCCTATGGCGTGGTTGCCGATTTTGGTGTCAATTTTTACTTTGCCAAAAAAGATACTCCTATGAAAATGTATAATGCGTGGCATCAGTCCGGACCCAAACATTTGCTAAATGGCTATACCATTCCCAGCGGTCAGTCCGGAATGCAAGATATCAAAGATGCAATACATCACCTTTTTATGCATCCGAATGTAGGACCTTTTCTGGCGAAACATCTCATTCAAAGATTGGTAAAGTCTAATCCCAGCCCTCAATATATTTCAAGAGTTACAGCCGCTTTTAATAACACCAATGGAGAAAGAGGAAATATGAAAGCAGTGATTAAAGCCATTCTATTAGATGAAGAAGCCCGATCTTGCAATTGGATTAACAATCCCAATCAAGGAAAACTACTAGAGCCTATGTTGCGTTACTTTAATGTAGCCCGTCAAATACCTATAGATAATCCTTCCGGACTGGATTGGAATATCGGTTATTATTTTTACAAACAAACCGGACAAGCACCCCTGGGTTCTCCCAGTGTTTTTAATTTCTTTTTACCCGATTTCAAGCCCAATGGACCCATTAGTGATGCCGGATTGGTTGCTCCTGAATTTCAAATACACAATTCCGTAACAAGTATTGGTTATTTGAATGAAGTAGATTTATGGACCTATCCCAATTGGGGATATCCCATTTTAAATACGTGGGATTTAGGACTGGAAGATGCTACGTTAGATTTTACAGCCTTAAAGTATTATGCAAAAGACCCTGAGGTGTTGATCAACGAATTGGACAAGCTCTTTACCCACGGATTATTATCCGATGAAACCAGACAGATTATTAAAGATGCTATTGACCCGATCAGTGGCAATGACCCTTCTATTGATTACCTATTTTACCGTGTTAAAATGGCTGTTTACCTACTATTAATCAGTCCTGATTATGCCATCTCCAAATAACAAATCATGAACAAATCTATCCTTACATCCCGTCGTAAATTTTTAGGTAACTCCTGTGCCGCCATTGGATACACTACTTTATTTTCGTCATTGATTAATCTAAAAGCATTTGCCGCTGCTACATTGGACAATTCATCTACTATTGCCGCAGGAGACTATAAAGCACTTGTTTTTATAGCACTTGCCGGTGGAAATGATTCCTTCAATATGCTTATTCCCAGAGGAAATACCGAGTATGGTGAATACGCTGCCACACGTTCCAATCTAGCCATTCCTCAAAACGATATTTTACCCATAAATCCCATTACAACCGATGGAAGGCTTTTTGGTTTACATCCCAGTATGACCGGTATTCAAAACCTTTTTGAAAATAATAAATTGGCTTTTTTGAGTAATGTAGGTACATTGGTAGAACCTACTACTAAAACCGGTTTTGAGAATGGAACAGCACAAAGACCTTTGGGCTTATTTTCTCATGCCGATCAACAACAACAATGGCAGACCGGCCGCCCCCACGAACGTTCCAATATTGGCTGGGGCGGTAGAATAGCCGATTTGATTCAATCTATGAATAGCAACGACAGCATCTCGATGAATATATCCTTGGAAGGAATCAATCTTTTTCAATATGGACAAGAAGTAATTCCTTATGTCATAAACAACGAAGGCAGTATCGGGATTAGAGATTATAATGCTACCGACCCCTTTAGCCTGCTGCGAACTACTGCACTCAACTCGATGTTAGACAAGGATTATCAAGATGTTTTTAAGAACACCTATGTCAATACGATTAAATCTTCCAACGATTCCAGTATTGCTTTTCAAAATGCTGTGGATGCCATACCAGAATTTAATGCAGCCTATCCGGATGATTATTTTTCTGGTCAACTCAGAATGGTGGCTAAGACCATTGCCGCTAGAGATACTTTAGGTTTTTCCAGGCAGATATTTTATGTACAACTAGGTGGATGGGATAATCACGATGAACTGCTCATCAACCAAAATAATTTACTGACGACCCTGAACAATGGTTTAAAATATTTTAACGATGTAATGGAAGAATTAGGAGTTTCTGATAAGGTAACCAGTTTTAGTATTTCAGATTTTGGTAGAACATTAACCTCCAACGGCAATGGTACCGATCATGCATGGGGTGGCAATGTGATGATGATGGGAGGCGCCGTAAAAGGCAAAGATATGTATGGAAACTATCCTCCTGTGGTTCTCAATTCTGCTATAAACATCTATGACAGCATATTAATTCCTACTACTGCTACCGATTTGTATTTTGCAGAACTGGCGCAGTGGTTTGGCGTTTCTAATAGTGATTTAAATATGATTTTCCCGAATCTATCCAATTTTTATGATACAAATTCCGGCGTACCACCTATTGGATTTATGAATATATAGTGTATGAAAAAAATAATTATTATAGTACTCATCATCTTCGGAATACATCGTAGTGTAGCGCAATGTAACACCGATAGACACAGCACCTCATGGTTTGACGGATGGATCTCTTGTCAAAAAACGAGCAACCCCAATTCAGAAAGAGGCGTTACTCATTGGATATTATACGATTTGGGGAGTATTTACGCATTATCCACCACAAAACTGTGGAATTCTAATGACCCATCTCATCTAGAATATGGTGTACAACAAGTGTATTTTGACTATTCAATTGATGGTATAAACTGGAATTCATTGGGTAGTATTCATTTTCCTGAAGCATCCGGAAAAACCACTTATGAAGGAACCGATGGTCCTGATTTTGACAATAAACTTGCCCGGTATGTGTTATTGACCCCTACATCCAATTACGGTGGTAGTTGTTATGGTTTTAGTGAATTAAAATTAAATATCGGCAATGAAGTGCAAGCTATAGATCCCGATTTGGGTTTTGCTGTCCTAGCCTATCCCAACCCTTTTCAAAATGAGATTAGTATCCGTATAGACACTTTCTATCCGGATAAAAAAATTGACTACAGCATCACTGATTTACTTGGTAAAACTTTGTATTACAAATCATTGGACAACCCTAGCGGATCTAATACGGTGACTATTTCTACTAATGAGATTAATCTGGCTACCGGTATCTATTTCTTAAGTGTACAGCAAAATAATCAAACACAAACTATTAAAATCGTAAAAGAATAAAAAAAGCCTCATTGAAAACCTTTACAGCTTCCAATGAGGCTTAAAAAAATAAAAAATTCCTACAGCCATTGTAAGAAATAATCCATCATTTCTTCTTTTAGTTCATAGTGTAACTTAATATAGGTCTTCATATCATCTCTCAAACTTCCTTGTTCTCTTCGTAATCTACCATCCAATTCTTCAGTCATATCAACACTTTCAATGATATTTCGCTTTCTGCGAATACGCTGTAATAATTGTCCTATTACTTCTCTTTCTCTAATAATTTTATTTTGATATCCACCTAGCGGGCGCATTGCCTCCATCCCCAAATTTCTAGAAGCTATATCTTCTAATTTTTCTTCGAATTCATCCATTTCAGCCAAGTGAAATCTCAATTCTCTCTTCCAAACATCTAAGTTAAATTTCAAATCACTTAGATATAATAATTTCGTCTGCATAATGCTATAAATTTTATAATTATTAATTCTATTTTAAGGTATAAAAATACGATTTTTTTTTATTGTGAAAAATTATTTACAAATAATATTTACACTTAAATTTTAATAGAATTATAATCCAAATAATAAATCAATTTTAATGATAGTTGATGGGTAACAGGTTCCTTAAATAAATTATCCATATTATCGATAAAACTGAGTTGCGCATGTGTGTTTTGATCAAAAATAGCATTCCGATACAAGGCAACCAATTGACTTCCGGGTGCAAACTCCAGTGAATAACTCAAATCCAAATTCC
>Ga0256833_1003913_pt1 | contig 10096 bp, 9 predicted proteins | sample 356284metaG_FD_190535 | JGI IMG/M metagenome (GOLD analysis project Ga0256833, IMG submission 190535) | Hydrothermal vent microbial communities from Mid Atlantic Ridge, Atlantic Ocean - 356-284 | ecosystem: Environmental > Aquatic > Marine > Hydrothermal vents | place: Atlantic Ocean: Mid...
GACGGGAAGATATACCTTGAGGGGCAGGACGTTACGACCATAACCACCAAGGAAGAACTGCTTGACTACAGGAGAAAGGTTCAGATAATATTCCAGGATCCATTTGCTTCGCTTAACCCTCGCTTCAGGATCTTTGATGTCCTTGAAGAGCCGCTCCTCATACACGGAATAGGTGAGACGAGGGCAGAACGTGAGGAGCTAATCTACAGGGCCCTTGAGATGGTCAAGGTTACTCCCCCCGATGAGTACGTGAGCAGGTTCCCCCACATGCTGTCCGGCGGCCAGAGGCAGCGTGTGGCAATAGCGAGGGCGCTGATACTTAACCCGGAGTTCATAGTTGCTGACGAGCCGGTCTCGATGCTCGACGTTTCGATCCGTGCCGAGATTCTCGAGCTCATGAAGGAGCTGAAGGACAGAATGGGGGTCACCTATCTTTACATCACCCACGACATGTCGACTGCCAGGTATTTCGCCGACTGGATGGCGGTGATGTATCTTGGAAGGATAGTTGAAATGGGTCCAGCAAAACGGGTCATAGACAACCCCCTACACCCATACACGAGGGCACTACTCGCGGCCGTTCCAGAGCCCAAACCTGAGCGCAGGAACGTGATCAAGGAGCTTCCCATTAAGGGTGAGGTTCCGAGCGCCGTTGACATACCGCCTGGATGCAGGTTCCACCCGAGGTGTGTGTACTTCCAGAAGGGGCTCTGTGATGCCAAGCAGCCACAGCTTATTGAATACGAGCACAACCATTTTGCGGAGTGCCACCTGGTTGGCAAGTTCTGATACCCCTTTCCTTTTTGGTGATCGAAATGGGTTCCCGTCCCTTTTCTTACTGGCCGATAAAGGTCGGCTTGCTGCTCATAGTAAGTGCCCTCTTGATGTCTGTGATTGGGCTCCACAAAAGCCCCGTGAGGTACTCCGAATCGGGGGTTCTTGGTCCGGGATTTCATCTTCTTGGAAACGGCTCTTTTGAAGACAGTCATTTTTACTCAAACAGAACTCTCGAACTTTATTCAAGGAACGCCTCAGTGGTTATAAGCTGGGAGGGTTCGAGGGAGTACTCACTGAACATCACCGCTGACATAAGGATACACCCCTCGGGCAGACCGAGAGTAAAGGTTATCTCCGGAAACGTCAGTTACACTTACGAGGTCCTCTCCTACGAGTACCCGTACTCAGACCTTGCGTTGCCGGCGCTCGTGACCACAATCCTCGGAACTATACTGGTGTTCGTGGGCTACCTGAAGCTTAAAGGCGGGGGGTGATAGTTTGAGGAACCTTGACTATGGGGACGTTGTGAGGGTTGTAGAGGGATTCATACGGGAGAAGGTTGAAGAAACGGGTGCCGAGGGTGTTGTAGTGGGGATAAGCGGCGGTGTAGACAGTGCCACAGTCGCGTACCTCGCCGTTAGGGCCCTTGGACGGGAGCGGGTTCTCGGCCTGATAATGCCCTACTTGGAGAACCGCGACCTTGAAGATGCCAAACTCGTCTGCGAAAGCCTCGGCATTCCTTACAAAGTGCTCAATATCAAGCCAATTGTCGATGAATTTGAAAGGACCGTTGGAGACCTTGATAGAAAGAGCAAGGGCAACGTCATGGCCAGGACAAGAATGGTCTTACTTTACGCCCATGCCAACGCGATGAACTACCTGGTTTTGGGAACCAGCAACCGGAGCGAATTTCTAACTGGATACTTCACTAAGTGGGGGGACGGTGCAAGTGACTACGCTCCTCTGATAAACCTGTACAAGACGGAGGTATGGAAAATTGCAGAGCTTATCGGTGTCCCCGAAAACATAATCCAGAAAAAACCATCAGCTGGTCTCTGGGAGGGACAGGCGGATGAAGATGAGCTTGGAATAAGCTACCGCCTCCTTGACGAGATCCTCTGGCGCATGGTTGACCTCCGAAAACCAAAGGGGGAGATAGCCGGGGAACTCGGACTGCCCGTGGAAAAGGTTGAGTACGTGGAAAACCTCGTCAGGAAGAGCGAACACAAGAGACGCCTTCCAACTGGCCCCTCTTTTTGAGGTGAGTGGATGAGGAAGGGCTATCTCTTTGTGTTCATGGCGGCCTCCACCTGGGGAACCCTTGGAATATTTGCAAGGTATTTGGATGATTTTGGGCTTGACGCATTCACTATGGTCTTTTATCGGGTTCTCTTTGCGTTGATATTCCTAAGTGCATACCTCAGGCTCGTGGGAGTTGGCTTCTCCATAGCTCCCTCGAGACTAAAATTTTATGCCCTCTACGGTTTTTTCAGTATATTCCTGTTTTACACCCTCTACTTCTACACGGTAACGATATCCTCGGTGTCCTTTGCAGTTCTGTTGCTTTATACTGCCCCCGTCTATTCAATCCTTCTCGGGAGGCTCCTGTTTGGGGAGAGGTTAACTCCGGAGAAGATCGCGGCACTGTTCATGGTCCTGTTTGGTGTTTTACTCGTCAACGGGCCGAACGGGGGCTTCTCGACAAGGGCACTTGTTTTCGGTCTCTTAACTGGCTTCACCTACGCCCTCTACGGTGTTTTAGCGAAGTTTGCAGTTAGTAAAGAAGAACCCGAAAAGGCACTGTTCTACACACTTCTCTTTGGCCTTCTCTTTCTCACGCCGTTTTCGAGGTTCTCTGTCCCGATGGGTGCTCTGCCTTACCTCTTTGCACTGGCATTACTTCCGACGTTTTTCGGGTACATCCTCTACAATCACGCCCTCAAGGAGGTGGAAGTTAGTAAGGCGAGTATAGTCGCAACTGTGGAGCCGGTTGTTGCTATAATCTTGGCGTTCATTCTCTTTGGGGAGACCCTTACGTGGCTTCAAATTCTCGGTGCAGTTCTTATAATCGGGGGGTCCATTCTCGTCCACTTGGGGGACGGAAAGAGCGAGAAAGAAGGAAGTCAGATGTAGAAGTACCTCTCCAGCTCCCACTCCGTGACTTTCTTGGTATCGAGTGGGAGCTCCTTAGATTCGAGGTAGGAGACGTAATCTTTCCACTCTTTCTCCTTGTAGGTTACGAAGTTCTTGTAAGCACTTCCGAGTGCCTCCTGGACAACCTTGTCCTTTTTGAGTTCATTCAGTGCCTCACCGAGGCTTCCCGGTAGCGTCTCTATTCCAAGGCTCTCACGCTCTTCTGGGCTCATCTCGTAGACGTTGGTCTCGACGTAGGAAGTGGGTTCAAGCTTCTTCTTTATGCCGTCGAGACCTGCCTTGAGTATGGCCGCGAAAGCTAAATACGGGTTTGTGCTCGGGTCTGGGCAGCGATACTCTATCCTGGCGCTCTTGCCCCAGAAGGCCGGAACGCGTATCAGGGCACTCCTGTTGCGGTAGCCCCAGCTTATGTAGACTGGTGCCTCATAACCGGGAACGAGACGTTTGTAACTGTTCACTGTCGGGTTGGTTATTGCAGTGAGGGCTTTGGCGTGCTTGAGAATTCCTGCCACAAAGTGAAGGGCCGTCTCGCTCAGTCCCTCTTTACCCATGAAGGCATTTTCACCTTCTTCCGAAAGGTTTATGTGGAGGTGCATTCCGTTGCCGGGGAACCCGTATATTGGTTTGGGCATGAACGTGGCGTAATAACCGTGGATCTCTGCCACCGCCTTAACGAGGTACTTGAAACTGACTATGTTGTCGGCCGTCTTGAGGGCGTTTGAGAACCTGAAGTCTATTTCGTGTTGGGCTTTTCCCACTTCGTGGTGCAGGACTTCTGGAACGAGGCCAAAAGCTGGCATGTACAGCGCTATCTCCCTCTTTAGGGCCCTTGCCTTGTCCAGGGTCACGAGGTCAAAGTAGCCTCCGTGGTCGGGAATGTCGAGCTCCCAGCTTCCGTTCTTTTTGAAGAGGTAGAACTCTGGCTCTGGACCAACGTAAGCTGAGTATCCTTCCTTTGCAAGCTCCTCCAGTACGCTCTTGAGAATTCCCCTTGGATCGGCCCAGTAGGGTTTGTCGTCCTTGTATATGTAGCCGTAGACCCTCGCTATTCCCTCCCATGGAACCTCGGCGTAAGTTTCGGGATCTGCCTTGAATATCAGGTCGCTGTCCTCTATGCCCTGGAATCCGGGTATTGAAGAGCCATCAAAGGCTATTCCGTCTGTGATGGCCTCTTCATACCTGTCGGCTGGCACTTCCATTCCCTTGGGGACCCCGTTTATGTCCACGAACACAAGCTGGAGGAACTTTGCTCCCTCGGGCACTTTGGTTTCTACAACGGGCGCGGTTTCGTTCATTCACATCACCTACTATTTGGGTGTTCGTTCAATATTTTCGGGATATGCTGAATATCTTCGTAGATAAAAGCCTTTCTTTTGAGTTTTTGTCTAAGTGACAAGAGAGCTGGGAGCGGGTGGGATAATTGACTGTAAAATGTTTAATTATCGTGGATGTACAGGTTATTTTGACGTATTCATTGCAACAAACTTTATTCGGGCTGTTCCATACTAACCTTTATGTCGAGGGTAGAGGAGTTCATTGGTCGAGAGATCTCGAGGATAAACAGACACCTACCTCTGAGACGTCCAACCCTGGCTGAACTCATTGTCATGGATGAGCCATTCGTTCTCCTCAGGGATGGAAGCAGACACTATTTCAGGAGGGCTGAACTGGATATGATATCATCCTTACTCGACGAAGATGAGGGCGATAAACTCAGACTGCCTATAATCTTGGAGATAAGCACTCTTTACAGGGGATACTTCAGGGTCAGGGGGGAAGTCGAAATCAAAGTTATAAATGCAGTCATCGGGGAGGGGAATGAGTTTGAAGATGGTCTCTATCCGAGGTACCTGCTGGGTAGGGTAAGGAGGGTCCTCCCAACAACTACTACCTATGCCTTTGTGGCGGAGTGATGGCTATGGACGATTCCAGGGTGTTCAGGGACTACCTCATCTTCACCGTTCCACACATAACGGTCTTCGCAGGCGCCCTATTTGGACTGCTCGTACTCCTTGGCCTGAATGTCGAGCTCTCGGCAGGGATCTTTGCTGTCGTCTACGGGTTCATGCTCACAGTTTTGGCCCTTATCATACGCCCTCACGTTGCCCACCTGAGGCTCTACTGGGTTTTTTTAGCCTTCTCTCTCCTTGTATTCGGCGCCGGTTTGGTTACCCTATTGGTCTCTCTCACCCTGGGGTAGGTTTATATGGAGTTTGCACAACTATGAGTGGTGGAAGCCATGAGGGGGTTGGGTGTGGTTCTTTCTCTCATCCTGGTCACGTCTCTGCTGTCCCCTCTGATTTCGGGGATGGCTATGGTAACCTTTACAACCGAGGATTCAATTAAGGTCCTTCCAGGAGATTACTCCTCAGGTTACATAAAGGTTCAAAATCCCTCAACCTTTGACTACAAGCTCGTTTCCTTCAGGAGCTACCGGGTAACAGATTCCTCCGGGAATCCGGTTGATTTTTTCAACTTCTCACTTAGAGAGAGGAACTACGGGGGCTGGAACTCTGGTGATTACAAGCTTCTTTGGTATAACGTATCCTGTGGAGCCCCCGCAAAACCCGGCATCTACACGCTGCACATAAGATTTCTTGGAACCACCCTCAATGGAGAACTTCAGATAGTTAACCTCAAAGTCAGAGTGTACGTTGTGGAAAGTGCTGTGGAATTCTACTATGCAAAGGCCTACGTAAAGGATAGACCATATTCCCCCTACGCCTTCAACGGTGAGATTATAGTTGTGATTGCCAACCTTCGCAACCTTGGACACAGGACAGTCGATGTTGATGAGAGCGTTCTTGTCACGAAAGGGGGAAAAGTCTACTTCTCAAAGTCAGATAAAAGGATTCTCAAACCTGGGGAAAACGTGCTTGGAATGGATGTCCCGGTGGGCGTTTATTGGCCCGAAGGAAGTTACCGCCTAAAGTACACAATCTCGTACGGGAACGAGAGTCATGACTATGAGAGGGAGTTTCAAGTGAGACTTGGAGTCAAAGTTGTGGGCGTCTCTGTAAAGTCCACGGAGGTGAAAAAGGGGGATAAAAACGTTGCCTACATGACTATCGCCTCCGAGAGGACAGGAAAGGTTGAGATTTACGTTAAGAGCATCCTTGGAGGAAAATTAGTTGACTCTTATAGGAGAACTCAGGTAATCTCTCCCGGCTCTACCGTTCTTCAGCTTCCACTTCCCACAAACGTCACTGGGAGGGTATCCACGGGGATACGGGTTGGTTTCCTTAACAGGACTGTTGGGAGTTTCTTCCTAAACTACACTGTAGTCGCACCCCCCGGCTTTTTGAACATCACCTATGAAAAGGTCGGCGGAAATAAGGTGAAGTTCCTTGTTGAGATTTTCAATCCCAACGGGGCGGTGGTAAACGGGAGCTTCATGTATAGGATATCCTCCAGTGGAAACGTTCTCTACAAGGACTCATCGGCTCTTTCTCTGGGTCCGGGAAACAATACCTTCACCCTGGTCTTTGAGGTGCCGTTCGATAAAAGGATTGACTACGAGTTTGTCCTGAGTGCAATGGGCACTGCCGAGAGAAAGGAGGGTTTTCTCTACCTCCCGAAACCGACCCCCACAACTACGTCAACATCCTCCTCTACTGTGACTTCCCCCTCCAACACGACCACCACTCAGGAGGGTGGGTCATCGGGGATCTGGAAGTTCGCTGCACTCGTTATTGTGGTGCTCCTTGTGTTAATTGGGGTTTATCTTTTAACGATGGAGGAGCCCAAAAAAAAGAGGGAGCGGCCGAAGCCCAAACGCCGTTCTCCCCTCGGAAGGTTCAAGAGACCGAAACCACCCGAGTTTAGGGAGAATAAGGAACTCCCCAAAAGGAAGTAACCAAACCTTTTTATCTTCTTCCCCCATATTCCCTCTGGCGAGGGGGTCGGGGACTCTCCGTGAGGAGGAAGTTCCGCCCACCGCACCGGGGCCGCGGTGCCGCAAGGCACCTCCCGAGAGGGAGGGCAACGGCGCAGAAACGACACGTCCCGGCGGACATGGGGATGAAAGCGGCGAAGGGACTCGCGAGAGTTCCGAGCTAACCCGCAGACGACCCGTCGGGGACCGGTGAAACGGCCGTCCCGCGGGGTGCAAGGCCGAAGGAGGGGCGATGAGTTCCCGGTGTGAGCCCCGTGGTAGGCCGCTCAGTCGAATGTCCCCTTGAGACAGAAGGCGGGCTATGACCCCCTCGCCTTCACATCCAGCAGGGATGCGAGGAGTATAAGTGCCCCTCCGAGTGCTGTTCTGCCCCCTGGAACCTCTCCGAATACCAGAAACGCGTACACCACCGCGCTCATTGGGTCCAGATAGCTCAGCAAAGCTGCTTCGTTGACCTCAACTTCCTTCAGCCCGTCCATGTACAGGAACAGTGCCAGGACAGTGTGAACTGCAACAAGAACAAAAATCGCCCACCAGACGGGTTTTCCAACACCTGAAACCGCCATAAACGGCGCTAAAACAACCGATGCTATCGCGAGCTGGAGGAAAGTCAGAGTTTTGCCGTCAATTCCACGCAGGAATCTCCCGAGGTTAGGTATTAGGGCGTAGAAGAAGGCCGCCGTCAGTGCGAGTAGGATTCCAACGAAGTCCCTGTTGCCAAAATCGATGCTTTGGCCGCTTATAATCAGGATAAGGCCAGCGAATGCGGTCCCTATCAGGAGCCAGCTCTTCAGGCTCAGTCTCTCATCGAGGAAGCGCCATGAGATGACCGTCGCTATTATCGGCGCCATGTAATAAACGAGAACCGCGTTGGCTATCGTGGTGTATTGGAAAGCTGTGAAGAGGAAGACCCAGTTCAGGGCGAGGGAAATGCCCAGGGCCAAAAGGGGCTTCCACCTGGCCCTCATTAGTTGGGAGAGTGATTGGAGCCATTCATTCCTTCCGACGAGGATGACAAAGAGCAGAAATGCACCAAGGGATACCCTGAAGAAGGCGACTCCTAAGCCGGATAAGTTCGAGAAGCGTGCGAATATCCCCACGCTGCCCCATATCAGCATCGCGGTGGCTATTTTTATTCTTCCGTTCACAGTTCATCCCCGTGCTCTTCCAGCCATTCTTTGTAAGCTTCCCTGACCTCTTTCTTCCTGAATCTCGGAACCGCGTCCTCAAACGGGTTGAACCTTTCGAGGTCTTTTTCCTCACTTCCTATGTACGTTGCCACGAGGCTCACCTTTGAATGGAGACTCGAAGGGACCCTGAGGATTCTCTTGACGTCAACTGTAACCCTACCGTCAAAGTAGGCCTTTGAGAACGTGCTTGACAGTGCAAAAAGCTTTATCATACTTTTGTAGCCAATTCCTTTCGGAAATCCCGTTAGGAGCCCTTTCCTCACGAAATCCTCGTATATTTTTTCCCTGCTTTCGAGTATGGTCTTAGCCCTGATCCTGTCGATCCCCACGTTTAGGAGGTGATTTTCGTTAATACGCACAATGAAGTATCCGAATCTGAGGCGGAAGACCTTGTAGTAACCGCTCGAGAGCATCACTCGCCTGCTCTGGATATCGTCAAAGGTAACCTCTTCGGCTGCACTGATGTACTCCAAAATCCTCTCTCTAACCTTCGAGTCGAGCTCAAGGGCCCATTCGTCGAGGACACGGATGTGGTAACCCCTGCCTGAATAGACCACATGAACGTCCTCAAAGCCGAAGTCTTCCTTTAGGACTATGAGGGTGTCCCTTGCGAGTTCCTTTGCGTCTTCGAGGCATATGGGGCAAACTTTCCCGTGTTCGTGGCTGCATTTTCGCAGGGGTAAATCCTTTGCATCTATGTCGAAGACGAGCTCCGCCCCCAGCCATCCGGCCATCTCCCCTGGCTCGTCATACAGGGCCACACTTGAATACACTGCGTAGGGAGCGGTGGCCTTTATGTAGTCTTCCAGGTCTCGAAGGTCGAGAAAAACGTTCTTTCGGTCGCTGGGACCCTCCCCCGTGTGATCAAAACCGAATTCTCTGTTTTCAAGGCTTTGAATCAGAAACTCCGGGAGTTTTTTTGGGCTCCACTCTTTGGTGTAGTAGAGCTTTCTTTCCGCGAGGGTGGCCTCCCTGAAAAGCTCAGCCATTTTCACCACCTTCCCTGTCACCTTCCCTTGAGCGGTTCTCTAAGTAAAGCCTCCGCAGGTAGTAGGTCAGGGGGTTTTTGATGCCCTTGCAGTATCTGTCTGGTTTGCACAGCTGGGGTGCGTTGGCCCTTATCTTGTCGCAGTTCGGTGGGAAATACCAGGTGGAATTGCCGCTGTCTTGCAAGCTGGGCTTGTCTGTGAGGCCGAACCCCAGGTGATACCAAATGTTTTTGACCTCGTGGGGCTGGTCCTCAAAGAGAGGTGGCTTACAGCGGTTGCCTGCCTCTATTATCACGGGTAGTACCTCTCTCTCCACCACATCCAGATCGTCTATGCAGTCCTTGATCCTAACGTCTCTCTTAGGTGGATTAGGACACAATCGTGCGTAGCTTAGAAAGCTTGTGAGGAGAACAGTTATCGCGTAGTTTCTCATTCCAGCGGGCACTCCTCCGAGGGCTTCTTTAACGCACGGTGGAAACAACTCGAATCGGAGGGGCTGGGCTTCTCCTGAGAACCTTCCCAGACGCTCCTTAAAACGCTCCCTTGCGATTTCTCCCAGTTTCTCGTGGAGGAGTGAGTAATACTCTGGCAACTCATCCCTTATCTCGTAGAGCAGGTTTACGGAACGCTCAAGGTTCCTCTCGAAGGCCTTTTCCCACACTTTTATTGTCCCTTCCTCCGTGAGATAGGCGTATCCTTTTCTGATGTAAACCTCTTTTAGGGATCCGTCCCAAAGCCGAAGGAACGATGAGAGCTTTATTCTGTATTTAAGCATTCTCTTTTTTCTTTCCTCCTCGCCGAGTTCCCCATGGAGGCTTCTCTCGAGTATAGTCCTGTCCCTTTCGGGGATATCTAAGCGTTTCGTCTGCTCGAGAGGTATACTCAATCCAGAGACGTCACCGCTTCTCCTGATTCTCTCGGAGTATATCCTGAGGTTGGAGCGCCTCACAAGTTCCATCTCTATGCCGTATGGGGAGAATGCGAGTGCACCTAAAAGGGCGTAAAATGTCATGATGTCCTCGTGGTCACTCATGGTGAGAACGTCCTCTGGAATACTTTCCGCATCGAAAAGTTCCACTCTCTTCAGGGGC
>Ga0256833_1003914_pt1 | contig 10096 bp, 8 predicted proteins | sample 356284metaG_FD_190535 | JGI IMG/M metagenome (GOLD analysis project Ga0256833, IMG submission 190535) | Hydrothermal vent microbial communities from Mid Atlantic Ridge, Atlantic Ocean - 356-284 | ecosystem: Environmental > Aquatic > Marine > Hydrothermal vents | place: Atlantic Ocean: Mid...
TTGCGGCATGCAGGTTTTCATAGGTCAGCTCTTCGTAGTTGGCACGCTCCAACAGCGGTGTGACGGAAGCAATCAACTCCTCTTGTAAACGTGCATACTCTGATGATGTATATTGCCGTAACGAGATCAGGTCACTGTCAGGATTGAACGGTCGGTAGCGTGCTTTTAATGCTGTCAGCTTTGTATAAAACCGGTGATGATAGAGCAGGCGTAACGCATCGGAAAATGGCGCATATGTTGCACTCTCAAGCTTAAAGTGTTCTACAAGATCGTCAAAAAGCTCCTCATACGCTACGGGTATAAAGTGCTCCAACACCGTGTTGTCATAATATATCTGCATTTACAATAACGCTTTCCAGAAGATTTCGGCAACTAAAACAATAATACAAATACCCACGATATTAAAAATCACACCGTATTTTGCCATTGTTTTAATCTGTACCACGCCGCTACTCATCGCAATGGCATTGGGAGCCGTGGCAATAGGCAACATAAACGCATAACTGGCACACACCGTAGCTACCATCATAAACAGGGTTGTATTCATACCCGTCTGTTGCGCTACCGAGTAGATGATCGGCAACATAATCGAAATCAGTGCCGTGTTGGAGGTAATTTCGGTTGTAAAGGTAATGAGTACGGCAATAGCAAAAAGCAGCAAGAGCGGATCTAATGTCGTCATACTCACCAAGTATGAGGCAAACTCATCTGCCAAACCCGTTTGCGAAAAGGCTTTGGCAATCGAAAAACCCGCGCCAAAAAGAAACATAATTTCATATGGCACTTTTTTGGCATCTTCTTTCCATTCCAGCTGGTGAAACGGCGGCACAAAGAGTATCAGTCCGGCACTTAAAAGAATGAGCGGCTCACTCATACCCAAACCGCTCCAGTAGGGTTTAATGGGCGCATTAACCAGCAATACTGCAATAAGTCCGCCAAGAACGTACAATACCTTTTTCTGATCGGCATTGAGCGGTTCCAGATGATCTTGACGTTGTACATGTAAATTATTCACGCCCAAAGAGAGTACAAAACCCACTACCAACAGCATACCCAGTACTACAGGAGCAACCATCAGCATCCACTGAAAAAAGGGAATTAGCTCCATTCCCTTGTCTTGCATAATACCCAAAAGTATTAAATTGGGCGGCGTACCGATAGGTGTTAAAATACCGCCCACACTCGCTCCGTAAGCAATAGCTAATGCAAAACGAACTTTCAATCGTATCTCATCGGAAAGAAACAGTGCAATTGAGATAAGCAGCAACGTTGTCGTTGTATTGGAAAGCACCGAACTCAATAGTCCGGAGGTAATAACCAATGAGAAAATAATACCGCGCGCCGTGTTGGGAAAAAAACTCAATATCTTGTCAGATATCCAGCGGTGTAACCCACTCTTTTCAACGGCAATTGCAAGCAAAAAACCTCCTAAAAAGAGATAAATAATAGGGTGTGCATAATTTACGGTCGTCTCTTTTACATGTAAAATGGAAAATGCGGGAAAGAGAATAATGGGCAATAGCGACACCACGCCGAGCGGAAGGGCTTCATTGCTCCATAATGCTACCAACAGTGCGATAGAACCAATAAGAAGCGCCTGTACCGTTGTCACAAATGCAACGGAAAGTGCAAAAAACATCACCCCAATAATGACAGCAATCAGAAGATTTTTTATCTGTACGGTCACCATGTTATTGCGACAGCAGATCACGCAGACTCTGTTGCGGATCTTTTCCTTCCAAGGTATTGTAAACTTCTCGTGCTATAGGCAAATAAAGTCCTTTCTCATCAGCAATTTTTTTCAGGGCATATGCCGTTCCGATTCCTTCTGCCACTTCCCCCAGCTCCTTTAAAATTTTTGTTTGTGATTTACCTTCGGCAATACCCAGTCCGACTCTAAAATTTCGCGACATTACCGAACTCGCCGTTAAAAACAGATCACCGGCACCACTAAGACCGATAAAGCTCTCATCACGTGCACCGTAGCTCGTTCCAAAACGCTGCATCTCAACCAAACCTCTGGCAATAAGTGATGCCGCGGCATTCTTTCCAAGATGCAGTCCCTCACAGATTCCCGCAGCAATGGCGATGACATTTTTATAAGCACCGCATACTTCAGCACCCATCACATCTTCAGAGTAGTACGTCTTTATAAAGTCGGGAAAAAAGCTGCCGAAACGCTGTGCCAACTCCTTGTTGTGTGAGTTAATCACTACTGCTGTCGGCAATGACTGCACTACCTCGGCGGCAAACGAGGGGCCAGAAAGATACGCTAAATGTTCTTGAGGTACATAGTCCTCAAAAATCTCATTTAAAAAGCGTCCGCTGTCTGCCTCAATCCCTTTGGCCACCACTAAGATATTTTGACCGTGATAGACAAAATGTTCACGCAGCCACGCTCCAACCTCTTGTGCCGGTATAGCAAGAATGAGATATTCACACGCCAATGCCTCTTTCAGGCTAACAAAGCCTTTAATATCGCGCGGTGTCCGAGACGTAATGACACCCTCATGATTTAGTGTTATGGCATGGTAAAGGGCATAACCCCACTTTCCTGCACCAATAACGGCAATACGACTCATACGCTATCCCTTATATGCATTTTAAATTTGTCAATGTCTTCTTGCAGACCAATAACTACCAACACATCACCCACCTCAATACGATGATTAAACCCTTTTGCGGTAAAGACAAAATTGGTATTGAGCATCTTATCGACAATAGCGAGTAAAATAATATTGTACGTATCTTTAAAAGCAATGCCGTGACTGTTGTTACCGACAATAGCATCTCCTGGTACAACGTTAATTTGTGCAATTTTGATCTCACTGTCTTCATATAAAATATTGTGTAACACGTTGGTAACAACCGGTTTTTCCAAGATTTCGCTAATGAGGTTAGCGGTAATCTGAACAATAGGTAAAATTCTGTTGGCACCCGCAATTTTAAGCTTATTGATGCCCTCGGTATCTTTGGCTAACGCAACAATATACATGGCGCTAAATGCTGCTCGAAGTGAAATGGTCAAAAAGATATTGTGCGCATCATCTTCTAAAGTACAAAAAGCTACCGTATTATCCGTGCGGTAGTCACGCTCAATCTCATGCCATTCATCACTTAAATCAAAAGACGAGACATGAAACCCGTCTTCTTGTGCTTTTTGCCGCAAGGCGTCATCGAGAACAAAAATATGGACACGCTCATACTCCGATGCAATTTGTGATGCAATCTGACGTGCATATTCGTTATATCCAAAAATCAGAGCACTTTTTTTCATGATCGTCTCTTTTTTACATGTAAATCGCGTTTAAACTCTTTAATCAACACATTAGAGCCGATAACAAGAAGAATATCACCGGTGCTGACAGGCTCATGGCTTTTCGGATTAAAAAGAAACGCATCGCCGTTAGCAGGGCTGATTCCCATGAGAATAATACGGTAACGTTCGGCACAAAGATCACCGACATTACGGTATTGGGCACCAATATACTCGTCAATAATAATCTCTTCGGTGAGTACGTCACTCTGTTCGGAACGCAGAGCATGAATGGCTTCAAAAGCAACCGGCATACCGCTAAACTCTTTGGCTACCATACCGACAAGTTCTTGGGAATAGACCACTTCATTCACTCCGGCAAGAGAGAGCTTTTTTCGATTCGACTGATTAATAAGCAGTGAGAGCAGCATCACCTCTTTATTCATTGATCGAATCGTAAGTGCCGCATATACATTACTCACATCATCATACTCCAGACACAATACAGCATGCACCTGCTTCTTAAAATCAATACCGAGCTTTGCATAACTTGCCAATGCGCCCGGATCACCGACAACGGCTCTAATATGATGCGATGTCGCCAGTTTAACACGGTCTACATTGTTGTCAAGTACAACAATATTTTTACCGTGACGGCGTAGTTTCGCGGCAACCTGCTGTGCAGTTTTGGTATAACCGCAGATAAGATAAAACTTACGAAGTGCCGAGATATTTTCAATGAGCTTGTTCTCAACAATATCATCCATGCGTTCGGTAAAGGCTGAAACAATAATGGAAGTACTAAAAGAGAGTACGGCGATACCGGAGATAATAATAAACATCGCCACGACCTGCCCGCCTTCGGTTTTGGGTACCAAATCACCAAAACCTACGGTAGAAATAGTGACCAACGACCAATAAAATGCTTCAAAAAGCGTCGTAATCTGCGAATTGGGATGGTTTGCTTCCATCACATAAATAAGAACTCCCGAAACAAATACAACAATAGCAGCAAACATTAAAAGGGTAAGCAGTTCATGCTTTTTATGCGTCAAAACCGACAGCAAATGACGAATGCTATTGGTATAACGAAACAACTTAAAGACCCGAAAGAGAATAAAAAGCCGTAACAGTCGCAGCTCATGGAAGAACGGCATAATAGCAAACAGATCAATAATAGCCGACGGCGAACTCATGTATTGAAATTTGACATGCAGAATCTCTTTGAATGCTTTTAAAGGGCTAAACTCTCGTTGTAAAAACTCATCGTGTTCATAGCGTTCAATAATAATTTTAGAATTGTCATTGTACACCCACATGCGCAGTAAATACTCAACTAAAAAGACTATAGAGATAATATAATCGTTAAAAAACTGTAAAAAATCATGCGATTCATATTTAACTTCACGAATTAAAATAATCACACTCGAAAGAATCAGCATGACCATCACCACATCAAAGTACTTTTTATAACGATACGAGTTATTCTCCATCAGATTATAAAAGAAGGTCTTCACCTTTTTGTAACGATGCGATCCGTTAAGAACATAAGCGCTCTTGACCATGAAACGCGCAAATGGCTTCATAGTCGTCACGCTTAGCTCAATTTGGATTTTAAAATATTGTTAACGGCCTGCGGATTGGCACTCCCTTTGGAAGCTTTCATAACTTGACCGACAAAAAAGCCAAAAAGCTTCTCTTTACCGTTGTGATACTCTTGAACTTTGTCCGGATTGGCAGCAAGAATGTCATTAACCAGTTGTTCAATAGCACCGGTATCGCTCACCTGTTTTAGCCCAAGCTTGTCAATAACGACATCGACATCCTCGTCATGCTCCATCAGGTAGTCCAAAACCTCTTTTGCCGCTTTGCCGCTAAGCGTCTGATCTTCAATACGCTTGACCAATGTACCGAGTGTTTTAGCATTGACCGGTGAGTTTTCAATATTGACCTCACCGCCAAAACGTCCTTGCAGTTCAACACTCAACCAGGTTGTTGCATTTTTTGCGCTAATTCCCTCTTGCATCATGGCTTCAAAATAGTGCGCCATCTCTAGTGAACTGGTAATAACAGACGCATTGTACTCGTTCATACCGTAGGCATCAACAAAACGTTTGCGTTTTTCGTCGGGAAGTTCAGGAATCTTACTAAAGGTGGCATACATCGCATCGTCTACTACCACTTTAAGCAGGTCGGGTTCGGGAAAATAACGATAGTCGGCCGCTTCCTCTTTGCCACGCATGGAACGGGTCTCCTGTCTGGCTTGATCAAACAGACGGGTCTCCTGATAAATCTCTTCATCATACACGCCGTCTTCCCATGCTTCTATTTGACGTGCCACCTCAATTTCAATGGCTTTTTGAATAAAACGAAAACTGTTGATATTTTTAATTTCGACACGCGTATAGAGTTTTTCATCACCTTTAGGACGAATGGAGACATTGACATCTACACGAAATGATCCCTCTTGCATATTGGCATCACTAATGTCTAAGTAGCGTACAATAGCATGCAGTTTTTTTAAATAGAGAATCACCTCTTCGCTGGAGCGCATATCGGGTTCTGAGACAATCTCCAACAGCGGAGTTCCCGCGCGGTTCAGATCTACTTTGGAAACATCGCCTTCATGAATATTTTTGCCGGCATCGGCTTCAATATGCGCACGGTTAATCCGAATCACTTTATGCGTACCGTCTTCAAAATCAATCTGTAATGCACCGTGTTCTACAATAGGTGTGTAGAGTTGCGTAATCTGATAGGCACTGGGACTGTCAGGGTAAAAATAGCTCTTTCGGTCAAAATAAGAGGTTCGGTTCACGGTAGCGTTGACAGCCGTTCCAAACATGACGGATTTTTCCACAACCGCTTTGTTGAGCACCGGCAGCGCTCCGGGAAGTGCCAAACACGTCGGACACGTATTGCTGTTTTGTCGATGATTAAAACTCGTAGGACACGAGCAAAAAAGTTTTGTTTTTGTATTTAACTGAACATGGACCTCAAGACCAATAACAACTTCAAACATTCCATTCCTTAACAATTGTATTACGAAGTATCAATAAAGTATCGTATGGATGCAAAACCGTATGCGCCCGTCTTTGCAATACTTTTGACATGCTCAGCGGTAACAATACCGCCAAGCGCTATAATATTGACTCTTATTTTATCCACTTTATCTTTTAAATCCTCTAAACCTTTGGGATTTCCTTTACCCGGTGTTGTAAAAACAGGACTGTAGGTAATACAATCGGCACCCAACTGTTGTGCCAAAGCAATCTCTTTGCTGTTATGAGTACTGGCAATTACATGTAAATCAAGCGCTTTGGCATCAGCAATCAAAGGTAGTTGCGAAGATGTCAAATGAACTCCTGTTGCACCGAGCCTATGTGCCAACTCAATATGGGAGTTGATGTAAATGTGCGCAATACGGTGCCTTTTGCATGTTGCGACAAATGCCGTAGCCAGCGCTTCGATGTCAGGGGTTGTTTTGTCTCGGAAACAGGCATGGGTCACACGGTGATGTTGCAATGCCCTGCTGAGTCGTTTTTTAAACCGTGCAACATCGGTTCCGTAGTAGTACGGATCCGTAATTAAATATGCTTTCACGCCCTACCCGTGTTCTCTAAAACTTTGTATATCTATCAATACTTTTTCCAATTCTCTATTATACTGAATAATTGCACTGTCGCTCTCCTGGATGGAGCCGCTTTTAAAAGCATACTCCAAATTTTTCACGCTTTCGGACAGCTCATAGGCACCGATATTGGCGGCAACGCCTTTAATATCATGACACAATTGTGCACCTTTGTCAAAATCCACTGTACTTCGGAGCTCCTCAAGCTTACACGATGAACGACTGTATTGTTTCTCAAACTCTTGCAAAATCTCTTTATATAAATGCTTGTCATTACCGGCACGCTCCATACCGTCTACTGTATGAAGGGTCAGTAATTCGTTGGCATTCTCATTGCTTGTCGGTATGTCAACACTCTCATGCGGCACATCGACACTTGCTCCACTTTCAGGTGATTCAAGATGATCGCGAACCGTATCGCTTGTATTGCGATGCGAAATATATCGTAGTAACGCTCTATAAAACTGCTCTACATTGAGCGGCTTGCTCATATGTTCTTGCATACCGACTTCTTGCGATTTTTTGACATCACTGCTTAATGCGTTAGCCGTCAGCGCCAAAATCGGTAAATCTTTAAACTGCTCATCGGAACGAATTTTCGATGCGGCATCGTATCCGTTAAGTATCGGCATGCTGATATCCATTAGAATCAGGTCGACATCTTTATTGCTGTAGAGCATCTCAATAGCTTCTTGTCCATTGTTGGCAATGAGCAAGTTAACACCGCTGTGACTTAAAAGACTCTGAATGACACTCTGGTTGATTTTATTGTCCTCTGCGAGTAAAATAGTGGCTCCAGAGAGAATTTTCAGATCATTTTTACTAATACCTTTTGTATGAATGGAACGCTGCGCTTCCGGCTGGTAGAGATCTAAAATGGCATTAAACAGATCTTGTTGATTAAACGGTTTGAACAGTTCTGTGTCTATGCCGTCAACTTTTTGATAATTGGCAATACCGCCGTTTAACAACACAATTTTAGCACTGGTCTTTTCACGAATCACCTGAATAAAATTTTCCACATTGTCGGCAATAATTTTCGAGTCAATGCAGACAATATCATACGGTAAAATTTTTAAGGCGTAAAGCGCTTCATTCATCGTTGCCACCACATCAGCGGAGTATTGATAGTAGGCAATCATCCGTGTCAGTGAATCGGCTGCACTGCTGTTTTCATCGATAATAAGCACTTTTTTCTTCATAATCTCTTTTGACGGCAGACGATATTTTCGTTTATCAACATGTTCGGGTCGGTCAAAATGAAGCTGAAACTTAAAGGTTGTGCCGACATTGACTTCACTTTCCACACTGATCTTACCACCCATCAACTCAATAAGCTCTTTGGTAATTACCAGCCCCAGACCGGTACCCCCATATACTCGTGTCGATGAGTTGTCTGCTTGGGAAAACGAGGTAAAGAGTTCCGGAATTTTTTCCGGGGCAATGCCGATGCCGGTATCTTTAATCTCAAAATCTAAAATAAACGTATCATCCCTCTCAACCGAACTGACCTTTAAAACCACTTCGCCTTCTTTGGTAAACTTTACCGCGTTGCTCAAGAGATTGATAAGAACCGTATCGACACGCAGGGGGTCACCGATAAGCTTAATAGGAACATTGTGGTCAATATCAAAAACAAACTCCAGTTGGCGTTTTTTTGCTTCTACGGCAACCAGATTAGCGGCATTTTCTAAAATGGTATTGACATTAAACTCAATTTTTTCAAGTTTCAACATACCGGCTTCAAGTTTTGAAAAATCCAAAATATCATTAATAATCTCAAGAAGAATGTCAGCGGAACTTTTTATTTTGGAGAGATTACTTAACTGATCGGTATCGAGCTTGGTATCGAGCAAGAGGTGTGAAAATCCGACAATGGCATTCATGGGCGTACGTATTTCATGACTCATTTTTGCTAAAAATTCATCTTTGGTTTTAATAGCAATATCTGATGAGATGCGCTCTTCGACAAGCTTCTCGTTTTTACGTTGCAATAGAGCAATATTACGTAATAACATAGCAATAATAACGGCTAAGATCACTACGAGTGCCCATGCCATTAATGCATATTTTTCAAGAACATTCAAATCTTGCTCTGCAGGCAGATACGTTTCTGGACTCTTGCGTAAAGAGAACTTGTTTGCCGTACTATTCTCTTCTGTTGTAATGGTGGGTGTTACACGGATTTTTTCTGCCGTTTCTGCCGTTGTGACTCGGTTCGTGTCCACTTCTGCCACCCTGGTATCAACAGTCTCAGACGGCAGAAGTTTCACCGTTGAAACCCCCTGACTGGACACTGCCTGCTGCCGAACATTTGTGCGAGTACGCTTTAGAACATACCGTTTAAGATAGGCATCTTTTTTATAGTGTCGAACAATTTTAAGTACGTTTGCCGCATCACTGCGCTGTTGAAACGGTTTAATGACAACACTAAAAAAATTACCGTTTTTTTCTATCTCAAAGGTTAAGCCCAACGCTTTTTTTTGGAGCGCAAACATTTTATTTTTACCCAGCTTCAGCGCCATGTTTCGTTGATCTTCTCGAGCATTTTCAATTTTTGAGTATGAGCCTAAAATGATTTTTTTATATTGCTGTTCTGCATGCAATACAATAAAAAATGAGAGCAAAAAGAGTAGAAATCGCATAATAACCCTTATAAAATATTAAATTAGGTTATTATACAGTAAAAGTATTATGGTTTGTTAAATTTAATGTCTTTTTGAATCTCTTCCAGTAGTTTTGTCTGCTTTTTGATTTCATCACTGTTCTCTTTATAGAGCATCAACGCTTCAATAAGAGCAATAAACACCAATGCAACAAACAGAAATAAAAAGGTGAAAATAACGGCGCCGATAACACCAAGAAAAAGAAAGGTTTTGAAAACAATAAAGGCACCCAAAATAACAAATGCCCAAGAGGAACCAAGAAGAAAGCTCAAGAGAGCTTCAAGAGCACTTTTCTTCATGAGTGCGTTAGTGATCTTCGCTAATAAGGACAGCACCGCCGAGGTAAACATACGTTAACATCATAAAAATAAATGCTTGCAAAAGTGCCATAAATGTCAGAAGCGCAAAAGGGATCATCGGCAACAACCACGGTGCGAGCATTAAGATGACCATCAAGAACATATCATCACCTTTAATATTACCGAACAGTCGAAAGCTCAACGAGATAATACGTGAAATGTGCGAGACAATTTCAATAGGGAA
>Ga0256833_1003915_pt1 | contig 10095 bp, 10 predicted proteins | sample 356284metaG_FD_190535 | JGI IMG/M metagenome (GOLD analysis project Ga0256833, IMG submission 190535) | Hydrothermal vent microbial communities from Mid Atlantic Ridge, Atlantic Ocean - 356-284 | ecosystem: Environmental > Aquatic > Marine > Hydrothermal vents | place: Atlantic Ocean: Mid...
ATCCTCTTCCTGGCCCTGGCCTTTTATTTCATGCACAAGGGGGATTCCCATAAATGAGCGACAAAATCTTCATCGACGCCTGCTTCGGGCGTCCCACCCCTTACACCCCCGTCTGGATGATGCGCCAAGCGGGCCGTTACCTACCCCAATACCGTGAGGTGCGTGCCAAAGCGGGCAATTTCCTCAACCTTTGCCACAATCCCGAACTGGCCGCCGAAGTGACCCTCCAGCCCGTCGACATCGTCGGCGTGGACGCGGCAATTCTCTTTAGCGACATCCTCGTCGTCCCCAACGAAATGGGAATGAAGCTCGACTTCGTCAAAGGCGAAGGCCCCGTCTTCGAAAAGCCGATCAAAAGCCGCGAAGATCTCGATGCCCTCATCGGGGGCGAAGAGGCGGCACAGAAGCTCACCTACGTCTACGATACCATTCGCCTGGTGCGCGAACGCCTTGCGGACGACAAAGCTCTCATCGGCTTTGCCGGTGCCCCCTGGACCCTGGCAACCTACATGATCGAGGGCCAGGGGACCAAGACCTATACACTGTGCAAAAAGATGATGTACACCGATCCGGAGCTACTGCATGCCATCTTGCACAAAGTCACTGATGTCGTCAAGCTCTATCTAGAAAAGCAGATCCAAGCAGGTGTGGATGCCGTACAGATCTTCGATAGCTGGGCCGCGGCGATCGAGCCGAGCAAATACGACGAATTTAGTTGGAAGTATATGATCGAGATCGCCGAGTACCTCAAAGAGAAGTATCCCCATATCCCCGTCATCCTCTTCCCCAAGGGCGTCGCCGCCTTTATCGAACGGGGCTGGGTCTACGGCAACTTCGACGTCTTCGGCGTCGATTGGGGCACTCCCATGGCCCTGGCCAAGGAGAAGCTGGGAGAGCGCTATGTCCTTCAGGGCAATATGGAGCCCACCCGCCTCTACTCCAAGGAGGCGACCAAAGAGTGCGTCTCCTCCCTGGCCGAGCTTATGAGAGATGGGCGCCATATCTTCAACCTCGGCCACGGCATTCTGCCCGATGTCCCCGTGGAGAACGCCAAATACTTCGTCTCCCTCTGCAAAGAGCTCAGTCGTAGAAGCTGAGGAGTTCCCTCCCCTCCTCTCTTAACGGTCAGAGCTGAGTCCTCAGCCACCGACGAGAGCCTTCTCAGTCGAGCAGATTGAGCATCGAGAGATGCAAGGGATTGAGCTGATATTTGTTGTTGACGACCGTATCGATATCCAATAGGGAAAACTCCCCCCGATTCCATACGACGATTTTGTCGGTCGCTTCACCCGTCAGAAGGTATTGAATCGCTTCAATGACAAATTCAAAGGCCATCATCCGATCAAAGCTGCTGGGTGAACCGCCCCGCTGCACATGTCCTAGGACCGTCACCCGTGTTTCGAATCCCATCTCCACCTCCAGCCAACCGGCGATCTTCTCGGTCATCTTCGTCCCCTCGGCGACAAGAGCCAGGATATAGCTGCGCCCTTCGGCGATCTCCTGCCGTAGCCTCGCCTCCACCACGGGACGGTTGAACTCCACTTCGGGAATGACGCAGACCTCCGCCCCGGAGCTGATCGCGGAGATCAGGGCCAGATAGCCGCACTCTCTGCCCATCGTCTCCACGACGAAGGCCCGCTTGAATGTGCTGGCGGTATCGTAAATCCGATCCAGAGCTTCCCGTATAGTATTGAGTGCCGTATCGACTCCCAAACAGTAGTCGGTGCCGTAAATATCGTTGTCAATGGTGGTGGGAATGCCGACGAAATTGATAGGAAACTCGTGACAAAAGCGATCCATTCCCCGAAAGGTTCCGTCGCCGCCGAGGACTACCATGCCGCGTATCCCATGTTTCTGAAGATTTTCAAAGGCCTGCTTGCGGTAGTCGTACTCATAGAAGCGCTCCGAGCGGGACGAGCGGATGACGCAGCCTCCCCGGTGGAGAATCCCCGCGACGTCGGAGTGTTGCGCCTTTTTCATTCGACCGTCGATCAATCCCTCCAATCCGTCATAGATCAGCCAGGGCTCTTCTCCTACTTCAAAACAGTAGTCGACAAACTTCTTGACCGCGGCGTTCATCCCCGGCGCATCACCCCCTGAACCCATAATCGCCAAAGCCATCATCTCTCCTTTCGCACCTGCTAGGCGTCAATGTCCTTTTTCACTTCGCAAAACATCTCCGAGAGGATCCTCTTGCCGACCACTACACCCGCTTGATCGTAACTCTTGACATAAAGTATTGTTCCGACCATGGAGATAGTTAGTCGCATCATAGCCAATCGTCCGTCAAGATTCTCCGGAGTTAGGCTCCATAACGATAGCATCGACCGCTACAAACTTCGCTATGTTTCAAGACACTACCCCACCGGGGAGTCTGGCATAAAGTTCCTTTCTTCCCTGTTCAAACAAAACAATTCAATGGAAGTATACAAATTATACAGGAGAAAAGGGAAAGGGCCAAAGCCTACATTCTGCTTTGGCCCTTCGAGGCTTTCGAGAAGTATGCGCCGATTAGATCGGCTCGACGCTGGCAACGCGATTGCCGCTCTTGACAATGCGAACCCTCTCGCCGGGATAATATCCCGTTCCTTTGACGATGACGACGATGGTGCGTCCCCGATCGGTACGGATCGTGAGTTCGGAGGCGTTGGCCCTCGTAACCTGATTCCCCACATAGGCTCCCATCAAGCCGCCGCCGATCGTCGCGAGTTCTTTACCGTGCCCTTCACCGATCATATGTCCTAGTGCCGCACCCGTTGCCGCACCCAAAAGCGAGCCGACGGCGCTGTCGGCACTGCTCTGAACTGCCACATAGCGAACGGATCGGATCGTACCGGTCTCGTAGCGCATCACCTGATTGGCAGACTCCTCTCCCACGACCGGTGCACCGTAAGGAGCACAGCCGCTCATTCCTATCAATCCCGCTGCCAGAAGGGAGAACATCACTGTTTTTCTCATCTTTGACTCCTTTTGATTGTTTTACAAATATATTTTAAATGTTTTTTATTAACGAATTCTTTCGGGAAGAAATTCAAATCATAAAAGTATGCTTTCCTCCATAATGTTTTGGGATATAATTGCCTCATGTTATTTTATAGAATTCTCCTCGTATCACTGTATCTATTGGTCGGCATCCCATCCCTATATGCCCGGGAGATCGACAACTCACTGCTTGATGCCAACGTCACCCGCTACCGTAGTCTTCTCGCCGAAATCGAGAAGAAGGACGGCGGTGACCCGCTGCAACGCGCTTTGCAGCAGGCCCTGCTCAAACGGCTTATTCTCCTGGAAGAGACCCCTACGCCCTCTTTATCGCTTCTCGATCTTCAGTTATTTCACGCTCCCGGCAACGAAGCAAACCTGCGTCGACTCTTTGGACAGATACTTGAGAAAGCGCAACTTCTCTCCAAACTCCAGGCAGAGATCAGAAAAGAAAATCGCGAACTAAAAACCCTCAAACGGGATTTGAGCCTCTCCTCCGGCGGAGGGAAAAAAGATCATATGACGCTGCAACTGCAGTATACCTATACCTACAAGAAGCATCAATGGAATCTCACGCAGGAGCAAAGGCTCCGGCAAGCCTTTGAAGCACTTCCCGATCATATCAACGCTCTATTGGAAAATATCGAAATACGTTCCAAGTCGCTTGATCAGGAGCTCCGTTCTATCAAACAGCAGCTTCAAGGATTGAAGCGCAACGAGACTGATTTGACTCTGGAACGAGAGCGTCTTAGACTTCTCGGGGATCAAGAGAAATTACGGCAGATAGAGCAGGGACTCCAAAGCATTCAAGCAGCCAAAAAAGAGCTCCTAAAACGCCAAGCGGAAGATCAAACTCTCCTTTACCTCCTCGCGCTGAAAAATCGTGACAAAAAGGCTTTTATATTAGTACAGGGGATTCAACAGAGCCTCAAAGCCATGGGGCTCCCTCTCTCGGCGGTCACGCACATTTCCGACCTTCTCCTGACGGCGGCCCGTCAACGCCTCGGAATCACCGCTGCCCTCCAAAACGCTGCCGGTACAGAGATCTCCCATACGGCCGATCTCCTGTGGAAGCGGCTCAACGCTCCGATCTTCACGCTCGGAGAGAGCCCTATCAGCCCGATCAAAATCCTCCTGGCACTCTCGATCTTTATCCTCGGGATTCTGGTCGGGGTCTTTTACAAACGGGGAATCTCCCGTATCGACAGCCACAATCTTACCGAAGCGACCAAAACCCTTCTGGCCAACATGGGCTACTACTTCATCGTCATTATCGCCTTCTTCATTGCCCTGCACTATCTTGGGATCAATCTCAGCTCCATCGCCCTCGTCGCCGGAGCTCTCTCGGTCGGGATCGGCTTCGGGCTGCAAAACATCGTCTCCAACTTCGTCTCCGGCATCATCCTCATGTTTGAACGCAGCATCAAGATCGGCGACTACATTGAGTTGGACGAGAACCTCAAAGGACGGGTCACCGACGTAAGGATGCGCTCCATCACCGTCACCACCAACGCCAACATCGATATCATCGTTCCCAACCAGGAGCTCATCCAAAACCGAGTCGTCAACTGGACGATGAACGACAAGATCCGCCGCTTCGAGATCCCCTTCAGCGTCGCCTACGGTACCGAAGTCTCCAAAGTCATCTCCACGGTTCTCGAAGCGGTAGGACGCTCCGGCTACGAAGACGTCATCAATACCCCGGATCGTTCGACGCAGGTCATCATGACCGGCATGGGCGACAGCAGCGTCGACTTCACTCTCTTCGTCTGGATCAAGGGCCCCAAGACCCTCCGCCCCAAACGGACGATTTCCCGCTTTCTGATCCTCATCTATAATGCCCTCTACGAAGCCGGTATCGAGATTCCCTTCCCACAGAGAGATCTGCACATCCGATCCGTCGACACTCCCCTCCCCGTCTTCCTCGGAGACTCGGGAAAACCCCACGCCGATTCGATTCCGCCTCTCGACAAAGCCTGAGACTTCACGAGTGCAATCTTCGTTATAATCCTGATTATTTATAAAGGGAAAACTCTTGGAAGAAGTCTCAAAGAATGGGCAGCAGGACACTTCACTCGGAGCCGCTTATCTCATCATCGGAGCTTCGGTTCCCGAGGTGATCGTCGATGAAGCGCAACAGGCGATCCGAGATCTGGGCGCCGAGACACCCCGCACCTATCGCCTCGGCGAAGCCTGCCGTCCCGCCGAAGGGGATCTGCTTTTCCTCCTCCTCGACGACGAAGAGTTTCGCAAGCATATCCTTGACCTCGCCTCGACTCCGGTGCGGATCATTCTCCTTCCCTTCGAAGGGAATCCCTGTCAGCAAAAAGATTTCCTCATCCCCAAAAGCCTCGCCGACGCCGTCGCCTTGGCCGATGAAACGACTCCGACGACCCCACAGCGGAATTTGACCCTCTGCAACGGTGAAGTGGTGCTTGGAGATGTCACCCTCGGAGAGGTGGAGTGGCTCAGAAGCCTGCCGATCGTCAAATGGATTCTCTACTTTCTGCGCCATTTTCTCGAACTGCGTCTCCATCCATTCCGCATCGAGACCGCCAAGGGCCGCGTCGTCGAGACCGCCGCCTTGATCATCCCCGTCGCCCATGAACGGGTCCGTTCTCGTCTGCGTCCCCACTTTTTCAGCGCCGACGAAAACTTCTGCAACCGGGTCGCCGCATTGATCTATGCTCCTTTGAGTCTCTTTGCCGTTTTTCGTCTGCGCATGTATCTCTATCGACCCGGCAAAAGCTACACTTCTCTTCCCATGGGCGTCGGGGCCGTCAAGAGCCAAAAACTCATCTTCCGTTCTCCCGAGGGGGCAATACCCCTCTATCAAAACGGCCAACACCGATATGTCGATGAGGTGGTCGTCGAAAATACCCCTCTGATAGCCTCGCTGATTCTGCCCGAAGAGCCCTGCGTCGCCGGCGGAGCCGACAAAGAGAGCATACGGGTCCAAAATATCCCCACCGATAAGGAACTCATCGACTACTATACGAAACGCAGGCTTCCTTTCGTTCCCGTTGCCCCCGAGGAGACCTTTGCCGAGCTCTTTCGTACCCTCCGGGAAGGGGCTCGTCTCGACGCACCTTATCTGACACTTTTGATCCTCAGCGTCCTCATGGCGACGATCGGTCTCTTCCAAAACTCTTCGCCCACCATTATCGGGGCGATGATCCTCGCGCCCCTGATGGCACCGATCATCTCCCTCTCCATGGGGATCATGCGCTTCGACCAAAACCTCATCCGCCGCAGCAGTATCACCCTGACGACTTCGATCCTCCTGGCCCTTCTGACGGCGGCATTTTTGGCCTGGATCCTCCCCTTCAGCCATCAGACGGATCAAATGACGATGCGGACCCATCCGACGCTGCTGGATCTGGGAGTGGCACTGCTCTCAGGAATTGCCGCCGCCTACGGCTACACCAACTCCAAAGTCGGCCAGAGTCTCGCCGGCGTCGCCATCGCCGTCGCCCTGGTCCCTCCCCTGAGCGTCGCAGGTATCGGCCTGGGATGGGGAGATCTACCTATTTTTGAGGGGGCGTTTCTCCTCTTTCTCGCCAACTTTGCCGGGATCATCCTCGCCGCGGGAAGCACCTTTTACCTCCTGGGTTTCACCTCTTGGCGCTATGCGTCGAGTGCCTTCGTCATCAAGTTTTTCATGATGCTGGCTATCGCCATTCCTCTCTGGCTCTCCACCGAGACGCTGATCAAAGAGGAAAAGATCCATCGGGTCTTCGATACGATCAGGCACACCCGCATCGCCGGGACGACCGTCACCATCTACCTCAAACAGATCTACCAGGCCGACGATAACCTCTATGCCGAAGTGCTGATCCTCCTGCCGCCCCACTTTGACAACAGCGCCCTTCCCAGCATCGTCAAAATGATCCGTAAGAAGGTCGGCAACGATGTTCATCTCGTTCTCTCCTATCGATATCTCTACTGAGTATGCATTACTATCTTGCCCTAAGTCTTGGGATCCTTCTCCTCGCTCTTCTCTGGGGCACCCTGCTGCTGTATCGTTTTTTGCGGCGGCGTTGCCTCTGGCATGAAGTGCGGCGGACTCCGTTGCCCCAGAGTTGGCGGCAGGCCCTGGAGCCCGTTCCCCACTACCGTCTGCTTCCTCCCCGGCTCAAAGAACGTCTCCGTCCCCGGATGCAGTACTTCGCCCAGACCCGAGATTTTCGCGGTATCGGTCTCGAGATCGACGACGAGATCAGAGCCGTCATCTCCTTCTACGCCTGTCTCCTGGTCCTGGAGATCCCCGAAGAGTGCTATCCCCTTCTCAAAACGATTCTCGTCTATCCCAGCGACATCTATACCCGACAGATCGACGAAGAAGGCGGCATCCATCGGGAAGAAGAAGCGATCCTGGAGGGAGAGGCTGCCGGCGACACCGTCGTGATCGTCTGGCACGAAGCCCGCCATCAGGCGCTACACCCGGGCCGGCACAACGTCATTCTTCACGAGCTGGCCCATATCCTCGATTTTGAAGAGGGACACCCCGACGGCATTCCGCCCCTCCCCCGCTCTCTCGTCGGCTCCTGGAGCCGCACCCTCTATCGCCGCTACCGGGTCCTCAAACAAAAAGCCAAGACCAACCGCTATTGGGGGGACTACAAGTTCCTGGGAGCCTACGCCGCCACCAGCGAAGCGGAGTTCTTCGCCGTCGTCACCGAGCTCTTTTTCACCCGCCCCCTGACACTGCAAAAGCACTTCCCCGACCTCTACAAGCAGTGGCGTGACTTCTTCCGCCTCGATACGGCAAAGCTCTTCGGCGCCTTGGAGCGCTGAGAGCTCTCCCGGTTTCTCAATCCTTTCGGCTCAAAAAAGCGTTGAAAGCATTGGCGAAAGCGTGAGCATCCTTGGGGCCGAAAGGTTTGGGCCCGCCGGTCATCTCCCCGGCATTGCGGATCTCCTCCATGAGATTGCGCATTGCCAGAAGCTGTTTGACATTCTCCCGAGTGTAGAGGGTGCCGCGATGATCCAAAGCCTCGATGCCTCGGCTGACGAGCCGATCGGCCAGGGGAATATCGGCGGTGATCACCAGATCTCCTGGGCGGGCACACTCGACGATACGGTCGTCGGCCCGGTCCGCTCCCGCTTCGACCAGCTCCAGGCGTATTTGCGGTGAATCTCCGATGCAGACGCGCTTGTTGGCGACGATGACCGTAGGGATCCTCCGCTTTTGCACTGCCCGAAGAACGATGGGTTTGAGAAGGTTGGGGAATGCGTCTCCGTCAATGTATAGGGTCATAGAATCTCGCTTTCCGGTTTTTGTTTTCCCTTGTGCCAAAAGGGAAATTCCCATCTAAAATGAGCACGATAGCATCGAGTAGTCAATACGTCAAAAATCGGCTATAAGCCCGTCTGAATCCGCCTTAGATCTCCCGCACCCGATTGAAAAGATCGACGATCTGGCGGCTGACGACCCGGCGGGTCGCGAGACGCAGAGCGATCTCCACGGCAAAAGCCAGCGCAAAAGCCCCCAGCAGGTAGTAGCCGATCATCGGATCGTGGCGGCTGGTATAGACCAGGGTCAATCCGGAGATCCCAAACATCGCCAGTGCCGCGGCGGCGACGAGCCAGGCGTTGGCCCCGGTTTCCCGCAGACGCATTAAATGGCCTACATGGGTCAGGCCCTGGACGATCAGCACTCCCAGAGCTGCCACGGTCGTCACTTCCGAGAGGTCGAAGAAAAGAATCAACGGTGCGATCAGCAACGCACTGATAATCAGCCCCTCGAAGGATTGAAAGACGTTGTAGCTATAGACTTTGGGCAGATTGCCCTCTTTGGCCATCGTATAGCTGATATCGGCGGTAGCATAAAGCGAAGCGTTGATCGCCGAGGCCGTCGCCAGCAGGGCCGTCGCCGCCATCACTTTGAAGCCCCAGATCCCGAAGATCGGTTTGGCCGCTTCAGCCAGGGCGTAGTCTTTGGCCTGGATGACCTTTTCGAGAGGCAGATTGCCCAGGACCGCCACGGCCGTCAGAATATAGAGGATCCCTACCAGCACGATCGCCCAGACCATGGCCCGCAGCATCGTGCGTTCGGGGTGCACCATATCCTCCACGGTATTGGTAATGACGCTAAAGCCCTGATAGGCGAAGAAGGTCAGCCCGATGGCGAAAAACATATCCTTCAGAGGCGGCATCTCGGCGACGCTGAGATTCTTCGGATCGATCGTAAAGAGCGCTGCCACGGTGAAAACCACCAAAACGCTTACTTTGACGGCGACGATCAGATTTTCCGACTTGGCGACAAAAGTCGCGCCGACGAGATTGACCAGGGTAAAAAAGGCGACGATCCCCAGGGCAAAGCCGTTGACGATCATCGCATCGTGGACCCCGTGAAAAAAGGTCGCTGCGTAGGTTCCGAAGGATTTAGCCACGGCGGCGATAGCGATCAATCCGGCGAAATAGAAGAGCACGCTCGCGCTTCCGGAGAAGACTCCTTCCCCAAAGCCCTGGACCAGATACTCGACGATACCGCCCCGTGAAGGATAGCGCAGCGCCAGTTTCGCCAGGGAGTAACCGCTCAGCAGTGCAGCGATCCCCCCGAAGACGAAGGAGAGCCAGACGATATTACCGGCGATGGCTCCGGCCTGACCGATGACGATAAAGATCCCGGCTCCCACCATGGAGCCGATTCCGAGCATCACGGCACTGACGAGACCGAAGGCCTTTTTTGTTTCTCTCTTTCCTTCCTGGTTCGCCATGTTCATAGCCTTAGAGCAACTCTTCGGCCACCAGATCCAGATTGTCGTGCCATCGCTTCTTGTAGTGGATCCAGCCCGAGGCTAACCCAAGAAGCGCTGAAGCGCCTACGACCCAAAGAGCGGGAATGATCATTAGAGCATAATAGTCGATGATGAGCAAAATCATCAAAAAGACGACGAAATAGACGAAGCTGAGCTTCCAAAAATGTGCCTTGCGCCAGATCGGGGTTCGTTTTTTCTTTTTGCTCTTATCCATGGGAACGACCTCCTTTCATCATCGATTGGAAAAAGATCGTCCGAGAGAGGTTGCCGAAGGCTTCGGTAAGCGTCGGGTGGGGATGGATGGCGCTCATCACGTGCATCGGCGTCATTTTATTAGCGACGATCAGCG
>Ga0256833_1003916_pt1 | contig 10094 bp, 5 predicted proteins | sample 356284metaG_FD_190535 | JGI IMG/M metagenome (GOLD analysis project Ga0256833, IMG submission 190535) | Hydrothermal vent microbial communities from Mid Atlantic Ridge, Atlantic Ocean - 356-284 | ecosystem: Environmental > Aquatic > Marine > Hydrothermal vents | place: Atlantic Ocean: Mid...
CTCGTCAAGTAAAAATATCCCGGTCTCCTGCTTGAACTTCTTTAGTTCGTCCTCGGATTTCTTTAACTCAGCCTCCACTTTTTTGAGCTGTTCCTCAATAAATTCCTTGGTTTTTAAAGCGTCCTCCTTTCCCAGATACAGTGTGTAGTTCACATACTCCTCCGCCACCGCATTCGCAAGCTGCGCAGCTTTCCGGGGGGATGTGGATCTGATTCGAATCACAGCGAGATCAGTTTTCCCCTTCTGCATAACCTTTATACGCCTGCTGAATCCCTGGGCAACAGCGTATGGATCCTTGACCTTCAGCTCAATGTTTCCACCTGATTTTTCCAGAATTTTTCTGTGAACCTTGATTATTGAGAATTTTATACCATCTGTGTGGAAAACTTTTCCCAATTCCCCTCTCCCGATAGGGTTGCCCGATGGATCATAAACGGTGTAAGTATTGTCGTCTTCAAAAGCTATACGGTAGGTACCCACTTCCGGAGCTATGGATGACCAGGTAGAGTCAACCTCAACTCCCCGTGGAAATTTAAGATTTAGACCGTACTTTGCAACTACATTTCTTGATATGGTTTTTGATTTTATGATTTCTATCTGACTCTGGACCGGATCAACAGACCTCGTCCCCGGCGTTATCTCAGGTAAAACGGAGACAGATGTCTCTTTAATGGCCAGTTTTACAAGTGTTGAAGCCTCATAAACAGGAGTTGAAAGGTATGAGATAACAGCAGCAGCAGCTGTTACAACGAATGTGATAGCCAGGATAATATTCAGTCTTCTCAATATTACATCCAGTATGTCCCCAAGACTGATTTCTTCTTCCTGATAATCGTTGGGTTTCACTTCATTCATCTGCATTTTACAACTCCTCCTGACTTATTGGCTAAAATTATCATACAATTTTTTATAAAGGTCAATTTTTCTTCCTTCTTCTCCCTCTCGTTCTTTTCCTCTGTTTCGTCACCGGTTTATCCTGTTGGGCTATACCGGGCTGGGCAGTATGGGTCGTAGCAACTGGCACCTGTGGTTTTGAAACTGTTATGTGTCTTCCCCTGAATCTTTTGGGTAACCTTGGTACCTCGATTCTAAAGATCTTCATCACCGTTTCGTTTCGAATCCTTAGAAGCATGTCTTCAAACATGCGGAAGCTTTCCTGCTTGTATTCCACCACCGGGTCCTTGTGGCCGTACGCCCTGAGGAATATTCCCTCTTTTAACATGTCGAGGGAGTAAAGGTGTTCTCTCCACGCTGTGTCAAGAGTCGTAAGAAGTACAATTCTTTCGATTTCCCGCATCCTCTCGTTGCCAAAGGCCTCCTCTCTCTCCTCGTAGAGTTTTTTGACTTCATCAAGGATGTAATCTCTTATTTCATCCTTCGATGAAAGATCCCTGATTTTTGTAAAGTCAGACAGGAACAGGAATCTTAGATCCTCTATCAGTCCCTGAATGTCCCATTCGTCGGGTGAGTCCCCCTGTAAATACTCCTGAATTTTTTCTTCGACGATATCCACCACGAACTCATCGAGAATTTTGGTTTTAATGTCCTCTCCATCGAGGATTCTGTTTCTGAGTCCATATATTACCTCACGCTGCTGGTTCATCACATCGTCAAATTCGAGAAGTCTCTTCCTGATTTCGAAGTTCTGCATTTCAACCCTCTTCTGTGCACTTTCAAGGGCCTTTGTTACGAGTCTGGATTCTATGGGACCTTCATCTGACTTGCCCCATCTTTCCATAAGATCCATGACCTTATCCGATCCAAAAAGTCTCAGGAGGTCATCTTCGAGGGAGAGGAAAAACCTTGAAGCTCCGGGATCTCCCTGCCTTCCCGATCTTCCGCGGAGCTGGTTATCGATTCTCCTCGATTCGTGCCTCTCTGTTCCAATCACATACAACCCGCACGGGACACCTTCTTCAATGCACTTTTTGGGGTCCATGGGACAGGTTACACCGGGCCTTGGATTTTTCGTATTTATTGCACACTCTGGCTGTGGGAAGTCCATGACCACATGGTCTCCATCTCTCAGTCTCTCATCGTGTTTGTAAAGACCGGAGATGAGGACAACACTTCCAGGTTTCCTCAGTGCTCCAAGAATTTTCTGAATGATTTCCTCAACTGTTGAATTGTCGTCGGGTCTCATGCTTATGTATGTGTATCGAATGTCATTTTTTTCAAATAGATACTGGATGTTTGGAATGTCTCCATCTGTTTCAGGCACCACGAGGACGGATTTTTTCCGTGAAACATACTCTTTGATTTTTTTCAATCTATCTTCGTGAACGAGGTCGTAGGCTTTAACCACTCCGGGACCGAGCTTGATGTCTGTTCCACGGCCTGCCATGTTTGTTGCAATGGTCACAGCTCCCCTCTGACCTGCTCGAGCCACTATGTGTGCTTCCCTCTCGTGGTGCTTTGCGTTTAAGACCTGATGGGGAATCTTTCTCCTCTGAAGTAGTCTTGAAAGGAGTTCTGAAACCTCAACGGATGTGGTTCCAACGAGTATGGGTCTTCCCTTTTGATGCCATTTGACGATCTCGTCTATTACGGCATCGTACTTTTCCTTCTTCGTTTTGAAAATGATGTCAGGAAAGTCAACTCGTCTTACAGGTTTGTTGGTTGGAATGGAGACCACATCGAGCTTGTAAATCTCCCAGAATTCTGCGGCCTCTGTGGCTGCGGTTCCCGTCATTCCCGCAAGTTTTTCGTACATCCTGAAGTAGTTCTGGATGGTTATTGTGGCAAGTGTCTGTGTCTCTGCCTGAATCTTCACTCCTTCCTTGGCTTCAACGGCTTCATGAAGTCCGTCTGACCACCTTCTTCCGTGCATGAGGCGGCCTGTAAACTCATCAACGATAATGACCTTACCGTCCATGACGACATAATCGACATCTCTTTCAAAAAGTGTATATGCCTTTAAAAGCTGGTTTATGGCATGTATCTGGTCTGTTTTTTGCGCATATTCCCTGTAAATTCTTTCTTTCTCGTAAAACTTTTCACGGGGATTGAGGTCAGTTCTCTTATCGATCTCCGAAATCTCAATGGAGAGGTCCGGCAGGGTAAAGAGGTCTTTTCTCTTTTTCTGGATTTCCGCGCGTCCCTTCTCAGTAACATCAACGCTGTTGGACTTTTCATCCACCACATAGTAGAGGTACTCTTCCTCGTAGTCCTTGATCTTTTTGTCCTTCATCAGCTCAAGCTCGGTTTTGTCAACGAGTTTCATCAGGCCCGGTTCCTGGAGGAGCTTGAAGAGTCTTTTTGACTTCGGTGCTCCCCTTTTAACGAGGAGGATCTTCAGGGCGGCCTCTTTTTCTTTGCCTTCTTTGAGGAGCTTTTCCGCTTCAGATAGTAACCTGGTGACTACGAGGGTCTGCTTTCTCACGATGTCAGCTACAAGTGGCTTCACATCCTTGTACTGTTCAACGGATGAGTGTTCAACAGGACCGGAAATGATTAGTGGTGTCCTTGCCTCGTCTATTAAGATCGAGTCAACCTCGTCTATGATAGCGTAAAAATGTCCCCTCTGCACCCTGTGTTCAGGCTGGTAAACCATGTTGTCCCTGAGGTAGTCGAACCCGAATTCGTTGTTTGTACCATAAGTAATATCCTTTGCATACTCAGGTTTCCTCTGCTCCGGTGTCATACCCGCCTGAATTACCCCCACACTCAACCCGAGGGATTCGTAAACAGGGCCCATCCATTCTCTGTCTCTTCGTGCAAGATAATCGTTTACAGTGACAAGATGTACGCCCACGGGTTTCTCTTTTGTCCTCCCGATGAGTGCATTTAAATACAGGGGCATTGTGGCAACGAGTGTTTTACCCTCACCGGTGGCCATCTCCGCTATTTTACCCTGATGCAGGACGATTGCACCGATGAGCTGAACATCAAAGGGGATCATATTCCATTCGATAACCTCGCCTGTAACTTCCCAGCGTTTACCCACAAGTCTGCGACATGCCTCTTTTACAAGGGCAAAGGCCTCTGGCATAACCTCGTCGGGATCCTCACCCTCTCTCAATCTCTGCTCAAAGTCCTCAGTTTTTTTAAGAAGATCCTCGTCTTTTAATCCCCTGTATCCCTCGTAAATCCTGTTGATTTCATCGACTTTTGGCCAGAGCTTTTTTAGTATCCTTTCGTTCCTCGAGCCAACTACCTTCTCAAGGAGTGTTTTAAACATGCTTTACATCGCCTCCTAACACGAAATTGAGATTGAAAGATAAATTTTCTGGCATTCGTACGCAAGGGGATTACTTACCCTGGTGTTCAAACTGTTTTATGGAGTTTGCAAAAGTTTCCAGCCAGTCTTCAATCTTCACGCTGTCTGGTATGGAAAAAACCGATGTGTCCACGGATGTAGTATCCAAAGAAACCACTTCCTGGATTACCCTGCCCTGCACATCTACAAGTTTTATGGGGAGATAATTCCACACATAGAGCTTTGCCTGGAGCTCACCTGTAGAGTCGTCTTTTATTTCGTAAACATCGCACTCAAGATCGTCGAGGAGCTTTTCTTTCCCCGATGGTTTTAGGTCTTTGATGAAATCTTTGATAACGAGGCCCGTGGTCTGAGAGTTTTTAATGGCCTCCTTCTCTTCAGGAAGACGGGAGATCAACTGATCCTTTGTCCTGTCATCCAGCTTGCTCGATACTATGATTTTTCTCATCTCTTCTACCACTTTATCGGGATCGTTTGGGATTCTTGTACCTGTTCTGGACTGGAAATCCACAGTGTAAATGTAATCAGGAGTAACCATCGAGAGGGCTTTCGTCTCAATGTCTCTGTCGTTATAAGTCATCTTTGTGGTTGTGTAACGGGCCTCTCTTGCCCCGTACCCGTCGATGTAAATATCCTGCCTGATGGAAACGCCTGAATGGATTTCAGACCTGCTTACTATCGTTGCCTTTTCGAAGGGATATACCCTCTTATTAGAGGCCGTTTTCTTTTCGCCCTGGCAGGATATACCTGCAATCATTATGATCGCGAAGATAGGTAAGAGAAATTTTTTCATGGGAAATAACCTCCAGAGATTTCTCTCAAATATACACCACAGAGGTATCACAAATCAAACTTTCTATACGGGGAAAGTATGTGCCGCGAACATCCTGACCCTCGTACACTTAAACAGTTCAGTTAGAATTTCAACTCGTGGTACCGTTGACAGCCTTGAAGGGCGAAAATTATAATAACCATTCAAAAAATCCGCCCAGGGAGGAAAATCAATGGACGAAAGGAAGACGCGAACCATTATTTTTATTCTCGTCACATTCACGACATGGCTTTTTTACTTTCTGACAACGGCTCCAACAGTTGTGTTCTGGGATGTGGGCGAATTTCTGGCGTGTTCCCACATTCTTGGAATTCCACATCCACCTGGAACACCTCTTTATGTGATTCTCGGCAGATTTATGGATATCCTGCCTCTCCCACTCGCATCTATTTTCAAGCTTTTAAACGGAACAGACGCTGTCAACTCGGTGCTAAAGATAACCTCTGTCTCCATCCTTTCAGGCGCATTTACGGCAGGATTTGCCTACCTCATTGTAGTGAAGGTTATTGAACGCTGGAACGCCCCTGTGCCCAGGTCCTTTGCCCACATAGCCGGTGTCTTTGCCGCCTTTATAGGGGCATTTGCAAGAACCGTGTGGATGAACTCGATTGAAGCAGAGACCTACACCCCGTCCGTTTTTGTAATGGTTTTCCTCACTTGGGTTGCTCTGAACTGGTGGGAACATAAGGACAGCCCTGTCAGTATCAGATACATCCTTTTCTCTCTTTATGTTCTCTTTTTATCAAGCGGGATACACCTCATGCCTCTCATCTTTTTTCCTGCCCTGTTTTTGTTCGTCTGGGCAGTAAAACCTTCTCTGATATGGGACCTCGAATTTCTCGTTGTTACCGCCGCAACATTTGCTTTGATTTCATTGATGAAGCAGACATACGAGCCCTCTACAGGTTCCATTGCTCTCCTGATTGTCTCTTTGCTGGTGATGGCATGGTATCTTTATTACAGGAAACTCTTTGACATAAATGACTTTCAGATAATGCTGTTTATCGCCGGTTTTGTTGTTACTCTCATCGGACTATACATAAAGAATTCCCTTCTGCTGGTCGCAGGGACATTTGTGGATATCATAATTCTTTACATCAAAGCCCGGCTTTACAGGGACTGGAAGGGATTTGCCCTCATACTCATTGTCGTTGCATTTTCAGCAGAATTTACGATGATGGTGAGGGCAATACACAACCCCAGGATAAACGAGACAGATCCTTCAAACTGGCGTGCATTCATGGACGCTCTTTTAAGGAAGCAGTACGAGCCGGCAAAGCTTCTTCCGCGTCGTATTCCCTTTACCGATCAGCTCCTCCTCTTCTGGCGGTACTTCTCATGGCAGTATGCAAGCCTCGTTCTCCCACTGACATTTCTGGGACTGCTTGGGGTCGTGACCCACTTCGGGAACGATAAAAAGTCCTTCTGGCTCGTTGGTACAGCACTTCTTATGGGAAGTCTTGGTCTCATACTTTATCTCAATCTCAAGGATTCCCCCACGCAACCTATCAACCCGATAAATCCCAGGGAAGTAAGGGACAGGGATTACTTCTTTGCACCATTTTACACATACTTTGCCATCTACATGGGGATAGGCCTCTGGGAGCTTATGAGACTCCTCGCCGTTTACCTGAAAAAGTGGATAATAGGGCTTGTCACAGGTCTTTTGATTGCAGGAGCCCTTCAGGGGTATCAGTTTAAGTATTTCTGGCCTTTAGTGGACAGAACTCACAACTATATGGCCGAGGATTACGCCTATGACCTGTTGATTTCCCCGGGTAAAAATCCCGATGGCGGGCCCGTTATACTCTATACAAACGGGGACAACGATACATTCCCTGTCTGGTTTGATCAGGAGGTCCTCGGGTTCAGAAAGGATGTGATAATTGCCAACCTGTCACTGATCAACACCAACTGGTATGTAAAGCAACTGAAAGATTGGGGTGCCCCCATTAGTTTTTCAAAGGCAGAGATCGATAAGTTTCCACCTGCCCTGCTTCTTCCTGGTGGCAAGGTCATATACTTAAGAGACATAATGATACGGGACATGATAGCCACTTCTGCCGGTTACAAGTTCGGTCCCGACGATTATGTACAGCTTATGCCGGGACTCAGGGTACCGAGACTTTACTTTGAACCGGCTGATTCGTTTCTCAACAGGGTGATAAAAGGTGCAAAGTTCAGGGTTCCCATATACTTTGCCCTGACGGTAACGCCTGAGGTGTACAAGCCCTGGAGTAACTATCTGCTGAGCGAGGGTCTCGCTTTTAAACTCATGCCGAAAAATGTTTCAAGCGGCATTTTCCCTGAAGGTATAAATGTGGAAAGGACGAGGTATCTGCTCCACGGTAACATGAAGGTGAAAGAATTTCTTAAAAAGTATGCTAACGAAAAGTCACCGTGGGGTATTTTCAGATACAGAGGAATTTTTGATAACACCTACAAGGACGGAACCCACCTGAAGCTCGTTAGAAACCTTGCGTCAGTGGCTTTGAGACTCGGTTATTATTACAGCTTTCTTGATTCTCTGGATCAGGCCATTGACGAGCTTTACTTTGCCAAAAAACTTGCAGAGGTGGTGGTAAAGTATGAGCCCGCGTCAGATGTTACCCGTCAGATCCTCGCCATCGATCTTATGATCGGGAATCTTTACAGAGAGAAGGGTGATTTTGACAGTGCCATAGACTATTACGAGGATGCCATGAAGATCCAGAAAGTACCTTTACTTTACAAGCAGATTGGTTTAACCTATCTCCAGAAGGCGGATACTGCGAAGGCGATAGAGAATCTGGAAATCGCCCTCAGCATGTCGCCGAAGGATAGAGAGATCTTTGAAGCGTTGAAGTCAATTTATGAGTCAAAGGGAGACAGTGATCAGTTGAAGCGGCTTTACAAAGAATGGGTTAATAATAACCCTGGAGATTCGGCCGCTATCAAAGAGATGAATAAATTGGGAGGAAATTAACATGGCTCACGCTTATACACCGGGTTTAAAAGTTACGAAGGCCACCCTCTTGAGAAAAGAGAGGAGACTTCCCCTGCCAGGAGAGGTTCTCGTAAAGAAGGGTGATAAGGTCAGGGCAGAGGATATTGTTGCAAGGACTGAGCTCCCAGGGAATGTAAGACCCATCAATGTGGCGGGCCAGCTTTCTGTCCCACCAGGAGATCTTCCCAACCTTATGCTGAAAAAGGTGGGTGATCCTGTTAAAAAGGGCGAGCCAATTGCCCAGTCAAAGGGAATATTCGGTCTCTTTAAGTCCACCGTTACATCTCCTGTGGACGGTACGATAAAAAGCATTTCCAGTGTAACCGGGCAGGTGATCATTGAAGAGCCTCCAATTCCGGTTGAGGTGATCGCCTATATTGACGGAGAAGTGGTGGAAATTATTCCCAACGAGGGTGTCGTTGTAGAGACGGTTGCCACCTTCGTTCAGGGAATCTTTGGCATTGGTGGGGAAAGAATAGGACATCTAAAGATGGCTGCCACATCTCCGGACGACATTCTCACTCCCGATAAGATCACCGAAGAGGACAAGGGTAAGGTTCTCGTTGGAGGTGCTTTTGTGACATCTGATGCTCTCAACAGAGCAGTAGAGGTGGGAGCAGCAGGGATAGTCGTTGGTGGGATAGACGATAAAAATCTGAGGGAATTCCTGGGTTATGACATCGGGGTCGCAATTACGGGTTCGGAGCAGAAGGGTATTACCCTGATCATCACCGAGGGCTTTGGTAAAATCAGTATGGCTCACAGGACATTTGAGCTTCTTAAAGGTATAGAGGGGAAGAAAGTCTCCATTAATGGAGCCACCCAGATCAGAGCCGGTGTTATCAGGCCGGAGATAATTGCACCGGGTGCGAGTCCGGAGGACCTGAAATCAGACGAGGAAAAGATAAGTGCCGGGCTCGATATTGGTACACATGTCAGGGTCATCCGTGAGCCCTACTTTGGCAAAATCGGCAGAGTTACTGCTCTCCCACCGGAGCTACAGGTGATTGAAACGGAGGCGAAGGTCAGGGTCCTCGAACTGGAATTTGAAGACGGTACCCGGGTGCTTGTCCCCCGTGCCAATGTGGAGATAATTGAGGAATAAATTGGAGAAAAAATCTTTAAGGAAGGCTTTCGGAGAATTCCTGTTGGAAATTGGTGAGAAAGACCCCCGCGTCGTTGCCCTCGCTGCTGACCTTGCCAAGTCAACTTACACTGAGATGTTCAAAGAGAGGTTCCCGGATAGACACTTTGAGTTTGGCATTCAGGAGCAGAATATGATGGGAGTTGCGGCAGGACTTGCGGCCACGGGCAAAATACCGTTTGCATCAACTTTCGCCGTGTTTGCTGCCGGCAGGGCCTACGATCAGGTAAGACTCTCCATTGCCTATGCCCGTTTCAATGTGAAAATAGTGGCAACCCACGGTGGACTGGCCACTGGAGAGGATGGTGCTTCGCATCAAATGACAGAAGACATCTCTCTTATGGGGGCGATACCGGGGATGATCGTACTTTCCGCATCTGACTATTATTCCACGAAATCCGTACTTATGGCCGCCTACGAGCACACCGGTCCCGTGTATGTGAGACTCGTACGACCAGCGGCACCGGTTATATACGGTGGTGTGTTCGAATTCAAAATCGGTGATGTGAAAAAGGTCAGAGATGGCAATGATGTAGCAATTGTTTCATACGGATACACCCTTCACAAGGCACTTGAGGCCGCCGAACTGGTGAGGGAAAGGGGAGTGGACGCTGCCGTGTACGATTTTCTGACCATAAAACCCATCGGAGCGAGGACCCTTGAAGAACTGGCAGGTTACGAGAGGGTGTTTGTAGTCGAAGATCATGTGGTATGGGGTGGACTTGGAGTCAACCTTGCCGGTGAGCTGGACAGGTATGGTGCCAAAACCCGAGTCGTGACACTCGGGATCCGGGACTCCTTCGGTCACTCCGGGACGCCCGAGGATCTGTACAGATTGTTTGGGTTGGACCCGGAAAGTATAGCAAAGAATATTTTGTGAGTTACATCAATTTTGACAATGTTTCAAAGATCT
>Ga0256833_1003917_pt1 | contig 10092 bp, 12 predicted proteins | sample 356284metaG_FD_190535 | JGI IMG/M metagenome (GOLD analysis project Ga0256833, IMG submission 190535) | Hydrothermal vent microbial communities from Mid Atlantic Ridge, Atlantic Ocean - 356-284 | ecosystem: Environmental > Aquatic > Marine > Hydrothermal vents | place: Atlantic Ocean: Mid...
TAAACAGTAATAATGCTACCTCTCCTTTTGTTCCCGTTAGATGTCCAACTTTAAATGAGAATAATTTTGAAATAGAACTCTTCGGTTATGAAAAGGGTGCTTTTGCAGGTGCAAATAATTCTAAAGCTGGGAAAGTTGAGCTTGCTGAAAATGGAACCTTATTATTTGATGAAATTGAGGAATTATCTAATAATCTACAGGCTAAATTATCCATTTTCCTTGACAATATGGAATATGAAAAAATAGGTAGTAATAAAATAAAAAAGGCTAATGTAAGAATTATATCAACTTCCTCTAGAAATCTGTTAGGTGAAATAAAAAAGGGAAGTTTTAGACTAGATTTATATTACAAACTAGCTGTAATAAAGATAGAACTTTTACCTTTAAGGGAAAGAAGAGAAGATATACCTATACTTGTAAATAAATTTTTATCTAGAAAGAAAAAGAAAATTAAACCAAATGCATTAAAATATCTAATGGAGCAAGACTGGTATGGAAATATAAGGGAACTTTTTTCTGTTTTAGAGACTGCAGTAATTCTATCTAAAGATAGTGAAAGTATAGATGTTCAACATTTAACAGAACAGTTTTACACTTTTGAAGAAATAGGAAAACTAAAAGAGCAAATTAATGAGCCAAAACTTTCAGAGGAAAAACTATTTAATGAAAAAGAAAGAATAAAGATTGCTTTACAAAAAACTAATGGAAACAGAAAAAAAGCAGCTGAGCTTTTAGGTATAAGTGTTCCTACCTTATGGAGAAAAATGAAAAAGTATAATCTTTTAGATGAGTTTAGAAAATAGTAAATATTTATTTCTTCTCTGCTTTTTAAATTATCTTTTCTTAAATCACAAATTAGGCTTAAATATAATGTATCCTTTAAAAGAGAGGTAAATCAGTAAAAGGTTGCAATTTACAGGATATAAAAGAATAAAAAACTTAAAGAGCAAAAAAATATCCATTTTAATAGAAATAGCTTTTTTTGTGATTGCCTTTTTATTTATCCTATTTTCTATTTTATTTGGAAAAGATACATTAAAATTTATAAAACTAAAAAAAACAGAAAGAGATTTAAAATATTTTTCAGAAATTGTATATGAGTATAGAGAACTGTATAAATACCTTCCCGGAGATGATCCATTTGCAAAAGCAAGATGTCCATCTAGTATGTATATAGGAAATGGCAATGCTTCAGGATATATAGGAGATAGTGATAGTATTAATGAAGAAGAGCAAGCAATGAGACACCTTAGATGTGCAAAAATTTTAAGTGGTGATGTTGATGAGAAATATGAAAATTATCCTAGGAACTCATACGGTGGAATTTTTAAATTTAGCTATATAAATCTTAAAGGAAAAAAATTTAATGTTATTAAAGTGTATAAAATTCCTTTAGAAGCAATGAAAAAAATTGATAGTGGTTTAGATGACGGTAATTTGAAAACAGGAAAAATTATAGTTATAAAAGAAGGAAAAGATAAAAATAAGGAAGATGTTTTAATTTATATTTTGAAGGTTTACTAAAGTTAATCCTCTTCCTCTATATTTGACCTATTATCTGAGATTTTTTTCATAAAATTACAAGTTTCAATGGTAGTTTTGTTTTTATTTCTAATATTAGAAAAATCTTTCTCAGATATTAGTCTACGCTTATACATATCTTCTATTTCAAAACATGCTTCACAGCAATCTTTACTACAGTCCATAGAAAAATAGTAAAGTGCTTTTTTAGGAGCATTCTTATTGAGATATAAATTCCCAAGTGAATAACAACCACCACAGTATTTTTCGTTACTTTTTATGGAAAGTTTACATGCTTTTTTCCAGTATTTAATAGCCTTACTTTCATTTTTAGATACATCGCCATATCCATTAAAGAAAAAATCTCCAACATTGTAGCAAGAGATTGCATTATTTAGGTCATCACAGCCTTTCTTAAATAGATAAAATGCATCTTTATACATTTCAAATGAGAATAGTATAGAAGCAGCTGTATTACACCCATCAGCATTTCCATTTTTACAAGCTGTTTCAAATCTTTTCAGCTCCGCAGATGTTACTTCGTCTATTTTTATTTCTTTTCCGAAAGAGTTAAACAAGATTGAAACTAGTAGGAAAATAAAGAAAGATTTCAGAATACTTTTTTCTACTGAAATTAACATTTCTTCCTCCCCGCATAGATACAATATTAATCTTTAATAATACACTTATTGTTTTAATTCAACAATTTTAATAAAATCGTCCTTTTATTATAAAAAATAAAGAGAAATTTAAAATTTGATTGATTTTATTGAAAGAGAGAATTGAAAAGGGAGAAAAGAGGAAAACATTAATAATTTATTATTTATTTAATAATTCTACAGCTTCTAAAACATCCATACCCGCCTCAGTGATAGAAGTTTTACCTATAAACCCTGCTAATCTCATAACAGCTAACTCTTTGTTGAATGTTTCGGGGTCAATTCCAGATATTTTGATAGCCTTCTCCCAGTTTTTAGGTAAAATTCTAACCTTTCTTTCCTTAATATAAAGATTTCCAGCCTCTTTTATTGCTTTAAGAATTCTAACTATTATTGGGTTAATAGGGTTTGCTATTCCTTCAGGTGTTCCAGCTAAAGCTTTCTTAATAAGTTTTCCTGCATCGGTTAAGATAATTGCGTCATTTGGTAATACATCTAAAATATATCTTGCTTCAAGTTTATTTAAAGCATATTGAACTTCTTCTTTTAGAGTTTCATCAAATTCATTAAATAATTCATTTAGGAACATTCCCCTTTCAGGTATTTTCTTTAATACCATAAGCTCAAATCTAGTAATGTGAGGCAATCTCTCTATATTGTAAGCTAACTCTTCATAAAGTAATCCTGATTTAGTTGGAAAACCTCCGCCAACAAGATGTTCCTCTAAAGCTTCCTTATACCATTCATAGTTTGGAGCACCAAACTCTGTTTTTGTAATAGTAATAGACTTAACAGCTGTTGCTTTTATCTCTCTAACACCTTTTTCTTTTATATCCTTTAATACTTCTTCTCCAAAGTCTGTGATTTTATATACTGTTTTACCAGATTTTTCGTCTAACTCAGCTTTTATTAGATTAAATGCTTCCAATGAGTAAAGAGCTTCTTTTACTGTATCAAATAATCTTTCATACCACTCATTACCTTTTTCCCAGAAATGTTTAAATAACTCTTCTACTGTGAATAATTCAGCCCACTTTTTCTTTAGCTCTTCTTTCTTTTGATAACCTAAAGCCTGATTTATAATTCTTCCATAAAACTCTTTAAGATGTTTATATTCTTTTAAAGGTTTTTCTAGTAAGAAATGAACTATTTCCTCATCAGTAGGAAGTATTTCTTTATTTTCCTCATGTTTTTTCCAAACCTTTTCTATACCGAGAAGTATTTCCTCATCTAAAAGCTCTAGATTAAATGTTTTAACAGGTCTATATTCCCTTTCACTCCAAAGTTTATAAGCTTCTAATAAATACTCTCCCGCAGGTAATATCTCTCCATCAACATCAATATAACCTAAAGCTCCAAGTGTTTCTAACTCTAAATCTGTTAGAGCGTCTACTCCATTATCTAAAACCTTGAGTAGAGCATACATATAATCTTCATTTATTATTGTTTCATATGCAGGAGCCACAGTTTGACAGACTTTCTGAACAGCCTGTCCTAAACCTGAAAGTGTGTAAACATCAGAGTTTGGAACAGAAAAAGATATTAACTTCATAGCTTCCATTAATAGAGGAAATCTTCCACCTTCAGGCATGCTCTTTGAATCAGCAGGACCTATAGGCATTGTTGCTATATAATTACCTAACTCTTTTGAAATAACTAATCTTGGTTTTGAATTTTTGAATATATCATAAACGGTTTTAGCATAATTGTTTACTTTTTTTAACCAACCTTTTTTCTCTTCATAAACTTCTTCCGCAAATCCTCTCTCCTTTAGATAATTAAAAATAGTATCTCCAGTTAAATCATTATTCTTTACGGAAGCTTCTATCATTGCTATTATTTCAGAACCTATCCATCTAAATTTATCATCCCACTCAGTAGGATGTTTAATTAAATTTTTATTTATCATTTCTTCAAGCATATAAACTAAAGTCCTTCCCCAGTATGTTAGTCTATACTCTATAGGGCTAGCCCCCTGTTCCAATAAATTTTGATATTCTAGTTCTATATAAGGAGCTTCCTCCGACTTTAAGGTTATTTGACAAGCTAAACCTTTACTTTCTTGAGATTTTACATTTAATAATGCTAATGCATGCTCCTTTCTGATTATCATTTTATTCCTCCATATATTTTTTTCCTTTAATTAAAATACAGCATTAAATATATTTTGTCAAAAAATATTAGTAAAAATTTATAATAAAATTTTACTTAAAGTTTATAATAAAAAATTTATTTCTAATTTCTAGTGTATAAAATCTGTTGTCTTATTTTAGAATATTAAAATATTATCAATATTCAATTTTAATTTTTCAAAGGTGGGTTATGGATACCAATACTAATTTAAATTTTTTAGATAGTATTGATTTACCACTAGTAATATTCATTGGATTAATACTTTTATTTTTCTTAGTTTTATTTTTAGCAATTTCAGTAAAAATAGTTCCACATAAAGAAGCGTGGATTGTGGAAAGATTAGGTAAGTTTCATAAGGTAGCAGAAAGTGGATTAAACATAATTGTTCCGGTTATAGATGAAGTTAAAGCTAGAATTTCACTGAAAGAACAAGTAATGGACTTTCCTAAACAGGATGTTATTACAAAAGATAATGTTGTTGTAGAAGTTGACGCAATATGTTATTATCAAATAATAGAGCCACAGAAAGCATACTACAACATAGAAGATATAGAAAACGCTATAGAACAATCTGTTCAAACAGCAGTTAGAGATATAGCCGGTAGTTTCAGTTTAGATGAACTCCTGTCAGGAAGGGAGGAGGTTAACAAAAAAATACAAGAGTTAATGAAAGAAATATCTAAAGAGTGGGGAATTGTAATAAAAAGGGTTGAGTTAAAGGAAATAAATCCACCACCTGATATTATAGATGCAATGACAAAACTGATTGAAGCTGATAGAACTAAAAGAGCTATGATAACAGAAGCTCAAGGTAAAAAAGAGGCTATGGAGCTAGAGGCAGAGGCTTTTAAGTATGTAAAATTAAGGGAGGCGGAAGCATTAGAAAAACTGGGGGAGGCACAGGCTAAGGCTATTAAACAGTTAGTCGAGCTGGTTGGAGACCCTAAATTAGCAGCAATGTTGATAATTGGAGATAACTACTTAAATGCTTTAAAGGATATGTCCCACAGTAAAAGCTCAAAGATGATAGTTCTGCCTCCTAACATAGATAGTCTTATAGATATGATTAGTAGGGGGAAAAACAATGATGGAGGTAAAAACAGCTGAAATAATTTTATTAATTTACTTATCTACAGTTCTTATGTTAGATTTAATTTTTTCACTTGGTGGTCTTTTAATTCCTATAGCGTTATCAGCCATTATAAGCTATGTAATTTTTCTTCAAGTCCAATCCATAGATTATCTTATATTTGCCTTTCCCTTAATACTATTTATTTTATATTTTTATAAGTTTAGTAAATTATCTGGAAAATTGAAAAGCTCAACAGTTGAGGGTTATTTAAATTTACAAATGCTTTTTATTCCAATATTTGAAAAACTTCAACCTTCAAATAAGTTATATTTTAAGTTAGCAGGTCAAAAGGGCTATGTTATAAAAAAACTTGGGAATAATTTATATAGAGTAAGGTTTAATATAGGGGCTTTTGGTAAAACTAAGTTTTTCTGTTATAGTGATGAGCCTTTAGAGTGGGGAAATCAAGTTAAAATAAAAGAATTAAAAGATGGAAAAATATACGTAGAAAAAGTTTCTTAAATTTTCATTAATTTTTTCTCATATTTCATCTATATAACTAAATTTTAAAATGTCTGGAAAGAAATAAAATTCTTCTTCGGTAAAGTGGTCTTTTAAAGTTGTTAGATATTCATTAAAAGTTTTCTTTAGATGATAACTTATAGATTTTCCTCTGTATTCATTTTCTCCATTTTTATATTTATTAATTAAAAAGTTGATATACTCCTCTATCTCTTCCAATGTTCTATGTCCGAAGTTTAAAGCCTCTGTATCAAACTCTGTTATTCTAGCTTCATTTATTAAATTATCTAAATCATTCTCTTCCACATAAGCGTGTTTATTAACTTCAGAGAGAAAATTTTCTATTTTTTCAATAGTATCCTTATTAATTCCTTCCTCTAACTTAGTTTTTATATACTCTCCTTCCTTTAAAAGTTTTTTATGCTCATCTGTTAACTGTGATAGCAACTCTTTTATTTTCCTAAAAGTTTCTTTATTTTCCATTGTTATTTCCTTTTAGCTTTATTCCCTATATAAATAACAAATTCATTATATCCACCTTTAACATTAACTTTTATCTTAAATCCATAAATATCAACTATTTCCTTAACTATAGATAAACCTATCCCTGAGCCTTTAGAAGTAGAACGGGCTTCATCTTCTCTATAAAATCTTTCAAATATCTTTTCTGGATTTTTTATAGGTGTTCCTGTATTCTTTACAGAAAAGTAATCTCTATCTATAACTATAGAAATTTCTCCTTCCTTCTTATTATATTTAATTGCATTACTTAGAAGATTAGAAACTAGCATCTCAATATGCCTGTGATTTGCAAAAACTTTTAATTCTTCTTTCTCATCTAACTCAACAAATATCTCTTTTTCTTCAAGTTTTGGAGCTAAAATGTCTAACTGGTCTTTTATAACCTCATTTATTGAAACTTCTGTTTTTTCAAACTGTTGTGTTTTTAACTGAGCCATTAATGTTAAATCTGAAATAATATTCTTTATATACTTTATTGTTTTTTGTATTTGAGCTATATGCTCATGGACTTCCTTGGGGGCTTTGTATTTAAGAAGGATTATATGATTAGAAATAACAGTTAAAGGTGTCCTCAAATCATGGGAGATATTCTCAATAAATCTTTCCTGTTTTTCCATAGCCTCTTTTAAAGGTGCAACAATCTTCTTTGAAAGGAAAAATGATATTATAAATATAAAAACAAGAGCTCCTAAAACTGCATATATGATTATATGTTTCAGCTTTGCTAACTCCCCGTAATCACTTTCAATATCTCTACCTACATAAATCTTATACTCATTTGTACCTGTAAAGGTTCTCGTTCCGTATATAATTTTAGAACTCCCAACAATTTTCAAACTTGTAAAATGTTTTTTTATATTACAGTCATCTATATTTTTGGTAAAAACAAGTTTATTATTGCTATCGTATATACAAAGGTATGTTCCCTCTGGGAGAATAAACGGTGAATATTTTAAAGGTTCAACACTCTGTGTTTGCTCTATATTTTTTGAAATATCAAGGATAATATCTTTTACCTCATTTAAAGAAATTAAAAATATATCTTCTTTAAAGAAGTAGTATATTGTAAAACCAAATATAGACAGAATAAGGAAAGATATTCCAGATATTAAAAAAGTTATTTCTAATCTAGCTTTTAGGTATTCATCTTTTATTAATTTAGAAATACTTTTAAATTTCCACATTCAACTGATTTTAAGAATTTATGCTAGGTTTACAATTTAATCATTTTAAGATAATTTTCAAACTTTTAATTTTGAAATTAAAACACCATCTCTAATTGGAAGGATAGTAGTATCAAAGTTTTTAAACATATACTCTGTAAACTCTTTTATTTTTTTAGTTTTCTTATCAGGATTTTCATCTAAAACTTTACCACCCCATAACACATTATCCGCTATAATAACTCCGTCATCAGATAGATTTTGTTTAACTGTTTCTATAGCTTCAATATACCTTACCTTTTCTAAATCTAAAAATAGAATATCTATATTTTTATACCTTTTTGCAATCTGAATACCATCTCCAACCTCAAATATAGCCCTACCTATCAGGTTACCTTTCTGAAAGAACTCCTTAGCCTTCTGTATATTCTCAGTTTTATAATCAGTTAAGACAACTTTTCCATCTTTTAAACCTTTTGCAAACCAATAGGCAGAGTATCCAAACCCGGAGCCTATCTCAACTATTAATTTCGGAGCCTTTAAAACAGTTATGAAATATAAAAATTTACCTACAATTCTATCAACTATAGGGAAGTTTTCCTTCTTAGCCTTATCTTCCATTTCCAGAATAACTTCATCTACACCAATAAGGTTTTTTATATATATCTCTACTTCAGGATTGTTTATATATTTCACTATTTATCTCCTAAAGATATTTTTCCTCTAGTCTGTTTAACATTTGTAAGTCTAAAGCTATTTCTTTATTATCAATCACTATAAAAGGATAAAAGTTATAGAATTTAAAAATTTTAAAATTTCCAAGCTTATCAGTTTTATACTCCTCATATAAAAAACTATCTTTAATCTTTAGAGAAGAAAAAAGTATTAAAAGTATACTTTCATCAAAACTGTCTGCTAACTGAAACCATTTTATGGCTTCAGTATAATGTCTTTCCAATATATGTTTACAACCTCTAAGGAAATTTTTTATATCAGTATCATTGGTAGCTTTTATTAAATTATCCAAATCAGAAATTGATATGAGATTTCCTGTCTCTAAATTTTTAAATATCAATTTTAGAGATTTTAATTCTCTATTTTTCATTTTTTCTTTTCACATCACTTTCAAGTTCCTTTAAAAATTTTATCTGATAATCTGTATGTGGAGAAAATCCCTTCGACATCACCTTATTTAAGGCATCTTCATAACTTAAACCTTTGTATATGAGATAACCAGCTAAAAAAGTTCCACTTCTAGCCTGTCCATACTTACAATGGACAACAACCTTTTTTCCATTTTCAAGAAGTTCATCTATATAGCTATAAACAGCTAAAAAGTCCTCTGCAGGTATAGGATCTGCCATAGAGAAAGGTATTCTTATAACATTAAAACCTTTTTTCTTCTGTTCTTCAGTTATGAATTTACCGTAATCTCCATTTAATAAATTAATGATAGTATCAATGTTTTGTGCTTTCCATATATCTAACTCTTCCGGTTCAGGGGCTCTACTACCACCTAAATTATCTAAAATCCATCTAATCATTTTTTTATTTTACCTTTTAATATTATTAACAGTTTTTCAATTTAAATGTTTTTAGTTTAATTTGCAATATAAAAAAAAACTACAGTTTTATCCTACCTTTATATTTTTTAGATAACTCCCTTTTTAAATCTCTCTCTTTTATAGCCTGTCTCTTTTCATGTTTAGCTTTACCTTTAGCTAAAGCTATCTCTAGTTTAGCTTTACCATTCTTAAAGTAAAGTTTAGTAGGAATTATTGTATATCCTTTCTCCTGAACTTTTCCCATAAGCTTTAAAATTTCTCTTTTATGAAGTAAAAGTTTTCTCTTTCTATATGGCTCATGTTGTAGTTTAGAAGCTGGTTTATATGGAGCTACATACATATTTAAAACATATGCTTCACCGTCATCTATTCTTACAAAACTATCCTTTAAATTTACCTGTCCTTCTCTTATAGATTTAACTTCGGAACCCTGTAAAACTAAACCTGCCTCATATGTATCAATAATATTGTAGTTATGATAAGCCTGTTTATTGGTAGCAACTACTTTTATATTAGACATAACATAAACCCCTATTATTTTTATTTTCTATTTTATATCTTTTCTTACTTCTTCTAAACTACAATCTCTTAATCCTATATAACAGTTTCCCTTTTCTGCACATTTAGAACATTTATCCTGTGATTTCAATCTCTTAAAAAAGATAAATACTGCGAAAAACAAAATTATTAATGTTATTAAATACTCCATACTTTCTTACCTAGTAATAGTACTTAGTTTTAATAATAATTTAGTTTATTAATAAAAACTTAAAATGATTTGCATAAGTTTATGGGTATTTAGTTAAATAGGTGATAATTATATTAATCTCCAAAAAACGAAAATTAAAGATAAGCGTTTTCTTAAACTTTTTATACTTTTTTTCATTTGTTTTTTTCTTATTTTGTATCGCCTAATAGACTGAATACCTATATAT
>Ga0256833_1003918_pt1 | contig 10092 bp, 1 predicted proteins | sample 356284metaG_FD_190535 | JGI IMG/M metagenome (GOLD analysis project Ga0256833, IMG submission 190535) | Hydrothermal vent microbial communities from Mid Atlantic Ridge, Atlantic Ocean - 356-284 | ecosystem: Environmental > Aquatic > Marine > Hydrothermal vents | place: Atlantic Ocean: Mid...
TCCCCTCACAACCTGTCTGCCTCATAATTTGATAAATATGTGCTTCATTAGTCAACGCGCTTAGGGAAGAGGCTAAACCAATTCTGCACCCATAAGAAAACGGCCTGGGTTAGCTCCTCTTTGGTGTTTCGCCTATTTATATTTAGTTACGATAAAATGGCATTTATTAGACTAAAAATAATTTAAACTGATGAGGAATTTGCCGTGGGGTTGGTCAGGCTTAGTGCTAGGGTTCTGGTAGCCGTAATTATGATAAGCGTAATACTGGCCCAGCTCCTCCCACCGAACATACCGGTGGCTGCACGGAGCCCCTATCCTGATCTGTTGCTGTATGCGTTCAAGTATAGGAGGAACATAAAGGAGGAAGCAAACTGGGCGGGGCCCTTCCTTGCCACACCACTAGGTGCCGACAAAGGACTCATAGACAATCTAGCACATAAGTACATCCTCAGGCCTTCTCGCCCTCACCTAAGCTTCCTAACACCACCACCAGGGACGGCGGACAAGTCCTGGTTCCCGTACAGCAACACCCAGGAATCTATTGACTCTCCGGAAGAGTTGAGGCAAAGAGCCCAGAGAGACTATAGGGCCATGTGCCAGCTCCTCGCCAAGTCACTGAGCTACCGTTTCACTGATGTATACCAGCACAACGTCAGCTCAGACTTCTACGCATACGTGCTCAGCCACATGGACGGTAGCCCAATCAGGTTCGGCTTAGCCGGGAAGATAGCGTGGTACCTCTACTTCCTCGACTACGTCCCGTTATTCGTGAAGAAGGGCGACATCTACGCCAACTTATGCCTCGGAAAGAACGCTGTTGAGCCCCCCTCCCTCAGCGCGTACGTCAGCGTGTTGAAGGGTAATAAGACGTACGTAGCAGCTCAGTCGATCGCGCCCCTCGGGACAGGGGCGGATTTCGTCATATTGTACGCAGCCTACCTGAAGGAGCATTACTCTAAGCACCCGCTTAGGGACGCTATCTGGGACCTAACAGGTCATCAAGTAGATGAGGGGCCCTTCCACGACGCTTTCTGGAAGGCCTTTGACTGGCTCAAGTTCAACATGTACGCCAACACATACCTCCCCGTGTTCGTTGAGAGAGGTTTCGTACCCAACATACTGTACCACTCCCCCCTCGACGACGCAACAATCTTCACGCTGGTTCCAAGCGAGATCTATAGGGGCCCTGAAAAAGGAATAGAATATACCTTCGCTATGTATAATAATTCAGAGCACAGGCTCGTACCGGTAGGCTCCATACCCTACAACGTCTTCGCCCCGATAGACGTCATGTATGAGGGAACGATTAAGGAAGAGTACGCATCCCTCATCCAGCCCAGGGAGTACGAGGTAACGGTATGGGTGGAGGGCCCAGCCATGATAGCCCCAGCCAGACTGAGCCCCGACCTAAGCCCGTTCTTGCCCCCAGGCATTAATTACAAGTACGTTGACGTGACTAAGTGGATAGAATACAACACCATAGCAGTTAACACCTCCCTAATAAGGCTGAGCGAAGGAATTAAGGAAATAGCGGAGGAATTCAACAGAACACTCGTCATACCCTCGAACCTCAGCAGCATAAAGCCGCCCGACGCCGCTAGCAGGCTGGAAACGTTCTACTGGATACTCCCAGACCCGAATAAAGTGTCGAGAATTTACAGCTTCAGGTACAGCACGAGAACCCCGGAGGAGGCCGCTGAGTCAATTAAGAGGGCAACGTTCTTCCTCATACCTAACCCCATCGAGGGCGCCCGCCTGGGCGGCAGTGTATACCTCAACATAGTCATAAAAGATGGCGAGAACACGTGGAGGAAGAGGGTCAAGGTTTACCTCGTTAAGCAGTTCTTCGACTACATGCAGTACAGCGACTCCTACGAATTCTCTGACAACACTCCATTATGGGCTAAGGTATACGATAAGGATGACCTACGCACAGAAGCGGAGGTGAATGGGAGCATAAGCGTGTGGAGGAAGGCAAGACTCAGCATGGACTGGGACCTCAAGGGATACGTCTACGGCGGAAAAATGTACAGTGTCACAGTGAGTGAGTACTTACACGACGAGATCGTATTAAATGCCTACGTGAAGGGATACCACTACGACGTGGACCCACACACTTATAAGGTCCACCTGCGGACTGAGACACGCAATCTGTACTACTTCAAGGATAACCCGCTGATAGAGTATAAGAATTACGGATTCTTCGACCAACACCCCGTGCTGAAGAGGGATCTTGAGGTACACAGCACCATGACCGTGATTCTGGGAGGCGCCTCACCCTTCCCTAACTGGGGAGCAATACCCTACTGGATCCCCAATCTACCCTCACCCCTCCTGTACCCATCCTACACACCGACAGCCAGCGGGTACCTGAACATGACCAAGTTCCCATACGACTTCCCCATCATACCAGAGCTAAGCACTCCATTAGGTGACTACATGTTCAACTACGGGTTCGAATCACTCCATGAGGGATTTGAGGGAGAGAGAGCGTACTACGCAACCATCTACTACATAAAGGAGGGTGGAGACCCTAACCTCTACCACTTCGGCTTGACTGGGCGCCCTGGCAAGCTCGGATTCGAGAGGCTCGAGGACACCCTCTACTCACTAATCCACGGCGCCGCAGTACCCAGTGCCAAGGAGGTCGGGAGAGTCACCTTCGCACCAGTAATGATAAACCATGTCAAGATCAGGTCAACCATTAGGGCGGGCCCTATACCGAACTACGTCTATGACTTCCACCCGGAGGTCCTACCCCCGAGCGGAAAGAGATGGATTGAGGTAACAGTGTGGACCACGGACGAAGACATTCCGGGGGCCCTCCACTTATATAACTTATGGTCAGAGCCGGAAGGGGAAGAGGTAGGGGAGCTAGCAGTCTTCACTCAGTTCCCCACGCTGAAGGAGTACGACCTAAACCTGCCCTTCGTCTCCGGCATCAATAAGACGCTGGACCTCGACCCCGAAGAATTTGGGTGGTCTGGATGGTCCTTCGACCACACTGTTACATGGCCTGCGGGCCTCACCTGGATAAAGATACCCCTCAAGCACTGGGCCTACGGCATAGGCATACCCAGCGTACTCCTAGTTAGGGGGAACATCCACTACCCGTTCCTATTTAGTGCTCCATCCGCCAAGAGGTGGTCACCGATCCTCTCCTACATAACCCCGGCCAACGGCACCCTCAACGGCGTGCCCTACTGCCTAACTAACAGATGTGTCATCACCTTTAGCTACGCGATGTATAACGCGTGGATGCCGTTAGGTGACGGGGCGCAGACAATACCCCTATTCTACCAGGTCGCTGTACCACTGAAGCACAAGATAGCGACCTCTAGAATCATCGCGGTAGACCACTCTCCAAACAGGGTCCTAACGCCCGGTGACAACGTATCCGTGAAGGTAACTCTCTTCAGGGTGGGTGAAGAGGAATCAGTGACCGCAAGGCTCGTGATGAGGCTCTGGGGAGGCGTGGGCAACCCGTTCTACGAGGACCTACCAATGGATATCGTGCTGCACAAGGTAGGGAAATGGATCTATTCGGGGGAGGTGGTTCTGCATGTTAAGTCCTGGGAGGACCTAGTTAAGCAGAACATGACCCAGTACGGCTACCTGACAGTGGTCCTGGGTGCTTCATACGGCGGTCGCTTCGCCACCGACACCCTCCACCTGTTCCTGGGGGAGGGCTTGCTGGTGGACATAATCGATGCGGGGCTTATGCAGGCACCCCCCGACCCCGCTACCGGCATGCCGGTGGCGAGCGGTGAGTCATGGTACCCGGGTACTGGCGCGTCGCCCCTAATGATCTTCGCTGAGAGGCTGTATGTGGTGCTCAGTAACGAGACAGGTGAGTGGGTGGAGACGTTCGATCAGTCCTACTACGAGTACAGCGCCGGCAGGTTCAGGGTGCTTATCCCCGGCGTTGATGAGGGGGACTATAATGTGAAGGTCATCATGACTCTCCGGTACCTTGACCCGTTCTTCTATCCCGAGGTATATAATAAGACGAGCCCGCCTGATGAGGGCCTCCTGACCAGCTCCTTAGCCAAGGCCGAGGCGCTCGACTTAATAGATAGGGAGAACGTCACCCTCCTACTTGGGACGATGCACTATGACCCTAGGAAGCCGGAGGCAGTGACCATAGCATTTCCCCTAAGGGACACCTCGTACGCTCTGGGGATACTGAGGCGTATCCACGCCGGGTGGATGCCCTCGGTGTGGAGGAGCGGGAAGGTTGGTTGGTGGATCCTGGTATACTACCTCAATACCCCTATGAGGGCCGGCTTCTTCGATATACTATGGCAGAAGCACTACAAGGAGCTCACTTCAGCGGTGGACGACATAGCTAGGGTGGCCGAGGCGATCGGTGCCGATGACAGCGTCATGGACGCCGTCAACTACTTTAGGAGATCGGGGGACTTCTTCTGCCCAACTAACAATCAGTGGGTCACGGGATGCGGTACTATGATACCGTACACGTTCTACTCAGGGGGCGCACGGGAGCTCTACCAAGCACTGCTCAGTAAGCTCGAGGGCGGTGTAGAGCCCATGCGTGTTGGGGAGGCCTTCACAAACGCCACCTCCTACCTCGTCTACCAGGTCATAGACCTCATCACCCACTTAACGGAGGAGATCCCTCAGAGGGTGGTATCATGGGGTGAGTCAGCGGGCTACCACCTAGCGCTGTCAGTGATATCTGCTAAGGCCTCCCTCTCACCTCAGTCAACAGCCATCCCCCCAACTATTCATAACAACATACCGGGGCTGTTCGAGGACAGGGCAGGGTTCCTCGGGACAATCAACGCGCTCATACCACTGACGGCCGACGCCCCAGCATTCTCTGGAATGATAACCAGGGACACGCTGGCGGCGGCAGACAACATCACAGGACCGGTTATCGGGGGAGGCGGCGGTATCGCGAATTTGCTCAACGAGTTCGGGGACGTCCTAGCCACCTGGGTCTGGTCATCGGACTACGACATAAACGAGGAGCTACTGATCTCTTCCCTGGCATATGGGAGCGCCGCCATGTTCGTGTACTACCTCTCCCTCAACAGCACGCTCTATAGGCTAGCTAACTCATTAATGAATGCCCCGAACACCGTGCCGAACTACAGGAGCTACTGGGCCGCCTTGGAAGGGCTGAACCCACAGGGGGAGAAAGACATCGATAAAGCCCTCAGCAGGCTGTATGACCTGAGGAAGCTGGGAGAAAACGGCATAGAGGCCGTGGCGTCAACCTACGACAGCGTTATGGGGCTCGGGATAGACCCGGAGGATCCGTACACGTCCCTTATTAAGGGAGGTATGCACCTGCTGCCCTACCCGGCAACGCAGGGAGGAAGCGCATTCGGCATGTTCCCGCTGAACAGGTTCACGGGGTTCTCAACAAGCGTTGACGCCGCTGGCGAGGGGCAGATAGCGTGGGTCGGCGACCCCCTCTTCCCGACCGCAACCTCCTCATCCACAGCAGTGTTCAGGCCCGTGCAGGCGTACTCGGTCGGCGCCGCCGCCTACTGGTTATCGGCTGACACGGCATTCTCCACAGTTCTGTCATCAGCGGCGTTATCGTCCCTCGTCATCGAGCAGGTCAGCGATTACTACGGCGGAGGGGAGGGCCAGTTCTACGAGTACTCACCGAGCCAGCTGATAAGCGAGGTAGATACCTTCAGCTACGCACTGTCGGACACGGGTATAGGGCTCTCATCCTATATCAACTACTACGACTCAGGCAGGGCGTTCCTCGAGGTGGTGAGGGAACTGCTGTCGTCGTCCCCCAGGAAGCTATACATAAAAACGGTCATCGACTGGGTGGAGCTCAACACCCCAACAAAGCTTGAGGCAAGCACGGCCGCGTCAGGGGCCTCAGGCAGGCTCGCTGAGGACGTTCCCACAGGAAACGGCGTGGCGCAGATAAGTACTGGTGTGGATGTTTACGTCAAGCTGGCCAAGCTATCGTCGATGAGCAGGGCCCTCATAATAAACATCGGCAGGGCAGTGCACGATCCCCGGTCCTTCCTAACCAAGGAAGGGATGAGTGAGGCCGCTAAGTACTACGTAGCCGCTACCTCACTGACGGCGGCCGCCGACGCCGTACTGGCGGAGTACGGGAGGTGGTTGGAGGTTCTGGAGAGCGGCGGCATGAGCGACCCGGGCTATGTGGAGGCCCTGATAATGACTGCGTCCTCCCTCTATGAGAGGGCCATCGCCTACGAGCTCCAGACAGCCGACATCCTCTGGGCCGCCGGAGCCCAGATACCTGAGGTATACCCAGAAGATCTTGCCCCAATGCCCTACGGTGTAGCAGATACTTACGGAATAAAGACAGCGTGGCCAGTGCTCTTAGCGTATGTATACAACGATACGGTCAACGTATCGACGGACATGAGGCTCAACGACGAGTCCTCAGTCACCTTCCTATCCCCAGGCCAGAAGGAGGCGTGCGGGACCCTAATAGACCTCGGCGAGGGCCAGAAGAGCGTTGATGGAGAATGCAATTACCTGATCTCAGCCGGCGGGAGAGAGCACAGCTTCCTCGGCAGGATGAGGTGGGACTCACCGTCGTTTAACAGGTCCATAAACTTTGTTGCGTACGTGAGAGGGGCGAACACCGGGTCGTACGCCCTCGCAGTCACCTTATCAGGCGAGGTCCTCATGACTGAGGCACCTAAGAGGGTAAAGAGCGCCGACGAATCCGCCACCCTAATAACCAGGGCATTCACGGGCAAGGGAGTAGCCCTGGAACCCCTCCCTCCCAATGTGATGATCGACCTGCAGGGCGGGGCTGTCAAAGTAAATATGAGCGTGAGGGTAGGGGAGGCCCCCGTAAAAGATGTTGCTATAGGGCTGCACCTCGACCTACTAGCGATCACGTCCTCAATACCTAGTGACTACGTGCTCGACCTCCACAACCTGGAGCTGGCAGGTGACGGCATCGAGTACAGGGGGATGTACGCCGTTAGGGTAGTGAACGGTTCGCCTACGGACCTCTACCTCCTACTTAATGTTAAGGAGATAGGGAACACCTCGGCAACGCTCACCATACCCATCGTGGAGGCCTACAGGCTGAGGGGCGGAGGACTGTACACTGCGGAAGGCCTCACAACCATCAGCTACGGCGGCACGGAGATGGTGGTGAACTCAACAGGGCCAGCGACCATAGAGGTAGGCGGTAACGGAAGCCTCATAAAGCTTGGCATAACCGGGTCATCAGCCGACATACTCATACCGGCGTCCGCCGGGGTACCGGCCTCACTTATCATCAACGGTGTGGAGCTCCCAATCGAGGCGGAGTTAGTGACCATTAACGGAACCGAGTACTACCTCATAAAGGCATCACTGGGCGAGATAGCGATCAGGCTAAGTGCTGGAGGCGGAGGAGCAACAGTGACAACCACGGAGACGAGCACCACCTCAACCACCACAGCCTCCACAACCACCCCCACTACAGCACAGCAGACAACAACAACATACTCTCCCACCGGGTCAACCACGGCAGCGACTGCACCGCCTCCTCCCGCGGGTTCTGCACCAATGACGTACATAGCGCTCGGTGTCGCCGCCGCTGCCGCGGCAATCGCTTACGTGTTCTGGCTCAAAAAGAAGAAATGATTTTAGGTTGAGGTACTTTATTTTCTCTTTCTCCACCTCACCCATAGAGTGAGAGCAGCCAGCGCCACCGCAACAACGGCGATTACGACAACGCAGACCAACCCACACCCAGAGGGCTGAGGAGCCGGCGTAGTTGTGGTCGGTGCCCCTGTTGTGGCTGTTGCGACCGTTGTACTCGTCGTCCCTGTTGTTGTGACCCCAATCTGAGCCTGCTGGAGTACCCCCGTGGAAGGCACTACCTCGAGCTCCACGCCCGTGGTCTTGACTATCTTACCCGTTGCCTCCCTGTACACTATCCTGAGGTGGTGGGTCCCGGGGGTTAGGTTAAGGCATGTGCTGCCGCCTGTCATGGATCTTAGGGGCCAGGTGTCTGGGTACGGTATTGTGGCTAGTAGGATACCTCCATCATATATCTCAACACGTCTCCCGAACTTCGCCCACGTTAGTGAGGCGCAGTAAGGATGTCCTTCGATGATGGCTCTCTCGATTCTCTCGCTCGGCTCCCCCGTAGGTTGTGTGACCCCATGAATCACGGAGGGGGGCTCTAACTCGATGCTGTCACCTCCCACCACGAGGGCGTATCTCTTCCCCGCCTCTAGGCTTACTGATGACCCGTTTCGGAGTTCTGTACCGCCCCCTTCCGTGATCAGGGCGGCATTGCAGGCTGAGTAGCAGTCCATTCTCAGAACCCCGTCAGGACCTACTAGAACTCTGTAGGGCTTGAGAAGGTCTAGCCCGGGGTCTCTCCAATGAACGCTGGCAGCATAGTATCTCTGGGGGTAGTTGCTGCTGTCACTTACTAGCAGAACATAATATTTGCCTGCGGGGATCAGCTCACTGAACGTAACCCTGTAGCTAACGGGGAGCCCGTACCCATAAATCCTTGAACCCTCCTCAGAGAGCAGTAAGAACCAAGCGTTGAGCGAGGGACTTTGCGTGTAATAGGCGGCTAAGTAGGTGTCGTCGAAGGGTATGATAGCTGATTCCGGGTCAACGAGGTATGGGCCAAGGTCTGGCCCGAGGCTGGGCTTGCCCGAGAGGTTAATCATGAGGGGCGGGTTACCGACTATTATCGCGTCCCTCGATACCCACCTGATCGGGTAACTCATTAACAGTCTACTGACCGGAAGTAGTGATGAGACCAGGTAGGGCTCCCTGCCCGCCTCCAGCACCAGCGTGTCGAACACTGTGAGTGAGGACCCCCCGTAGTTACCGATCAGGCGCGCTGAGAACTCTATAGCCAGCCCGCTTCCGTCGGGTGAGTACGCTAGCTTGCTCGGGGTTATGAGTATCTTGCTAACGTTGAAGAGGCCGAAGCGCCTGCCTAGGCTGTCGACGGCTAGCCGCGTTAAGTTAACCACCCTCGACCCATGGGCGGTGGCGATTGCGAGGAGGTAGGGAGGGTCACCGTACCTGCCGGAGAAGAGGGCAGCCACCTCGTCACCGTAGGCCCAGACCCCCTGAAACACGTAGTTAGAGAGCGAGGAGCTAATGGGCTGGAGGAACTCGCCGGCTATGCCGAGGCAGTCCGCCCTATCGCCGGAGACGTATAGCGCTGTTGCGGTAGGGCTCGGTCCGTTCATCACTGCCTGGGCCCTACCGCATAGGCTGCTGACGTTCAGCACGGCCCTCTCAGAGCGGACATTGTCTGGGGGCGTGAAGACATCGTACTGAACCATGATCGGCCTCCACTCCGCCGACCTATTGATGTCGGCGTACGCCCCCATTGCGCGGTCCCCAATAACCCAGACCTCGCGGTACGACCTGCTCCACGGATAGAATGCTGTCACGTCACCCATGAGATGAGCGACCCCGGCCGAGGAGACCCAGTAGGTGCTGTCATCGACTACCCAGATGTTCGTGCCGAATTCGTTGGATCTGTATATGAGCCCACCTTCATAGGCATAGAAGCCTCCTTGAGGCCTCACCATTATCAAGACACCGTCCCAGGCAGGCAGTATGGCCCCCACGCGCACAGGTGGCGCTCTAATTGAGTAAACGCTCCTTACCTCACCGCCCTCTATCACCGAGACGTTTAGGTAGCCCCCACTAAGGGACGCGAGGACGAGGTGCCCGTCACCCGGGCCGAAGGCAAAGGCCCCTGAGCGGCCGAGAACCTCGCTACCCACGACCTCCCCGTTAACCGACGCGAGCACGAGGCGGTAGACATGATCGGAGTAGCTGTAGGTGATGAAGGCGAACGTGTCTCCGAACCCGGCCATACTCATTATGCGGAGATCCTCGCCTATGTTGAGGGCCTCGGCACCGCCCCCGGGCTCAACGAGGAGGAGGTTGTCGCCGTAGTCACCGGTTCTCAGGAGTATCCTACCCCCCGCCGATGCTGCCTGGTACGCCCTCACGCCCTCAAGGACCAGGTCCCTCTCTCCCTTCCGGATTATGAACGTGCCTGTGTAGTCCTTGAATACCGCGACCCCCTCTGCCGTGTTTGAGTAGACATAGCTGAAGCCCCGGCCCGTG
>Ga0256833_1003919_pt1 | contig 10091 bp, 6 predicted proteins | sample 356284metaG_FD_190535 | JGI IMG/M metagenome (GOLD analysis project Ga0256833, IMG submission 190535) | Hydrothermal vent microbial communities from Mid Atlantic Ridge, Atlantic Ocean - 356-284 | ecosystem: Environmental > Aquatic > Marine > Hydrothermal vents | place: Atlantic Ocean: Mid...
CACACCAGATGTATCTCTGTCAAGTCTGTGGATGGGATAGATAGTGGAATCGATTTTTTTCTGGAGAATATCTTTGACTCCAAAATTCCAGCCACTTCCACTGTGAATGGGTATGCCTGAAGGTTTGTTAACGCAGATCAGGGAATCATCTTCAAAAATAATTTCAAGGGAATTTATCAGGTTTTCCGGAATTGAAACTTCTTCTCTTTCGTCAGGCTCAAAGGGAATGTAAATTTTATCCCCCGGAGTGAGTCTGTAATCTGGTTTAACCCGTCTGCTGTTTACCAGAATGTCTCCGCTTTTGATTAACTGGTAGATTTCTGAAAGAGGAATTGTGCGAATGATCTTCCTCAAGTATCTGTCAATCCTCAGGTTTTTTTCTTCTTCCCCCGCTGTGATTTCCATCTCAGATGATCCTCTTGAAGTGATCAAAAATCTCCATGTCAATTTTATCTCTGAATTTTTTCTCCATCAGTGAGAGGGCCTTTCTGGATGATAGTTCTTTTCTGTATGGTCTCGGAGATGTGAGAGCCTCATAAATATCTACTATTGTGAGTGTCCTTGTGAAGAAGTCCAGGTCCTTACTGCACAGTCCCCTCCAGTACCCTGTGCAATCGAGGTATTCGTGATGTTTGCCCACTATCTCTGCCACATCATCCATTCCATAGATTTTTTTTGCTATCATTTCAGAATAATAGGGATGTCTGCGGACAACCCGCCATTCAGATCTGTTGAGTTTCCTTTTCAGACTGAGTACTTCAGGAGGTATGTGGAGTTTTCCTATGTCATGAATGGCGGCAGAGAGGGTCAATTTCTCAATATCGGCAGGAGAGAGGTAGAGATTTTCTCCAAAATGTTTGAGGAGTTCTGCAACATTCTTTGAATGGGGTTTTTCATAGTTGCTCCACACCTCTTCCATGTAGCTGAAGAGTTCCCCTATTGTGCCTGAGTCGAGAGATTTATCCCCCTCCTCCTCCGGTTTTATTCGAACAATCTCCTCCTCAACTTCTCCATCAATGAGGAAGTCAATGAAGTCATTATCTTCAAATTTCTTGAGAAGTTCAGAAACTATTTCATAATCATACTTCTCAAACTGCTCCTTCAACCAATTTTTCACCTTTTCCACATTGTGTCTGTCATCATTTAAGAGGTGAATACTCTTTTCAGACAGGCAAACAATCTGATTTACGGGAGATGAAATTTTGTTCGCCACGTATCTGCTGTGGAGGAATTCTTTAAGTTTTTGAAGAACTTCTTCGGGAACTCCATAAGTTTTAAAAGCGTGGAGAGTTTCCTCAACACTTTTTTTCAGTTCGTTCTTCCACTCTTTTAAGAGGTCCTCATTTATTGTTTTTTCAACTGCTTCTCTGAAACATGAAAACCCACATTTTTTGTGGTAACTCCAGAGAGATGAGTACCTTTTCAATTTTCTGCTGAGGAAGTTCCTTATGAAAAGAATGCCAAAATCATGGAAAATTGAGGCATAAAAGAGGGCAAGCAGGTCAGTTTCATCCTCTAATATGTGTTCCCCAATACTCATGGAAACGAAAGTTAGTTTGATACCGTGGCTCAATGGTTGATCCTCTGCAAGATCAATCGCCTGAGTTATTGCAAAGGCGAAAGAGAGTCTGACAGGTTCCTCCTCTTCGCTTTTTATTATTTTTTTCAGTACCCTTGAGAAATCCATTTTTCTTCCTCTTTCTTGCTGAATGTTACTCTAATTCCCCTCAGAGTGCCTTCATTTTTTCCCGCTGGTGTAATGGCGGCAGCGATAGTCAGATCCTGATTACCCCCCACAGGCAGAATTATTGTACCCGATTTACCATTTATCTTCAAAGGATGGGAAGCAAAGATTGAGGGAATAAGATTTCCCATCAGATTGTTGTTTATGTATGTTCTTATGAAGAGATTTTCTCCTGCGAAATCTATTCTGCAGAGGAAATTTCCATTCCAGTCGGGTGTGTGGATAAATTTTTTTACCCACACAATATTGCCTGAGGAAACCTGTAACGGAAGGTTTTTAAGAGACCAGAGGGAATTTACAAAATTTTCGTAAAACTTTTCTTTTTCTCCAATCAACCCCTTCATGAAATACCATTTTCCTCTGAGTGTTATGGTATATTCTCCAACCTTCACGAGCCCCTGTCCAAGGAATCCCGGTCTGTGGTAAAAGTTAAAGAGTGTCAGATACTCCTGGTAAGGGACGAATTTTGCCGGGAGGGTGTTCAAGTAAAGGGGGTCATCAAGGGGAAAGGAGCCCACAGGCAGTGCCATTATGATGATGTAATTGTTACCGATTTTAATCTGGCGCCTGTTGAAAGGTACCGTTACATCTTCTCCGTAGGCCAGGATTGTTCCAAGATAGTTGCCATTGAGAAATATGTTAAAAAGTCCGTTCGCCGATGGGAGAGTGATATAGCCGTTGCCTCCATGGGTATTTCTGAATGGTATGTAAACCCAGTAGAAACCTGATGTGTAGTTGTATGGGGAGGGGGAAAAGTAGTCTTCAAAGGCGTTTCCCTCAAGCCAGTTATCCCTGTTGTAGATGGGATTGTATTTATCGCTGAAAAGTGTTTCATTGAGAGTGTAGAGTTCTGTTAAGATGGCAGTTGACACTGCTGAAGAGAAATTTACAGTCGTTACAGTCTCGGGATAATCTCCACCTATTCTCTGAATAACCCCGTTTTTGCCTCCCCAGATGTGCAGTGTCCCATCTATATCCACAGCGTAATCTATTCCCTTCAGGAGAAGATTCAATCTGGGGAGGAAAGAGAGGTGTTTTAGTCTTTCAGGAGGAAAACCGTAGATAAGGATTTTGCCCCTGTTTTTTGAAGAGGAAATTTCCACGAGGGAATCGGTGAGAAATCTGATCCGTGTAAGATCGATTTTATTCCACTGGTTGGGAATGATTTTCACGCTGCCAGTGGTACTTATGCTGCAGTTTTCTGAATCTTCAGCAATGAGATATATGGTGGAGGTGGTTTTGCCAGCATAGAGTACCCTGCAGTTTTCAATGATGGTTGATGGAAAATCTCTGGAAGAAATTTCTATTTTTAACTCTTTCTCATCCGTGTAGAGGATGCTCATCAGACTGTCTCTACATTCCCATTCTCTGAAAATTTCTCTGCCTCTTTTGCTGCTGATATATTTCCACCAGATTCCATTTTCCATATCCAAATCATTACTGCTCCTCCACGTTTTCCACTCTACTATTCTGCAATGATCAGGGAAAAATCCTTCATTGAGCCATCTTGCAACTAAATTTAGTTCAGAGGCTGTTACAGAAGGTGGAGAGTAAAGGGAAATCAGTCCATTTTCAACAGGTGGTTGTGGACTTATCTCCGTTGCTCCCTCGGGATAACTTTTCCTATCCCATCCCTGAAGATCATCGGGATATAGGGTGGTTACAAAATTTGGAATGATAACACCTGAAAATCCTGCGGCTGATGCAGTAAGCACTTCATATGGATTGCTTTTCAGGAGTTTGAAAAAAGAGGGTTTCTCCTCTCCATACACACATTGATTGATCTTTTCCCCTGCAATTAATTGTGAATTTGATAGTTGAGATTCTTCCTCTATTAAAAAAGTCAGGTCCGGATAGTTTTTAACGAAGAAATTTATAAGGTTCTGCCTGTACTTTGTTATCATATTCTCTGATGGCGGGATCCCAAGGTATGTTAATGTTTCAAACCACACTGCTTTCAATCTATGAAGGTCTCCCTCAATCTGGACTGCAAAAATATTTCCAGGATTTTCATATGCATGGAGAAAGGGGAAAAGAATATCAAGGAGGGATTCTCCATATGAGGTGAATAGATTAATAAAATCTTCATCCGGGGTTCTTAAGGCTATTTTCCCATCACCATTTTCCGGTAAGAAGTAGAGATATCTCTGAAGCCATGAGGGAAGACCCCCTCCAGAGGCATTTTCCAACGACTGAGGTGAAATATTCAAAATTACCAGGAAATCTGACTCAGCTGCGATTCTCAAAAGTGCCCTTAAGTTTCTCCTGTCGTTGAGGAAATCGGGGGGATTTTGTTCTGGTTGATGAAAGATCCATGGTACAGAGATATAGAGGGTGTTGATTCCAGAGGATTTAAGCTGGAATAGTAAATCCTTCCAGATCCTGAAATCATCTTTCTCAGTAGATGAATGTGGCGGGTATGAGTAGTAAGGAAAATTTGATGCCACTATGAATTCTTTTCTGCCATTTATTGTGAAATTTCCCCTCCTGTGCCAGCCCATTGATGTTTCATTTTCGCAGGAGAAAAGGGTAAGGAGGAGAATGAAAGGGAAGATCCGCCTCATATAACTATACTATTCCATGAACGGCTACAGGTCAAATGATTTTCAGCTTTCTTGAGGGATTTTCCTGTTCCAGAATATTTAGTACTGCTTCATCACTGTAGCTGACTTTCCTCAACTTATCAAGATAGTCCCTTACAAAATGCTTTGTGATTTCTATGCCATAGCTTTTCAGGATCTCTTTTATTTCGTCAAAATCTTCATCTATTGAAAAGATCACAGATTCAAACCCTTTTTTGGCCGCCTTGGCCCTGTTCCAGAAGGCAACAGGATTCATGTTGAAGAACTCTATGTCATCTTCTGTTGGTTCAATGAGGATTATGTCGCCATTGAAGGATGGGTCATACTTGAATCTTTCGATTCCCACTTCCAATCTTGTGTGAAGAAGCGTCCTGAAGACCTGGTTGAGGACCGAGAGAATCCCCTTATCCGCTATGTATGTTCCCTGGACGCTGTATTTATCCAGTGCCTCTATGTATTCAACATGAATCTCATTATAGATGGGCCTGAAAGGATTATAACAGATTATCAGTTCTGCACCATGCTCATAGGCAACATCAATATTTGCAGTTCTCCTTATTCCTCCATCTACATAGTCAATTCCTCTTATCCTTGCAGGTTTGTAGAATCCAGGCAACGCTGTGGATGCCTGGACTGCCTCAGAAATTGTGATGTCATTCCTCTCATTGTGACCGAAAACAACCCTTTCGGCGGTGTCAAGATTTGTGGCAGTTATGAAAAGTTCTTTCCCCGTTCTTCTGTAAAGTTCAACAAAATCGTTGGACAGGTTGTTTCTCTCTATGTTTTCTCGCAGGAATTTTTCAATCCGCTTATTGTCAAAGAAGCCTGAAGGGAGATATTCCAGGGGGTTGGGGAACTCCGGTGATATCATTGAACTGGCTATTGGTTCGAGGATCTTTTCCAGATTTGAGTAGGTTGGATTTTTAATAAATTTTTTTACCTGCTCCTGTACCTCAAATAAAAGATTAGGAGCGATTATGAAGAGGTCGTAGAGAAATTGAGGGAAAACTTTTATGAGATCCACAACGAACTGAATGGGCTTTGAGATCAATTCCCTGAAGTTTGGATAGTAAAAGTCCCAGTACTTCAGCTGTGAGAATTTTTCAGATGTACCACTGATACTTTTTAACATTTCTTCAGGGGGGATGTCACCTGCAAGGGGTGCGGATAATAGAGCTCCAGCACTCAGACCAACATATATGTCAAACTCGATTATTTTCCTGTTAAGGAGATAGCTGTTGAGAGCAATAAGTCCCCCCACTTTGAATGCTCCACCTGAAACTGCTCCTCCAGCCAGGACGAGGGCAATTTTGGAACTTCTTTTATCTGTGCCTGGTTTGGTTTTTCTGACTATGGTTATTCCCATAATTTCCCCCTCATACGGGTTGTTTTTCTCCTCTCAGAAATGCCTCTGCCTCCAGAACATCCTCCTCTGAACCAATTATCAGAGGAGTCCTCTGATGCAAATCCTCAGGCTGTATTTCTCTGATTCTCCTCTTTCCATCGCTGGCTCTTCCACTTGCCTGTTCAATGATGAAGGCAAGGGGATTTGCCTCATATATAAGTCTCAGCTTCCCGTTTGGATTCTTTTTGTCTGCTGGATAGAGAAAGATTCCTCCATAGATCAGGGTTCTGTGAAAGTCTGCAACGAGGGAACCTATGTATCTCATTTTGTAGGGTTTGCCATTTGCATTTTTATCAGATTTGAGGTAATCAATGTATTTTCTCATGTTTTCATCCCAGAGATTGTAGTTTCCTTCATTGACACTGTAGATGTTTCCCCTCTTTGGAACCTTTATATCTGGATGTGAGAGGAGAAACTCTCCAACTGATGGATCAAGTGTAAATCCATGAACACCATTTCCTGTTGTGTACACCAGCATTGTTGATGAGCCATAGAGAACATATCCTCCACAGACCAGATTGTCACCCTTCTGAAGCACATCCTCCAGCGTACCTTTGGTTCCCTCGGGTGTTACTCTTCTGTAGATTCCAAAAATTGTACCTATGGTGGCATTGACGTCAATATTTGATGAACCATCAAGGGGGTCAAAAACAAATACATACTTTCCCTGAGGATACTTATCCGGTATCTCTATGATCGTCTTGTTCTCCTCTGATGCCATCACACACAGGTGGCCGACGTGATCAAGTGCCTTGATAAAAGTTTCATTGGCATAAACATCAAGTTTTTTTACCTCATCGCCACTTACATTTGTCTCTCCAGTGAATCCAAGTATGTTTACCAGGCCAGCCTTGTTTACCTCCCTGCTGACAATTTTTGCAGCAAAGGCAATCTGGTTAAAGAGAAGGGTGAATTCACCTGTGGCACCCTTTATCCTTCTCATCTCTTCAAGAATATGCCTTGAAAGTGGTGTACCAATTTTATCTGACATGGCAACCTCCACTTTTTCTTCAGTTTACTTTTATTAAATTATAGTTTAATGACGTGAAAAGTCAAACTCATGAGGGAAGAAAGTTTGAAAAAAGATAATTGACAATTCCTTGACATCCCCTCCTTTCTGGTTGTAAAAATAATAGTGAACCGGGAGGTTTTATGATTTTCAAGAAGGAAGACAGAAAAGAGATTCTGGAAAAATACGCAAAGTATGTTTCAAAGGGAAAGGTGGATCTCTACACCCAGTTTGGATTTGATCTTGTGGCAGGGGAAAGAGGTGGGGTTAAATTGAAGGACATTGGTGGTCGCGAATTTTACAATGTGCACTGCAATGGGGGGGTATTCAATCTTGGCCACAGAAACCCTGAGGTTATTGCCGCGTTGAAGGAGGCTCTTGAGTACTACGATATCGGCAATCATCACCTCATTTCTGGTCCCAGGGCTATTCTTGCTGAGAAACTTGTCTCCACCTTTCCAGATCCCCTGAACAAAGTTGTTTACAATGTAGGTGGAGGCGAAGCTATTGATCTTACGATAAAAATTGCAAGGGGTTACACAGGGAGAATGAAAATAATTTACGCAAGGGGTGGGTACCATGGCCACACAGGCCTTGCCCTGGCTGCCGGTGAGGAGAAATTCAAAAAGCCTTTTTTAGGTGAGACTCCAGATTTCATACCTGTGGAGTTTAACAATATTGATGCAGTGAGGGAGAAATGTACTGAGGAAGTCGCCGCCGTGATCTTTGAAACGGTACCTGCCACAGGGGGGATAAAAATACCATCTCCCGATTTTTTCCCGGAAGTCAAGAGGATCTGTTCTGAGAAGGGTGCCATGTTTATCATTGATGAAGTTCAAACAGGTTTTGGAAGAACAGGAAAGTTGTGGGGATTTGAGCATTTTGATTTTGTCCCTGACATAGTTGTCATAGGTAAGGGAATGAGCGGAGGAATCTATCCAATTACCGCAGTGATTTACAATGAGGAGTATGAAACCATTTTCCTGCAGGATCCCTTTATCCACATTTCAACCTTTGGGGGAAGTGAACTTGGATGTCATGTTGCAATGAAAGTGCTTGAAATCTCCTCAAGGAAGGAGTTTCTGGATAATGTAAACAAACAGGCTCAGATCTTCAGAGAGGGGGTAGAATCTGTCATGAATGAAATCCCCGGGGTAATAACTGAATTCAGACAGCTTGGTTTGATGATGGGGTTAAAAATAAAGGATGAGATGACTGCCCTGATATTCCTGAAACACTTATTTGATAATGGAGTTTACACAGTTTATTCAGGCAATGATCCCTCTGTGATTCAGTTTCTCCCTCCCCTCATTATTCGTGAAGATGAGAGCAGGGATATCCTTGATCGTATAAGGAAGACCACCATGAGTGTCAGGGAGATAACAGGATGAGAAAAATTGTAGAAAAAAAAGGACTTGCAGAACATATTCCTGACGATGTGATTTTTGAATTTGAGGAAAAATTAAATCCTGCCTATCCCGAGAAGAGTGAAATAGAATTGAGAGTAATTGGCTATGGTGAAATAAGCACCACTTTTAACATTCCGCATCCATGCTGTGAGAAAATTGTTTTTAAGCGGATTCCCGTTTTTGAAAATGAGGAGCAGTTAAGGGATTACACCGCCCTTTACAACGAATATCTTGATTTACTTACTCAGAATGGCATTGATCTCCCTGAAAACGGATACCTTTCTCTTGTAACTGATGATGACAGAATAGTTTTTTACGATATTCAGGAGTTACTCCCTTCTGAATCCATAGGCAACAAAATAATTCATATTGTTGATGATCAGCAATCCCTTGAACTTTTTAAAATGGTTCTTGAAAGGATGAAGTCCATATGGGAATACAATTCATCTCATCCTGAAAAGCATATTGGTCTTGATGGGCAGATATCCAACTGGGCACTTCCTGATTTTCCCGAAGCAAAAAGGGTAACTTCTGGTATGAAGATTGTATATATAGATGTGAGTACTCCAATGATAAGGGAAAATGGAAGACATCTCCTAAATGCCGAGCTTTTCCTGAAAAGCACACCACCCGGCTTGAGATGGATTGCAAAGAAGTTTTTCCTGCAGGATGTTCTTGACAGATACCATGACCTGCATCTTGTAATTGTTGATCTTATTGCTAACCTCTATAAGGAGAAGAAAGAGGAGCTTATACCACCATTGATTGAATTTACAAACAAGTTTATCGAAGAAGAATTGGCATCTTTAGGTGTTGAACCGATAACAGGTGAAGAGGTGAAAAAGTATTATAAAGAAGACGCCTTTATCTGGAGTTTCTATTTAACGGCAAGGAAAATTGACAGGTTCATTAAAACAAGGATACTGAAGAAGAGGTATGAGTTCATTTTACCCGGAAAAATAGAAAGATGAGCAGGAGCAGAAGAATGGGGAAAAAATATTTATTTTTCGTCTTCATTGCAATCATATTTACCACTTCCCTCATGGCAGAAGGGTATGGTCCCTTTGTTGTTACACAGATCAGGGGGAATTTCGTTTATTTTGTGGGTAGTGAAACAGATTTTCTCATGCATAACAGATACTTCAGAGTTTTCAGAGTTGTACCGGGGAGATTCCCCAGGAGTCTGACAGACGTTGTTCCTGTGGCTGCGGCGAAAATATATGCAATATCCAGAGATGGTGGTATTCTTTACTTCAAAAAAGGTGTTCCTGAAATTCTACGGAAAGGAGACAGGATTGTTATCGTTAAAGGTAACAAGATAACATTTGGTTTCAGCAAGAAGAAAAAAAGACCCAGGGTCAAGTCCTTTTTTTTTGCTGATCTGGAAGAATCGATGTTTGAAACAGATGTGAACAGATTGAGATTAAAAGCTTCTGAAGAGCTTGTGAATCTTCTTTCAATTGTTGGACTCAGATTTGATGTTAGTTATATAAACAACAGATTTGTTCAGAGGAAGAGGTTATCCACCGAACCCGGTTCAGTTGAAATTAGCCGGGTTTATGATTTTGTTTCCATTTCTGCTCTCATAGGATTTGTTGATGTGGATTATGCCTTTCTGTTTGGTCCCATGCTTGGGGTTGTAAATGGGGTAAATGCCGGAGGTGTTGAGATTACATACAGATATGGTTTTCCCTACGAAAGCTTCTTCCAGATCAATCTGGAGGATGTTCCCACTGCCGATTATCTTGAGATAGGTGTTAAGGGTAGATTCAAAACCACTGACAACAGAGGACTTTTGTTCAGGTATCAGTACAGCTCATATCCAGAAGTTGATCACAACAATCACTACATCTCCATGGGACTGAGTTTTGTTAAGGAGAATAACATTATAAATGTTTACCTGGGTGTGGGTCTCAGTGGAGAGGATTACAGGGGTCCCACA
>Ga0256833_1003920_pt1 | contig 10091 bp, 7 predicted proteins | sample 356284metaG_FD_190535 | JGI IMG/M metagenome (GOLD analysis project Ga0256833, IMG submission 190535) | Hydrothermal vent microbial communities from Mid Atlantic Ridge, Atlantic Ocean - 356-284 | ecosystem: Environmental > Aquatic > Marine > Hydrothermal vents | place: Atlantic Ocean: Mid...
ATTTTGACGAGATACGCTCAAGATCAGCTGAGATCGGAACATATCCTGCTTGCCATTTTGGAAGATGAGGGAAACGTGGCCGTAGACGTTTTAAAAGATCTAAAAGTGGACATTCTCAAGTTGAAGGAAAAAACCGAGGAAGTTGTCAGAGAATACGGTGGATATAAAAGTGGTTCAGGTGCCATAAAGCAGATGTACATAACACCAGATGCGAGGCACGTTTTAGAGGCTGCCAAGGCCGAAGCCTCTCGAATGGGAGATGAACGTATTGGAACCGAGCATATACTTTTGGGCGCTGTCAAAACACCAGATTCGATGGCGGCGAGATTGCTTCAAAGATTCGGAGTTGATGATGAAAAAGTTTACAATTCCGTTCTTAAAATAAGAAAGAGTGGAACTTCAAAAGAGGGAGAAAATCTGGATGCCTTGGCGAAATTCACAACGGATCTCGTTGAAGAGGCCAAGGCTGGCAAGTTGGATCCGGTTATAGGAAGGAAAAAAGAGATAGAGAGAACTATAGAAATACTTGGAAGAAAGAGAAAAAACAACCCAGTCTTGATAGGAGATCCCGGTGTTGGAAAAACCGCCATCGTGGAAGGGCTAGCTCAGTTGATAGCGGATGGAAAGGTTCCAGACTACATGAGAAATAAACGAATACTCTCCTTGGATATGGGAAGATTACTTGCAGGGACGAAATTCAGGGGAGAATTCGAAGAAAGGTTGAAAGCCCTTATTGACGCAGTTAAAGCTTCAAACGGCGAGATAATACTGTTCATAGACGAACTTCATACCGTTGTTGGAGCCGGTAGCGTTGAAGGAAGCTTGGACGCTTCGAATATGATGAAACCGGCGCTGGCCCGAGGCGAACTCCGATGTATTGGGGCCACAACGGTAGAGGAGTATAGAAAATACATAGAGAAAGATAAAGCTTTGGCGAGAAGATTTCAAACCGTTTACGTGAGAGAGCCATCTGAAGAGGAAAGCATAGAGATCCTTAAGGGACTCAAAGAAAGGTACGAAAAACATCACAACGTTAAAATAGAAGACGAGGCCATAGTTGCCGCTGTAAAGCTTTCATCGCATTACATCACGGACAGGTTTCTGCCCGATAAAGCCATAGATTTGATAGACGAGGCGGCATCCAGGGTTAAATTTGAGAACTCTTTCGTTCCAACTGAGCTCGTCGAACTTGAAAAAGAGATAAAGAACTTGGAAGAAGAGATAAACACGGCAGCGATGGAGGGCGACTACGAAAGAGCGGCGACGAAAAAAGCCGAACTTGAGAGAAAGAAAAAAGAATTGGAGAGAGTTCAAAAAGAGTGGGAAGAGAAAGAGAAGAACATTCCCAAAGTTGTCAATGAAGATGTGGTAGCAAAAGTTGTGGAAAGATGGACACGCATACCGGTAAGCAAATTACTCGAAGACGAGAGAAAAAAACTCATCAACCTTGAAAAACTCATTCATGAAAGAATCGTAGATCAAGAAGAAGCGGTTAACGCGATAGCGGCGACCATAAGAAGGGCAAGAGCAGGCTTGAAGGATCCGAACAGACCGCTGGGTTCTTTCATCTTCGTAGGACCAACGGGCGTGGGAAAAACGGAGTTGGCAAAGGCGTTGGCCGAGGTGTTGTTCGACAGTGAAAATGCGATGATAAGGATAGACATGTCTGAATATTCCGAAAAGCACAGCGTTTCCAGGCTTATAGGAGCACCACCCGGTTACGTTGGTTACGAAGAAGGTGGACAGTTAACCGAAGCCGTTAGAAGAAGACCGTACAGCGTCATTTTGTTGGATGAAATAGAAAAGGCGCATCCTGAAATTTTCAACACGCTTCTTCAAGTGTTGGAAGATGGAAGATTAACAGACGGAAAGGGAAATACCGTGGATTTCAAGAACACCATAATAATAATGACTTCCAACATCGGCAGTGATTACATACTGAACAAAGTGGAAGAAAGCAAAACGTATGTGGATGAATTTTTGATGAATCAAATAAGAAAGCATTTCAAGCCGGAATTCTTGAACAGAATAGATTCCATAATAGCTTTCAAGCCTTTGAAGAGAGAACATATGGAATTGATAGTTGATAAATTCATTAAGAAAGTTGAAAATATGTTGAAAGATAAAGAAATAAAGATAGAGATCACTCCAAAAGCTCGAAGAATTCTTGCGGAAAGAGGTTACGATCCATCCTTAGGCGCGAGACCCTTGAGAAGGTTGGTAGAAAACGAAGTGGAAAACAAGATAGCTGATATGATAATAGAAGGAACCCTCAAAGAGGGAGACGAAGTGATCGTGGATGTTGAAGAAGATGAGATAATCGTCAAAAAGAGCAAAGCGGAGGTGGACGCATGATGGAAAATGGAGATTCTCCGAAGAAATCCCAAAATGGTGGAACAATCAAAGATGGTGATGTAAAAAAGAAAAATGAAAACGAAAAAAAGATCTTAAATGCGAATGAAACGGCACTTTTCGCTTTCTCATTGTTAGAACAAAAAGCATGGATTTCGCTGGGTTTGGTAAAAGATGCCGATGAAGAATTCCACAAATCGAGAGAAGATGCACGGTTCTTAATAGACTTGCTTTCAAAGATGGTGGAGCACTTCGAAACGAAAATGGAAGAACAGATCGTAAAAGAATTAAAAACTCAGGTTACCAACCTTCAGCTGAATTTCATAAATCAATTTAAGGTGTGAAAAAGAGCCCTCGCCTGAGGACTCTTTTGTTAAAGCGAAGCGAAATTCCGAAGAATATCTAAACTCGTTAAAAAGGAAAATATCTTTGTCGTTTCGCAGGAAAAGGCAAGTTATGATAAAGAAAAAATCAAGGTTATCAACAATTTTTCAGGTTTTTATTGAAACTGCTACATAAGATGGATATGCACTATTCAAAGCCATACGTGCATGATTATAGAAAGCCAAAGGATTGTGGATAAGATAATGAAAGAGCTCATAGATAAACTAAAAAAAGTGGGGTTCAAAGCCTAAGAAGTGGCATATTAGGATTCATGGATGAAACTTTCTAAATCTTATTACTTTTGCAAAGCCTTGGATAGAGAAATTTATTAAGCCAATTGCTTTTGGGAATTGAGTGTAATTACCCATTACTGATCACTTATCCATGATATAATTCGATCGAAAAATATTGATATAAGAAAGGGAAGAGCCCGTAGAGATGGAGGTGTTTGTTATGAATCAAAAAATGTCTATTTTACGTGGGGTGATCATTTAATGATCGAAGAGTATATTCAAGCTGCATTAGAAAAAGCTACATATGAAATAATAAACGATGAAGAGCCGTACTTCGGTAAAATACCAGAGCTTAATGGAGTATGGGCAAGTGGAAAGACCCTTGAAGAGTGCAGAGAAAATTTAAGAGAAGTTCTTGAAGAATGGATAATACTAAGTATTAAAAAATCACTTCCCATTCCTCCCCTTGGGAAATACAGAATAAAAATTCCAACTGAGATGGGGACAAGTGCCTAAACTGTCTCCCGTTTCTTGGAAAAAGTTAGTGAAGAAGTTGAAGAAATTCGGATTCGAAGGCCCGTACAGTGGGGGAAAGCATTTTTTCATGATCAAGGGAACTCTAAGACTTACAATTCCCAATCCTCACAAAAAAGAAATTTCTGTGGATTTACTAAAAAGAATTTTAGAACAATCCAAAATACCTGTTGATGACTGGATAGGGAGCTGATATCAATTCATTCGATTGTGTCAAGTATTTGCTGTAAAATTGGGACTATCTCATTTTTTGTGTATTTGTATTTTTTCCTGAGATAATGAAAATCATAAATAAGATTCAACACTTTCTTTATAGAGTATATCGCTAATTGAGCTAAAATAAAACCCCAGTTTTTCACCTCATCGTTCATTTTCTCATCACACCCATAGTCAATTTTTTCGTTAATTTATACAAAACTCGGAAGAGTTTCGATTTAAGATAAAAGAGCCCTCGCCTGAGGGCTCTTTTGATTTGTCTTTATCCCACAGTGCATTTGGACCAATTGCAGTTCATGCAAGTTACGCATCCTTCTTGGCTTACCAGCGAATTTTTCGAAAGACAGACAGGGCAGTAGGTGTTTCCTTCGTCGTCGATGTAATAGTCGTTGTACCACTTTAAGCCGTTCGCCACGACGAATTTTTCGACTTCTTCTGGAGTTTTTTTGCTTCCGTCTATGTGAATTATTTCCTCGATCTCTTCTGGATAGTCATCGTACATTTCACCCCATAATTTTGAAAAGTCGTCTATGGCTTTTTTGATTTCTGTGGCCACCCCTTTGGAATATCCGCCTTTCACTTTTTGAAGTTGTTCCAAGATCTCTTCGATGGAAACGCCAGAACGCAGCGCAACGGAAGTGAGTCTGCCTATTATTTCCGCCGTTTCTCCTCCGTTAGATACGAACACTTCTATGGCTTCGCCAGATGAGTCGAAACTGACCGTTATGTAGGTGGTTCCACTTTCATGTTTGTATTTTCTGGTTACCGATCTCAGAGTTTCTTTTCTTGGTTTTGCCCTGAGTTTGTGGTTTTCATCCAAAATGAAGAATTTTACCCGTGGTGCGTCTTTGGTTTTCACCTTTTTGTTGGAATTCAAAACCTGTGTTTGCAGTGAGCCATCTCTGTAAATGGTAACTCCTCGCACGTTAGAACGCAGGGCTTTCACGTAGATGTCCAATACATCTTCAACTGTTGCAGAATTTGGTAGGTTTATGGTTTTGGAAATGTTGTTATCGATGTAATTTTGAAACGCTTCTTGCATTTTAAGATGATCATCCGGAGAAATATCATGGCTCACGACGAATACCTTTTTGATATCTTCTGGAATGCCTTCTATATGGCGTAACGTTCCTTCTTTTATCAACTTCTCTTTGAGTTCCAAAGTTAAGAGATCACCCAATCTCTCAACGAGTAGATCGTTCACGTACATCAAAGCCTCTTTACTTCCATCCGATTTGGTCATGTATCGTGTGTACGCCAACAAGAAATTCGGTTCCAATCCGGATGAAGTGTCCGCTATGTTGGATATTGAGCCCGTCGGTGCGACTGTGAGAACCGCGACATTTCTGTGAGCGTTTGAAATGGATTTAAAAGTTTCCCTTATCTCTTCATCGAGATCGGAACTTCCCATTGCGAATGGAATGAATCCTTTTTCGGTGAAATAACGACTTTTTTCAAAGAGTGGAAAATTTCCCTTTTCCAATGCCAGTTCGTACGAAGTTTTGTGAGCTTGAAGAGCCAATTCAGCGGTAAGGTTGGATGCGAATTTCCTTCCCTCTTGCGAATCATAGGCTATGTTCATTTTGTAAAGAAGATTGGCGAAACCCATTATACCCAAGCCAAGTCTGCGCGAATTTCTAACCGCTTCATCTATTTCTTTCAAGGGAAATACGTTCACGTCTATAACGTCATCGAGAAATCTCACGGCTATAGCGATGGCCTCTTTGAAGGCCTCATGATCGAAGGCTCCATTTTGATGGAATTTGGCCACATCTATAGAACCGAGATTACACGCTTCGAAAGGAGGCAATCCTATTTCTCCACAAGGGTTGGTGGATTCGATTTTTCTGAAAGGATAAAGAGCGTTATATTTGTTCATTTCATCCAAAATGGCCAAACCTGGATCACCGGTTTTCCAGGCGTTTGTCGCTATTTCTTTTAATATCTCTCTTACCTTTATCTTTTCTTTTTTGGTGGATTTGGGATGGTAGAGTTCTATTTCTCCATCCTCTTCGTAAGCTTTCAAAACTTTTTGTTTATCTGTTATGCCAACCGAAATGTTGAAAAACTTGAGTACGGAATCACCGGTGTTATCTTTCTTCGCTTCTATGAATTCTTTTATGTCAGGGTGATCTATGTTCAATATTCCCATCAAAGCCCCGCGGCGTTTGTATCCTTGCTCCACGACTCCTATGGCCGAGTTGAAGACGTGCATGAAACTCACAGGTCCGGACGATCTTCCAGATGTACCGGCGACGAAAGAACCTTTTGGCCTTAACCTGGAAAAGTTGGAACCGACTCCACCACCAGCTTTGGTTATGAGGGCGTAATCTTTAACGGCATCGAATATTCCTTCTATGCTGTCTTCAACTGGTACGACGAAGCAAGCGCTTAACATGTGAAGATGATTTCGAGTTGAGAATACCTTTTCGTAGTCTTCAAGTGTCATTTTTTCCCTTTCTTTTTGAAGCAAGCTTATTTCCACACCGCTGCCGGCGTTGAAAAGAGTGGGGCTATTTGGAATGAAGATTCTGGCATTTAGAATGTTGTAAAATCGTTCTTCCCACTTTTTGATCTCGGTAAGTTTTTCTTCATTCTTTTTATCTTTTAAATTTGGGTTTTTCAGTTCGGCCGTTGCTATGATTCTGGCAACTCTTTTTGCCACGTCTGACCAACTTTTTTCTATGAATTTCCCAGATTGATCTTTCCAATAATATCTTTCTTTCAGTATGCGTTCTGCGTTTTTGCTTGGCTTAATTGTGGAAAATCTCTCGATGATTTCAGATAACATGTACACGACCTCCTCACATTTCTTGCGAAAAATAAACACTATATGTAGTATATCATTTAAACTATATACTACATATAGCGTTATCGTTTCGATTTTGAAAAAATGGAATCAATAATGGAAGTAACTTCCTCCTATAAACTCCCTTATCAAGGATGTTGATGGGATAACATCGAAGTCCACAATCGGAAGGAAGTAATCCAAGAACCTTATGAGTCTTCTGGCCTGACTGTATTGAGGAGTTGAATTATCCACTTGCAAGAGCAAACGGGTAACGAAGTTTTTCAGCACCGCCAGTTCGTAAGGGAGCGAGGAGTTGAACATGACATCTGCTTGCTCTTGGAATGGAAAGATATTTTTTTCCTCTCCCATTCTCACAGAAGGCCACATTTCCAAAGTTTTCAAAGCGTCGTGACCCCTAAAATTGTAGTCTCTTACGATTCTTCTTATTATTCTCACATCCGTTGTTGGAATTCTGTTGTCTCCATCCAAATTCATTTGGGTTAGAGCGCTTACGTATATCTTGTATTTCAGAGCATCGTCTATTTTTGAAGTGAGAAGCGGATTCAAGCCATGAATTCCTTCCACGATGAGTATGGTTCTTTCCGTCGGCTTCAACCAATTGCCGTTGTACTCTCTTCTTCCTTTTTTGAAATTGAACTTCGGAAGTTCCACTGATTTTCCCTCAAAAATCGCGTTGAGGTCGTGATTGAAGAGTTCAAGATCCAACGCTTTTATCGATTCGAAATCTGGTTTTCCATCTGGACCTAAAGGTGTTTTGTCCCTTTCAACGAAGTAATCGTCCAAGGATATAGGAACGGGCTGTAATCCGTTGACCCTCAACTGAAGGGCAAGCCTTTTCGAAAACGTCGTTTTGCCAGACGAAGAAGGCCCGGAAATCAAAACGAGCTTTACATTTCCCCTTTGCACTATCGAATCGGCTATTTTCGATATCTCCTTTTCATGTAGCAGTTCACACATCATGATGAGCTCTCTTGAACGATCGTTACTTATTATCTTGTTCAAATCCCCGACCGTTTCCATGTCTACTATTTGAGCCCACCTTTCTCTATCCGCGTATGCTTTTGCCATCTTCGGTTGAGGAACGTATTTCGGAAGACCGTTGGGCTTCGTGATATCCGGATGAACCAACACGAAGCCGTTGTCAACTTTTACGAGATCGAATAGTTCTATGTACGAGGTTGATGGGACCATGTGACCGTAATAGTAATTGAAGTATTTTCCACACCAGTAAACGTTTATGGTTGACTTCGTTCTGTACTTCAAAAGTTCTATCTTATCTGTTAAACCGTGTTTTTTAAACAACTCCAAAGCGTCGAATTTGTACAATTCTTCTTTTATGAAAGGTATATCCTTTTCGACCAGTTCTTTCATCTTGGCCTTGAGTTTCTTGAGATCCTTTTCAGAAGGAACCCATCCGTCGAATTCGCAGTAAAGCCCTTTTCCCAGAGAATGTCTAACTTTAAGCATTTTATCCGGGAATACTTCACGGGCCGCGACGAACGTTATGAACATCAAGCCGCGTTGATATATTCTCACACCGTCTTCATCTGTTAGATCTATGAAGTCCACTTCAGCGTCTCTTTCCAACGTCTTGAAAAGCTCACGTATATCATTGTTAACTTTTGCGGCCACTATTTTTGAAATGTAATGATTTTCGTAATCTTTCGCTATGCTTTCAAGCGTTATGCCTTTGGGATATTCTACCGTTTCGCCCGTTTTTAAAATTTTAACTTTTAGCATTTCAGACATCTTTACGCCTCCCATTCTTTCTTGTTGTTCTCATCCTCATAACTTTCAAAAAAGCCAAAAGTGCTATCGCTATCGTGGAATACGAGGCCAGCAAAGTCAGTTCGTGTTTTCCCCTGTACAATATCGCTATTGCGGCCAAGGCTCCACTTATCATGTACATGAACAAAACGGCTCCAACGTGTGAAAAACCTATGCTCAAGAGTTGGTGATGAATGTGCATTTTATCGGGTAAGAAGGGATTTCCCTTTTTCACCATTCTTCTGATAAACGCGTAGGCCGTGTCTAATATCGGAATTCCTATAGCCAAAAGCGGTATGGCCAATGACAACGTCGAAGCGGAAAGAGATGCTCCTTTGATGGATATGACCGCCAATATGAACCCCAGCAATTGACTTCCGGTGTCTCCCATAAACGTTTTTGCGGGGTGAAAATTGTACCTTAAAAAAGCGATGGCAGATGAAAAAACCGTCAAGGCTACCAATGCCGCCACCATGTTGGTTTTTGCCGATGTTACCGCCAACGTGAGAGCCGAAATGGCGCTTAAGCCCGCCGCCAACCCGTCCAATCCATCCGAAAGGTTGATGGCATTTGTTATACCTACTATCCATACGAGAGCCACAACGGGGCCGAATATCCCGAATTCGATTCTTGCGTGAGAGAAGGGATTGGTTATGTACGGTATGTTCGCACCGACAAGCCATATCGCCAAAATGGCTCCAACGATTTGAAAGAGAAATTTCACTTTGAATGATAAACCTTTCACATCATCCCAAAATCCCATCAACGAGATGAGCAAACAGATCGCTAAAAGCCATAAGACCCATGAAGCATGCTGATAAGCGAATACCAAAATCAAGCCAGAGATCGTCCCGGCTAATATACCAACTCCCCCAATTCTTGGCATGGGAGTGGTGTGGATCTTTCTTTCGTTTGGTATATCCACCCAGCCTTTACTTTTTGATAACTTTATCGCAAATGGAGTAACGAAAAGCGTTACCAAGAAAGATGTGAGAGCTACGACGAACTTATCCAACTTTTATCTCCCTTCGCAAGAATGACGATAAATTATAACACCAAAATTCCCCTTTTAAGCCCTTCTTTTCATCGAATGCGATTCTTTTACATGAAATGTGAAAAAAGCCCACTTTCCATTTTGTTTCGTTTATTCGACTTACGTTATGTGCGAGTTTCATAAGCCAAAGGATTTTAACAAAGATAAATCACTTTTCAAACGAGAAGGGATTTTTTTGAAGATATCATCCTGGATCTTTTTTGTCATGCCCTACCAACCGAAGATCATCCTGAACCGACCGAAGGTCGTCCCGGACCTGATCCGGGATCTCGTTTTTGATTCAGAATCTCGTTCTTCAAAGAACTGAGATTGCAGATCAGGTCCGCAATGACGTTATGGTCAAAGACTCTACAGAAAATCGTCAGGCACGCTCAGACACTCATCCATGAGTGCTTCGCTTTTTCGACACATCCATGTGTCTCTCTACCTCACTCTTGTGAATTTCTGGATGGCGAGCTCATATGCCTTGATGAAAACTTCAAGGGAGGTTCAAAACGTTAAAGTTAGTGTGTTCAAATTAATTTTACACGAGTTAATTGTCAATTCTTTAGCACTTATACTTTTTCAATGAACTTTGTTACACCACAACCTTTTTTCGCCACTCTCACGCACAACGTGAGTTATTCAATTTGAGCGTCAGCTCGTCAGTTGTAAACGATTTTGCTCAACGTTGTCGTAGCGCCGTGTTTTGAAAGGCTGGAATTCTTTTCATTATCGGTAAAACGAGAGCGGGATAGAC
>Ga0256833_1003921_pt1 | contig 10089 bp, 8 predicted proteins | sample 356284metaG_FD_190535 | JGI IMG/M metagenome (GOLD analysis project Ga0256833, IMG submission 190535) | Hydrothermal vent microbial communities from Mid Atlantic Ridge, Atlantic Ocean - 356-284 | ecosystem: Environmental > Aquatic > Marine > Hydrothermal vents | place: Atlantic Ocean: Mid...
TAGTATCGTAAGAACTTTAAAAGAAGTTTAGTTATTACGATTTTTTACTATTTTTACTCAAAGCTTAACAGACCAAATTTACGAATAAATGCATCATCAATATCTATAAGTCCACGTGCTTGTAGGTTATCTAAAACCTCTTTTGTACAGTGGGTATCTTTTGGCCACTCTCGCTCAAATCCATCTATTTGACTCTTGTTTGTTCCATCAACAGCAATGAATGGCTCTAAAATTACATCTCTTTGGGCATCAATATTGTTTACCACACGCCAAAGAAGCATGTATGGGTTGTCAATTTGGTTGTTTATTTTATCAACAATGACCAATACCTTAATATTGTCTTGAAGCACTTTTAACTTATCAATGATATTTTGCATACTCTGAACCTTATTAACCATAATAAGGCATATAGGGTTTTTAGTATGGATGAAGTACTGTTTTAGCTCTAAAATATTACTATCTATCTCCTGCATCTTTTGAAGTAGAGTAGCATCATTTAAAGGGGTTTTTATACCATCTTCTACCTCTTTGTCTGTTGCATCAATACCTAGTTTCCCTCCAACTAATGACTCATTTGCTGTATGGTCAAGTGCATCTATTATTCCTTGGGTAATAAGAATTTTTTTAGGGTCTAGTCGGTTTAAAATATACTCTGTAATGGCAATATCATCTTCTAGTTTTGGAGCATCTTCATTTACAAAAATAGCATGTTTAACAAAGCTCATTTGACCTACACCCCAAAAGGCGTGCATAAACTGCTGTGCGTGACCTTTATAGAGGGTTTTCATCTTTCCCAATATTAGATTGTGAAATACACCATTTTCAGGCATATAGTAGTCTATAAGGTCAGGAGCCATTGGTTTTAACATTGGTAAGAAGATACGCTCTGTTGCCCAACCCATATATTTATCTTCGAGTGGTGGTTTACCTACTACTGTAGCTTGAAAAACTGGTTTCTCTTTCATGGTTATGGTCTCTATCTCCATGACTGGGTATGGCTCTTTTAAGGTATAGTAACCTGTATGGTCTCCAAAAGGTCCTTCTATCTCCATTTTTGTAGGGTCAACAAACCCCTCAATTACAATATCAACATCTTTTGGAATATATATATTATTAGTAATAGACTTTACAAGTTGAGCATTTTTACCTCTCACAAAACCGTAAAGAAGCATCTCAAACATTCCATGAGGCATTGGAGCTTGACCACACCAAATGTAGAGAGGGTCACCCCCAATAGCAACAGTAACAGGCATCTTCTTCCCTGCTCTTTGGTATTGGTCAAAGAAGTGAGAGGCATCTTTATGAATCTGCCAGTGCATTCCTAAATGGTTTTTGTCATACTGTTGCAGACGGTACATACCTAAGTTTTGCATACTCCCATCTAAGCTTTGAGTATAGACTTGTCCCATGGTAATAAATGCTCCACCATCCTCTTCCCATGTTTTTAAGATAGGGAGTTTGTCTAAATCTACTTTATCTTTTGTTATAACAATCTGTTGACAATCACCTTTAACATTTAATCGTTTTGGAAATACATTTTTTAGTGCAAAGAGTTCAGGTATCATTTTTAACTTCTCTATAAATCCTGCTGGTGGTTTAAGCTTTAAAAGTTTATCAATACCTTGTGCCACTTGGTCTGGATGTTTATCAAAGATTTTTTCTGTCAACTCTTTATTTGCAAAAATATTCATAAGTACTGGCATATCATACTCTATATTTTTTTCTCTGTTTATAGGTTTTGTAAATAGGATAGGGCGAGAGTCATCATGTTTGACCTCTACATAGGCAATATGGGGAATTTCTAAATTTACATCTAGTGGTTCATCTATTACTTTTAAATTACCATTGGTTTTAAGCCAATCTACTACATCTTGCATATAATACTTCCTCTTTTTTAATGAGAAGTATTATATCAAAATTATTTGGTTACTTTTTAACTTTAGCTACGACAACACCTCTAAACTCTCCAAGTTTAAAGCCTGTTGCCATATCTTTAGGATAGGTTCTTTTTAATATCTTTTGTAGCTCTGGTGAGATATTTTCTCCATGACAAGCTAAACATTGAGGTTTCATATATAGTGGTTTATATACACGGTAGCTGTTTGGCATATCAACTACTAAAGATTTTTTAGTATTATTGGCTAAAAAACGCTCCATAACTATTGTATCTGTCTCATCAGGTTTATTTTTTGGATTTCTATATTTAAGAGCTGTTCTTCTTACTTTTGTCTCTGAAATAGCATTGTATTCATCAGTTCTTGACATTGCAATAGATGAACAACCACCCATTGCAGATTTATAGCTTTTATCAATTTGAATAAGTTGTTTAAGAGGTGCTTTTAGCGTAACCATAAAACTCTCTATATTGGCTTCACCTAAGCTCTGTATATCTTTTTTATCATTAACATAAGTTACACTTGTCGTCTTAGATATTGGTTTAGATTTAATAGTAGCTGTCTCAATAACTTCTACATTTTGTGCAATCTTCTCTTTTGGTACTATAGCCTTCGTTGTTGAGTTACATGCTGAAAATAGCATAGGTACTGTTAGTAGTATAGTATAAATATTTCTACTCATAGTGTTTCTCCTCGTAATATCTTTTCATAAGTATAACTATTTAGATAAAACCATTAGCTTAATTCTACTCTTAACTTTTACACCAATTTTAATACGATTGAGTTTTATAGTTTTGTTTGCATTCCAAATAATCTTTCCATTATGCACTTTTACTTTTGTCCAACCGTTGTTAGAGATGAAAATATCAGCAGATTTAATACTTTTATCATCGAGTGTTACTACAACTCTTTTTACAACTCTATCTTTAGGGTAGGTTGTTGGCTCTTGGAAGTGAACACCACATAGCTCTTGAAATTTCAGGTAGAGTTTAAAGTCATGAGCATTACTTCCTACTACAGCAGAACGGTCAATATCATTTGCATCGGTACAAGTTCCACCATGAATTGCCCCAATATTTTGGTTGAACACAGCTTTAAAGTTGTAGGCTTCTAAAACTTTTTCAACACGACTATCATACTCACCATAAGGGTAAACAAATAGAGAAGGTTCATAGTTTAGATGCTTTTTCATTAAAGCTAGACCTCTATCCATATCTGCTTTAATTTTTTCATTGCTCATTTGACCAAAGTGTCCATGACCATAAGAGTGAAACTCAACTGTTCCATATTTACTTATCTCTTTGAGCTGTTTCCATGAGACATAATCTTTATAGTTTTTTTCAGTATATTTAACAGCAATAAAGAGTGTAAAAGGGTAGTTGTACTCTTTGAAAACCTTTAAGCCATTTTTGTAAAAGCTTCTAAACCCATCATCAATAGAGAAAGCAACCCATTTGGAGGGTACCTCTTCACTATTATTAATTTTATTAACTATATCAATAAGTGGAACAACTTTATATCCATTTTTTTTAAGATAGTTAAACTCTTTTCTAAGCTCTCTAGTAGATATATTTGTAGTAGGATAACGAGAATCATCAAAACGATGGTAAACAAAAATATGTCCATCTGCAAAAAGCAGATAGGGTGACAAAAGTAAGAAGAGGAGGAGAGATTTTGTCACTTTTAACATGAAGATTTAGTCCATCTGCTTACGTAAAAATGTAGGTCTATCTAAATAATCTTCACCATCATTGTTATAACCACCAACAACTCTTGTAGAGTTTAATAGAGAATTTTGAGTAGGTGTTCTTAATTTTCCTATAGTGTTACTGTTGTTTGTTGTTGTATCTTTTTGTGTACTATGCATCTCAAAATCACTTGGATCCTCAAAACCAGTTGCAATAATGGTTAATTTAACATGGTCAAGTGGAATATTTTCTGAGGTGGTTGTACCAAAGATAATATTTGCATCTTCATCAGCATTCTCTTCAACAATATCCATTGCCTCAGAAATTTCAGCCAGTGGATAGTCTGGATGAATATGGAAATGAACTAAAATACCCATTGCCCCATCAATTGAGAGGTTATCAAGAAGAGGAGACTCAATAGCTGTTTTTGCTGCATCATAAGCAGCAGAGTTACCTTGAGATTCACCCACACCCATAAGTGCTAAACCTCTATGACTCATTACTGTTTTTACATCGGCAAAGTCAAGGTTAATATCGTTTGCACCATGTGAAAGAATAACATTTGATATTCCTCCAACAGCTTGTGAAAGTACATTGTCAACAAGTCTAAAACTATCTCGCATACCAAGGTTTTTCTCTACAATAGAGAGTAGTCTCTCATTTGGTACAACAATAATAGAGTCAGACTCTTTTTTTAGTCTCTCTAGCCCCTCTTTTGCAAGTCTTTTTCTTTTTCGACCCTCAAAAGCAAATGGACTAGTTACGATAGCAACAGTTAATGCACCAACCTCTTTTGCAGCTTGTGCAATAATAGGTGCTGCACCTGTTCCCGTTCCTCCACCAAGACCAGCAGAGATAAAGACAAGGTCAGCCCCTTCAAGCATGGTTTTAAGGCTATCAAAACTCTCTTCAGCAGCCTCTTGACCCACTTCTGGTTTCATTCCTGCACCTAGTCCTTTAGTTGCATTAATACCAAGTTGCATTTTATAAGGTGCAATTGAAGCAGCAAGTGCTTGAGCATCGGTATTTGCTACAATAAGGTCAATGCCATCAATCCCCTCTCTAATCATGTGGTTAATCATGTTACCACCACCACCACCTACACCGATGGCTTTAATCTTAGCTCCATGAATACCAGCTGTCGATTCTGTTATGTTAAACTCTTCCATTTATTCCTCCTCTTCTAAAAGATTTTTGATGCCCACTGCACAAAGTTTTGCAATGGATTATTTTGATTGTTTTTAGGCTCTTGACTTAAGTCTTTAAATAAGTCGTTACTCTCTTTACTCTCTTCTCCAAAAGATGGAGTAGATACTGAAATTTTTGGTTTTGATATAGAATTTATATCTTGAATTGATGCAATGTCTTTTAGTGAATCTTTTGGACGATACTCCTTTGAGTGAAGCATAGTTTTACTTCCATCTAACTCATACTCAGTATGTTCTCCTGACTCATAATGAATTAATCCAATAACAGTAGAAAATTCAGCAGAATCTAAATCTTTAGAGATATTAGTAATTTTAGTTGGTTTGCCAATTCTAACAGGTATATTTGGCATAAGTGCTTGAGCTAACTCTCTAGTTCCTTCAATATGGGTCATTCCACCTGTTAAGATAAGACCTGCACCCAACTTCTCTTTTAATCCACTTTTTTGGATAGAGTTTGCAAGTATTGATAGTGTCTCCTCCATTCGACTGTAAATAATATTGTGTACAATATCTAAAGAGACAGCATTTAGGTTTATATCATCTCCAATAATTGCAAGTCGAACTTCACCAGGTTCTGTCTCTAAAAGACTACCTTTTGCAATTTTTAAATCTTCAGCACACTCCAATGGTGTATGAAGAGCGATAGAGAGGTCATTGGTAATGTGGTTTGAGCCAACACCTAAGTAGTCATTGTACTGTATTGAATTACCAAAATGAATGACTAAATTAGAAGTCTGTCCACCTAAATCAACAACTGCTACACCACGATCTTTATCATCATCAGAGGTGACAGCTAATGATGAAGCGTAACCAGAGAGTACAACTTTTGAAATATCTATTCCTGCTGCATGAACAGCTTTCTTTAGATTTCCAAGATTTGATTTACTGGTCATAATAATATGTGTATCAACTTCCATACGACTTGCATTCATACCATTTGGATCTTCAATGAAGTCCTGTTCATCTATTTTAAATTTATAAGGTAGTACATGTAAAACTTCAAACTCATTTGGAATGTTTGCATTATAGAGTGCAGTTTGCATAACACGATTTATCTCATTTATAGATATCTCATGGTTTGGAATATTTACAACCCCAGATGACTTTAGACTTTTTACATAAGCACCTGAAATAGAGATAATTGCTTGTGTAAGATTAATACCTGCTACACGCTTAGCATCATCTACAGCCTCTTTAATAGAGTTAGATGCTAACTCTATATTAGAGATAGCACCTTTTTTAATTCCCTGAGATTTACTAAGACCGTGACCAGCAATTTCTATATATCCATTTTTCATTTCACCAATAATTGCACATATTTTAGTAGAGCCAATATCAATAGCTAAAATGGGTCTGTTCACGATTTAAATCCTTAGTTCAATAAGTTATCAAAATTCAATTGATTTACTTTTAGTAAAGTTTAGTAGGATACTTATTATCTAACATCTTCATCAAATTCACTTGAAAGCTCTGATTTTTAACTTGATCTACATTTTTCTGTAGCTCTTTAGTCTCATTGTTCTCAAGTGGAATAAATTTTTGTTCAATAATTTTGTAAACTATTACTTTGCTTCCTATAGGAATAATACCCTTTTCTTGGGAAGAAGTAAAGAGCTTGGAGATAAAAATAGATGTTTCTTGTTGATTTATACCCAATTTTTGTGTTTTAGCGTTATTCATTGTGATATAGGTTGACACATTTGTATCTTCTTTGTCAATTTTTGTCAATTTTTCTTCAGCTAATTGATTTAATGCTTTTCTTTCAGCTTCATCTTGATATAGGGGTTTAATAAGGTTTTTAACCTCTTCAAAACTCTTTATAACAGGTTCTGTGATGTTAATAATTTTTACTGATGCGTAACGATTTGTTACAACTTTTGGTTTTATTAAAGAATTTAAAGAACTTTTTGTAATTTCTGACCATAATTCTGCTGAAAGTTTAGGATTATTAAGCTCTAAAGTTAATGTTTCATCTTTTTTTAATTCTCCTTTTTTAAAGCGAATATAGCGTTTAAGAGCATCTTTTTTAGTTTTGGCAACTTGAGTAGCCTCTTTGACCCAATCTTTTACCTCTTTAAACTCTAAAATTTTTCCATCTTTATCGGTATAGTTAAATCGATGCTCATTGTAATATTTTTCTACCTCTTCATCTGTAACATTGGTATCTTTTGTATCTGTCCATTGAATATCTAAAGTATATTTTTTAGGAGTCTTATACTGCTCTTTTCTTGTTTCCCAAAACTCTTTTAGTTTAGACTCATCAATAGTAATATTTAGGTCATTTTTTGTTAATAGTTTGTATTTAATTTTATCTGCTATCTCAAATGCAAGTTTAAATGCATTAAGCTCATTTTTTAACCCTTTAGCATTTAGGAGATTTAATGTTTTTTCAATTGTTAATTGCTCTTGTAGATTTTTTTCAAATGTCTCAACGCTAACTCTACTATTCAATATGTAAGTGTCATATAACTTTCTATCGAAAACTCCATTTGTTTGAAAAGCTGGGTAGGAAGCAAGTTTTTGAGCTGTCTCTTCTTCTGTAACAATAATTCCAAACTCTTTAGCTAAATTTAAAATTTTAGCTTGGGTAGCCATATTTCTAAGAACTTGCTTTTGAAGTCCCATAGCTTTAGCTTGTTTCTCATCAAACTTACCCTGCATCATCTGATTGTATTGATTAAAGAGTTGATTGTACTCCATCGAAAATTTATCTTTTGTTAGCTCTATCTCTCCTACTTTTCCTATAGTGTTGCTTCTTATTCCTGAAGAGCCACCAATTACAGCCGTTGAGAGTATGAAGGAGAGTGCAGCTACCCACATAACTATAACGGTGAATTTATTGTTGTTTTGCATCCAACTTATCATATTTTATACCTTAATTAAAAATTTGCCTAATTTTAGTCTAGTTGTTATTAATTATTAATGAAAAAATTACATTATAGAGTGTATATTGCTATTAAAAAAGTAGGGTTGAATAATGAAAAATAGGAATTTGCAGATTGTAACAGAGGATTTAAAGAGTATTTGGCATCCATGTACTCAAATGAAAGACCATGAGATTTTACCTCTTATACCTATTAAGAGAGCTAAAGGTATTTATCTATATGATTTTGATGATAAATCTTATATTGATGCTATTAGCTCATGGTGGGTTAATATCTTTGGTCACGTTAATGAACATATCTCCTCTAAAATTAAAGAGCAACTTGATACTTTAGAGCATGTTTTGTTAGCTGGTTTTACACATAAACCAGCTGTCAATTTGGCAGAAAAAATTGTCAACCTGACTCCTGAAGGGTTAAGTAAGGTATTTTTTGCAGATAATGGTTCAAGTGCCGTAGAGGTAGCGTTGAAGATGAGTTTCCATTATCATAAAAATAGAGGTAAAAATCGTCCACTTTTTCTCTCGTTGACAAACTCTTACCATGGAGAGACTATAGGTGCTTTGAGTGTAGGAGATGTTGAGCTTTACAAAGATACTTATGCTCCACTTTTAATCTCATCTATTCAGACTCCTGTGCCAAAAGACCAAACTGTAGAGAGTTCAAAAGTAGCTATTGAAGAGTTGAAAACTATTTTAGAGAAGAGAGGTTCAGAGATTTCAGCTTTTATACTAGAACCTCTTGTTCAAGGAGCAGGAAATATGCATATGTATCACCCACTATACATTACTCTAGCCAAAGAGTTGTGTGAAGAGTATGGAGTTCATCTGATAGTTGATGAGATAATGACAGGCTTTGGACGAACAGGAACTATGTTTGCTTGTGAACAGGCTGGAGTTACTCCTGATTTTATGACTATATCAAAAGGGTTAACAGGTGGTTATTTGCCTTTAGCATTGACTCTAACTACTTTAGATGTATATAACGCTTTCTATTGTGACTATAGTGAATATAAGGCATTTTTGCATTCACACTCATATACAGGTAACCCTTTAGCTTGTACAGCAGCATTGGCAACGTTAGAGCTTTTTGAAGCTACAGATGTTTTAGGAGAAAATAGAAAAAAGTCAGCCTATATTTTAGAGAAGTTAGAGAAGTTTAAGAGATTACCAAATGTTTTAGAGGTACGACAAACAGGAATGATAGCAGCTGTTGAGCTAAAAGGGTATAGAGCTGAAGAGCGTATAGGTTTAAAGGTTTATGAGTATGGACTAGAGCATGGTGTACTTCTTCGTCCATTGGGGCATATTGTCTATTTTATGCCACCTTATATTATTACTTATGAAGAGATTGATAAGATGATTGATACAGCCTATGAGGCTATTGTTCAATTATAGAGAGAATTTTTTCAACTTTCTCTTTAGGATTTTTATCTCTATATATAGGACGACCAATAACAGGAAAGTCAACATATTGCTCTTTTGCTAACTCTAAGTTAGCAACACGTTGTTGGTCTCCTGCATCTTCTCCAAAAGGTCGAATACCTGGACAGAGTGTTAAAAAGTTATTTGAAGTAATAGTTTTAATAGCTTGACTCTCAAAGGTTGAGCAGACTACACCATCTAATCCATTTTTATAACTCATCTTTGCAAACTCTTGGGCTTTTTCATCAATACTTTTTCCATAAATAGAGGAGAAGTTTTTTTCATCAAAAGAGGTTAGGGCAGTAACAGCTAAAACTAAAGGTCGCTTTTTATAAGTTGAGAGTCTATCCATAACAGTTCTCATAGCAACTTCTCCTGCTGAAGCGTGAATATTAAACATCTCTATACCAAGTTTAGCTATCTCTTCTGCAGCATCTGCCATGGTATTTGGAATATCATAAAGTTTTAAATCTAAAAATAGTTTAAAGTTTGGGTTTATCTTTTTAAGGCTCTTAATAAATGGTTTTCCATCTCTTATGTAGGCTCTAAATCCTATTTTCATCCAAATATTGTACTCTTTTAATGACTCTGCTAATGCCAAATTCTCTTCTGCTGATGGTAAATCCAATGCGATACACAATTTCATATTTTTCCTCTAACTTTTTATGGGTATAATTCTACCGAAAATATACAAAATAAGGATTAACATGTCAAAAAGATATGATATAGCACAAGATGTAATGGATACCTACAACTATGCAAAGGTTAACACCTCTAAGGGGACAATTTGGATTAAACTTTATACTCAAGATGCACCAAATACAGTAGCAAACTTTGCACACTTAGCAGAGATAGGTTTTTATAACGGTTTAAAGTTTCATAGAGTAATAGAAGGGTTTATGGCACAAGGTGGTTGCCCTAATACAGCAGAGGGTGCTAAGGGTATGCCAGGAACAGGTGGACCAGGTTGGTCAATTGATTGTGAGACAGAT
>Ga0256833_1003922_pt1 | contig 10089 bp, 10 predicted proteins | sample 356284metaG_FD_190535 | JGI IMG/M metagenome (GOLD analysis project Ga0256833, IMG submission 190535) | Hydrothermal vent microbial communities from Mid Atlantic Ridge, Atlantic Ocean - 356-284 | ecosystem: Environmental > Aquatic > Marine > Hydrothermal vents | place: Atlantic Ocean: Mid...
TATTCCTGCTAAAGATGCCAAAAGGATGGATGGTTTTATTCATTATGGTATTGCAGCGGGATGTCAGGCCATTGAAGATTCGGGCATTGAGGTGACCGAAGAAAATGCTGAACGCATAGGGGTTGCGATTGGTTCCGGTATCGGTGGGATTACCGGAATTGAAGAGTGCTATGCCACCTATGAAAAAGGCGGCCCCCGTAGAATTTCACCTTTTTTTGTACCGGGCAATATTATCAATATGATATCGGGCAATTTGTCGATTAAATACGGTATAAAAGGTCCGAATTTTGCCATTGTGACAGCCTGTTCTACCGGGACTCATAATATTGGCGACGCAGCAAGACTGATTAAATATGGTGATGCGGATATGATGGTTGCGGGTGGTGCCGAGCGTTGTACCACCTCGCCGACGGCCATGGGCGGGTTTGCTTCAGCCAAAGCCTTGTCTCGCCGCAATGATGAACCCCAGCGAGCCAGCAGGCCGTGGGATAAGGATCGTGATGGCTTTGTGCTGAGTGATGGAGCCGGTGTTGTAGTGCTGGAAGAGCTTGAACATGCCAAAGCCAGAGGCGCAAAAATCTATGCTGAACTGGTCGGTTATGGCATGAGCGCCGATGCTTATCATATGACCTCGCCCGCGCCGGGCGGTGAAGGTGCGGCCAGATGTATGAAAAATGCCCTGCGTGATGCCGGGTTGAATCCCGAAGAAGTTGATTATATCAATGCCCATGGGACGTCGACACCGGCAGGCGATATTGGTGAAACACAGGCTATGAAAGCCGCATTAGGTGAGCATGCTTATAAAACAGCGGTCAGCTCAACCAAATCCATGATTGGGCATTTGCTGGGGGCCGCCGGCGGTATTGAGGCGGTGTTATCAGCACTGGCTGTCCAAAATCAGGTGGCGCCACCTACCATCAATCTCGATAATCCGGACCCTGAGTGTGATCTTGACTATGTTCCTCATACTGCCAGAGACATGAAAATAGATGTGGCCATGTCTAATTCCTTTGGTTTCGGCGGCACCAATGGCACATTGATTTTTAAACGCTATAGCTGAACAGTTAATCGTGCCTGCTGATGTATCTTCTCAATGGTGAAAGCAGGCATTCTATAGACATCAGCGACAGAGGACTCCAGTACGGTGATGGTTTATTTGAAACACTGGAAGTTTTAAATGGAAAACCGCTGTTTTGGCAGCAACATTTAGCCCGTTTACAAAAGGGTTGTAAAAAGCTTTTAATCACATGCCCTGATACCCGTTTGCTTCATCAGGAAGCGCAGCAAGTCATCAAGCAGACACAGCAGGGTGTGTTGAAAATCATCATTACCCGCGGCTCGGGTGGACGGGGTTACCGTCTGCCAGCAACTTCACAGCCGACCCGACTGCTCAGTCTCCACCCCAAAGCAGATTTTCCCGAAAGCTATTATCAACAAGGCATTAATATGCGTTTTTGCCGGCACCGCCTGGGCTTAAATCCAGACCTGGCCGGTATTAAGCACCTGAACAGACTGGAGCAGGTGATGGCGCGATCTGAATGGCAGGATGCCGATATTCAGGAAGGGCTGATGAGCGATACTCGGGGCTTTGTCATCGAAGGCACCATGAGTAATATTTTTTTTGTTAAACAAAAAAAAATTTATACACCTGCATTGAATCTGTCCGGTGTGGCCGGTATTGTCAGAGGTCTGGTGTTTGATATTGCCCGGAATCTGGGTGTTGAAATAATCGAAACCCAGGCAACGGCCAAGGACATTATTCAGGCTGATGAGCTTTTTATCAGTAATTCGGTGATTGGTATCTGGCCGGTAGCAAGACTGGAAAAATATAGTTTTCAGGTTGGGCCATTGACAAAACGGATACAACAAATCTATCAGGACTTAAGATTACAACAGGCAGCTGATGATTAAATATACTTTGACGGCCATGATGCTGATTTTAGCCGCTACCAGCTGGTGGGCCTGGCAGCAATATCAGCTTGCTATGACTCAGCCGGTGGTGAAAGATAATGTTGTGATTCTGGAAATTGTCAAAGGGGAGTCGTTTAATCAGATTTCCAAAAAAATGCGGCAACAACTGGCATTTCAACCCTTATGGTTTAAAGTGATTGCCTATCAGAAAAAACAAATTAATCAGCTTAAGGCGGGGGAATACCGTCTCTTACCCGGCATGACGCTGCCTGATATTCTGGATATTTTTGTTGCTGGAAAAAGTCTGCAATACTCCATCACGTTTCCAGAAGGGTGGACATTTAAACAAATCAGACAGCGGATAGACAATAACACCCGCTTACGGCATACCCTGAAAGATATTGATGAATCTGCGATATTGCAAAAACTGGGTTCCCGTTACACACATGCGGAGGGGATGTTTTTGCCGGAAACCTATTTTTTTGAAAAAAACAGCAGCGACCTGGAGTTGCTGAAAAGAGCCTATGACCGTATGCAGCAGGTTCTGAAACAGGAGTGGCAAAATAAACAAGCCGGTTTGCCTTTAAAAACACCTTATGAAGCCTTGATTCTGGCTTCAATTGTGGAAAAAGAAACTGCAGTTCCCAGCGAGAGAGCCATAATTGCCGGTGTTTTTATCAGACGTTTGCAGAAAGATATGTTGCTGCAAACCGATCCGACCGTGATTTATGGAATGGGCGAACATTATAAAGGCAATATTCGCCGCAAGGATTTGAAAACCCCGACGGCTTATAACACCTATGTCATTAAAGGGCTGCCGCCGACACCGATTGCCATGCCGGGCCGTGATGCCATTCATGCGGTTTTGCACCCTGCAACAGGAAAAAGTTTGTATTTTGTAGCCAAGGGTGACGGTACGCACTATTTTTCCGAGACCTTAAGGCAGCATGTTAATGCCGTCAACAAATACCAAAAAAAGCAGCGATGAAAAAAGGGAAATTTATTACCCTGGAAGGGGGCGAGGGGGTTGGAAAAACCACGAATCTGGGGTTTATTGAAGATATGTTAGCCAGTCAGGGCATTACAGTTATCAAAACCCGTGAGCCTGGAGGAACACCTCTGGCTGAAAAAATAAGACAGTTATTGCTGGATGAAACTCAGGAGCAGGTTGATCCCATTGCCGAATTGTTGATGATGTTTGCCGCCCGCGCCCAGCATATTCTTCATGTTATCCGACCGGCGCTGGAACGGGGTGACTGGGTTTTGTGTGACCGTTTTACCGATGCGACCTATGCCTATCAGGGTGGAGGACGGGGTATTGATTTTGACAAAATCGCCTGGCTTGAAAATCTGGTACAGGGTGAAATCAGGCCGGATCTGACGATATTGCTGGATGCTGATTTTGAAGTGGGAATGAAACGAGCCCGCCAGCGGGGGAAATTGGATCGTTTTGAGCAGGAACAGCGTGAGTTTTTTGAAAAAATCAGACAGGCCTATTTGCAATTGGCCCAACAACAGCCCCGGCGTTTTGCAGTTATTGATGCCAGTCAGGATCTGGCCAGCATTCAGCAGCAAATACAGCAACAAATCAATTCATTACTGGCATGAAAGAATCATCGCTTTATCCCTGGTTACAGCCATACAGCAATCGCCTGCTGGATTATATACGTCAGAATAAAATACCCCAGGCATTATTGCTGACTGGTAACAGCGGACTGGGAAAACGCAAACTGGCTGAATATTATGCAAGCATTCTGCTCTGTGAAAACCCGGGTGATAATCTGGAGGCTTGCGGTGAATGTCAGTCCTGTAAACTGATTGCATCGGCCACCCATCCCGATTTTCTCATGATTGAGCCTGAAGAACCTGGGAAGGCCATTGGAATCAATGTCATCCGCGGGCTGATAACACGTTTGTCCTTAAAACCACAATTTAATGGGCAACGGATTATCATTATCGATGCGGCGGATTATCTAAATAATGCCGCGGCCAATGCTTTTTTAAAGTGTCTGGAAGAGCCGAATGAACGGACTTCCTTTGTACTGATTGCCGAAAAACCATCGCTACTGCCGATCACTATTCGCAGTCGCTGTCAGAATCTGTTTATCGAGCTGGGTGATAAATCCGTAGTTTATGACTGGCTGACGCAACAACAGGTCAGCGACCCGGAATTGATGCTGGAACTGGCACAAGATTCACCCTTAAAAGCGTTGGCTTATGCCGGAAATGACATGCTGACGCTTTATCAGCAATGTCTGAGCCATTGGGTTGGCTTAATCAGCGGGAAAGGTAAACTGAATGCCGTACAATTGGCTGAGAACTGGCAAAAAACACTTTCTGTTGAGGTAATTTTGGATTGGTTAAGTAAGTGGCTGATTATTTTGGTTAAACAACAATATCAGCAACCAGCAGGCAGAATCGAACAATCCGCCTTGCAGGAAATCAGGAACAGACTAGACTTATCTAAGCTGTTTCAATGTTACGATTTGCTCTTGCAAAGCCGGCGCCTGGTGGATACCCAGGTAAATAAACAGCTATTATTGGAACGGGTTTTAATCGAAGCGTCACATCTGAGTAAATAACATGGCTGAATCATCTCCCAGACAGGGGATATTGTCTCTGTCAATCAAAGAAAAAAATGCATTATATGCAGCCTATATGCCGTTTGTGGAAAATGGTGGTCTGTTTATTCCAACCAAAAGAACCTATAAAATGGGTGAAGAAGTCTTTATGTTATTGAGTTTAATGGAGGAGACGGAGCGGCTACCCATTGCTGGTAAAATTATCTGGATAACACCGGCAGGTGCCGAAGGTTACCGGGCATCCGGTATCGGCGTACAGTTCAGTGACCAGGATGGCGGTACCGCCCGCAACAAGATAGAAACTTACCTCGCGGGCGCTTTGGAATCTGACAGAACAACACATACCATGTGATTTTACCGGCGCATAGTGTAGTAGAATAACCCTTTTTGTCCGCGACCTCTGTTTATGTTTATTGATTCCCATTGTCACCTTGATAGAATTGATCTTGCGCCCTATCAGAATGATTTCAGCCAGTTTGTCGAGCAGGCAAGGCAGTCACAGATCGACCACATGCTTTGTATTGCCATTGACCTTGAAGCCTGGCCAGCCATGCGGGATCAGGTGGCGCCTTTTACCGACATTTCATTGTCCGTGGGTGTTCACCCTAATGTCACGGAAGGACGGGGGCCCAGTGCCCAAGAGTTAGTTGACCTGGCGGCCGATGAGAAAGTGATTGCCATCGGTGAAACCGGGCTGGATTATTTTCGCAGTAGCGGTGATCTTGACTGGCAGCATCAACGTTTCAAACATCATATTCAGGCCGCCATTCAAACACAAAAGCCCTTGATTATACATACCCGTGAAGCCGGACAGGATTCACTGGATGTGTTGGAACAAGAACATGCCGAACAGGTGGGCGGGATTATCCATTGTTTTACTGAAGACTGGGATTATGCCAAGCGCGCTCTGGATCTGGGCTTTTATATTTCATTTTCAGGCATCGTGACGTTTAAAAATGCAAAACAGGTACAGGAAGTAGCCCGAAAGGTGCCTGCCAATCGTTTTTTGATTGAGACCGACTCGCCTTATCTGGCACCGGTTCCGCATCGGGGAAAGCCGAATTATCCGCTTTATGTTTCTTATGTGGCCGAATGTCTGGCAACATTGCGTGATACTTCGATTGAGGAAATTGCCAGACAATCCTCAGAGAACTTTTACAGGCTGTTTCCAACGACTAAGGAATTGCTGATTTAATCAGCGATTCCTGTAGTACATGGATGTACCACCAAAATCAATGCCTTCAAGTTGTTGATTTTGTGAGAAAAGTGGAAGTCGCGTTTCTGTTCGGTGCTTGCCTAATAATCCTCACAAAACTCGATAGCCTGTTCCAGTTCGTCCCGGCTGTTATAAAAATGCGGTGAAAATCGGATACCTGGGCCGCGCAGGGCGCAGGCGACACCCTTTTTGCTCAGCCTCTTGAACAGACTCAAATTATCTATTGCCTTGTGCCTGAACAATACAATGCCGGATTTCAGAGGGCTGTCAGGATCCGATAATAAAATCAGTTGTGGGCTTTTCTGGGTTCGATTGCTCAGATAATCAACATGATTAAAGACTTTGGATTCCACAACCTCCATGCCTGTTTCCAGCAATAGCGATAAGCTGGCGGACCAGGCATGGATGCCCAGCATATTTGGGCTGCCGCACTCAAACCGCTGAGCCGTCGGATGGATTTCCCAGGGCTTGTTTTCATAATTATGAATATTTTTTATCATATGCCAGCCATACTGGGTTAGCTTCAGTTTTTCCCGGGCTTCAGGTCGGCTATAAAACACGCCCAAACCTTCCGGTCCCAGCATCCATTTATGGCCATCGGCCATGACAAAATCAGCCTGGCAGGACTGCACGTCAAATTGAACGCAGCCGAGGCTTTGAATGGCGTCGATACAGAAAAGAATGTTTTGTTGTTTACAAAAATTGCCGATTTTATCCAAATCCAGACGTAACCCCGAGGCAAACTGCACGGAGCTGATGGTGATTAAACGAGTATCTTTATCGACTAAATCAAATAAGGCCTGCTCCGGTGTTTTATCTGTATGCAGGTCGGCTTGTCTGAACTCAACCCCTTGCTTAGCCAGAGACTCCCAGACAATACGGTTGGAAGGAAATTCTTCAGAACTGCTGACTATATTGTCGCCCGGCTGCCAGACTAAACCATAAGCGACAAAGGAAAGCGCTTCGGAAGTATTTTTTACCAGGGCAATATCATCAGCCGATGGTGCGTTTAATAACCCGGCGAGTTGTCGTCGTAAAGTACTTTCTTTTAACAGCCACTGGGGATAAAACTGTGAACCATAATGGCAGTTTTGCTCGGCAAATTCTTGTACAGCCCGGGCAGTTCTTAATGGCCAGGGAGCTACTGCGGCATGGTTAAGATAAATCAGCGAGTCATCCAGAGGGAATTCAGGGTGTGTCATGTTTTTATTAAGCGGAATATAAAAAAAATAGTCTACAATATAACCTAAGTTTATCGTAACTATTCCATGTATTTGGATATTTAATATTAGTCACTTGCTCCAGAATACGCCGTAAATACATCCATGCAGGCTTGAATGTGATATCCATGTCACATACACTTCTTCCGCAAGTAACGGATATTAAATTATTTTTTAAATACTCCGAATAGTTGCAGTTTATCTACCTTTGAATCTAATCTTCAGGAATTTTATGGACAAGAAAATTACTAAAGCGGTTTTTCCGGTTGCAGGTTTGGGAACACGATTTTTACCGGCGACAAAAGCCAGCCCTAAAGAAATGCTGCCGATTGTTGACAAGCCACTGATACAGTATGCCGTGGAAGAAGCCGTTGCAGCCGGGATTGAGACCATGGTGTTTGTGACTGGGCGGAATAAACGCGCGATTCCGGATCATTTTGATAAAGCCTATGAGCTGGAAATGGAACTGGAGAAAAATGGCAAGACCAAAATGCTGGAAGCCTTACGGAATATGATACCCAGTCATATATCCTGTGTTTTTATCCGGCAATCGGAAGCGTTAGGTTTAGGGCATGCGGTGTTATGCGCCAAGCCGGTAGTGGGTGATGAGCCGTTTGCGGTGATTCTGGCGGATGACCTGATTGAAGATTCCTCACGGGGCTGTATGGCGCAGATGACAGAATTATTCGACCAACAATCCAACAGTATTCTGGGGGTTGAACCGGTGGATCCGAGTGAAACCGATAAATATGGCATTGTAGAAATTGACAAGGTGTCGGACAAGGTCGGCCGGGTACAAACGATTGTAGAAAAACCGGCGCCGGATGTGGCGCCATCGAATCTGGCCGTGGTCGGGCGTTATATTTTAACGCCGGCCATTTTTGATAAACTGGAACACACCGGTCGTGGAGCCGGAGGTGAAATTCAATTAACCGATGCCATTGCCGATTTAATGGCCGATGAAACCGTGCTTTCCTACGAATTTGAAGGGAACCGCTATGATTGTGGTTCAAAACTCGGTTATGTGATTGCCAATGTCGAACATGCCTTATTACATGACGATATCAAAGCCGACTTTTTGGCTTATCTGAAAGGTCTGAAACTTTAGCCACTTTTACAGGTTTGTCGTTTTTGGAAACGATCAAAGAACTGGTGGATAAATAAAGCGGCAATAATCATGCTGGTGCCGATGATGACTTTCAGCGTCAGCACCTCATGATTAATGCTATGCCCCAGATAAAGCGCCAGTACCGGTGAAATAATGGTAATCAGGGCGACATTGGTGGCGGGCAAATGCGTCAGGACATAATAATACAAAGCAAAACCCAGGGTTGTCGCAACGACGCCCAGATAAATAATGGCGGCCAGCGCCTGCCAGGAAATGGTTGCTGGCAGGCGACCGTCCTCCAGTAAATACCAGCTTAAAAAATAAAGCGGCATGGCAAACAGCAGGCCACCACCCACTTGTATTAAAGCCGGCAGGCGGGCGTGAATCTGTTTAACCCAGACTGCACTGGCAGAATGTAAGAAAGCTGCTGTCAGAACTCCCACCATGCCCTGGATGGCCTGATCGCTGAATTCAATTGCCGAATTAAACATTACTGCCAGTCCCCCCAGTCCTAATAAATAAGACAGTATTTTTCCCAGGCCCAAGCTTTTTTCCTGTAAGAAAAAAGCAGACAGTAAGGCCGTCATGAAAGGTGTCAGCCCAAAAATAACCGAAATCCAGCCTGAAGGAATCAGCCGTGAAGCCCAGTAAACAGCCAGCATGGCCGCATAAATTTGCAGAGCCACAGCAAGATAAGTCTGTCGAGCCTTGGGATGAAAGGGGAGGGGCTTGCGGCTGAATAACAGAATAATAAACACACAGATAAAGCCGATAAACATTCTTGAAGCCGCACCAAAAACAAAACCGGCTCCTTCAGCACTCCATTTTATTGCCAAAGGTGTGGTTGCCCAGAGCAGAATAACGCAGCAATAGGCCAGTAAAATACGCATATTATCCAGATGTTTATATCAAACCGGATATTATAAACGAATGAACCTGTTTGCAGTCGAGGTTGTGAGGAGTTTGGTTATGTGAAAGGTTAAAAATCAAAAAGTTGGTTTTATTGTTCAAGGGTAATAGCTGTTATTCTATAGTAGGGGCATAGTGCGCTATGCCTCTATAAAATACTGTTTTAATTTTTTTGAAAGTCTTGATGCTCCTGAATGTGCGCGCTTTTCGCAGATTTTTTAACGCCCATATTACTAGAAGGATTGCTAGTAAAGATTTTATATGCGATAAAAAGGAAAATCAGAAAACCAATGATTAGCACACTCATTGCAATAGATCTTGAGTGCCGATATGGTGGCTCACCTTTCTTGACTCGCTCCCATTCGCTTTTTAGTATATCTTGTGAATAATCAGAAGCTTTGTTGATAGCTTCAAATGCTTCCTTATAATCAACATTCTTGTTTTTATTTAGTTGGTTTTGAGTTTGTATAGCTGTTTCAAGAAGACGCAGTAACTCTTTGTGTTCAGACTCATTCTTATTCAGACGTAACTTCACTCTGTAGAAAGCCTCTGCTGCTACACTGCGCATTTCTCCAATCTTTTCCTTTTCAAACTTGAAGTTTTGAATATCTATATCTGAAGAATTTGGGCTTCGAGCTTCTTCCATAGCCCGGCACAGGGCTCGGGCAGATGAAAAGAATAGTGATAAGTCATCACGTAATCCGTTAATCCATTCTTGACGAAATTCAGACACTTTTTGTTCTTTCGATGATACAAGGCCAACAAAAGAGAAAAAACCACCAACAATTGCAGTAAACATAATTCCTGCCATTGTGATGAAATTGTTGTAAAAAATATCTTCCAAAATAATCTTTCCTTTTCCGTTTTGGTAAGTAAGCTCCATTCATTGCGTAGCTTTTAACCATTGGAAATTACAGAATGAAATCGACCTGAACAAATCAGTTAGTTACAAAATCTGTTGAGTCGATCAACAACCATGAATGAATACAGGCTGGATTGCTGTGAATAAAACAATCCAGCCTGAATCGGTGGGTACAAAAAACAGTGTGTTACTGCTGTAAGGCTTTTAAAACACTTTGCAGGCTGTCGTTGGCGTCGCCGAACAGCATGCGGGTGTTTTCGTGGACAAACAACGGGTTACCT
>Ga0256833_1003923_pt1 | contig 10087 bp, 5 predicted proteins | sample 356284metaG_FD_190535 | JGI IMG/M metagenome (GOLD analysis project Ga0256833, IMG submission 190535) | Hydrothermal vent microbial communities from Mid Atlantic Ridge, Atlantic Ocean - 356-284 | ecosystem: Environmental > Aquatic > Marine > Hydrothermal vents | place: Atlantic Ocean: Mid...
CTTGTTTTGGATATTCTGTTTTTTGTATTTGCATCGTTCCAGCATCTGTTTGTCGTGCAAACATGCGTTATGCAGCTTCTTGTTTCGGTTCAGCTGCTTCTAACTTCCTTTATTTCGTGGAAAAACAATAATAATTAAAGACGTTTAGGAGGTGGGTATGAAATATTTTGTAAAGGTGGTTGCAGGAATTTTAATCCTGCTGTTTGCATTTTCCGTATTTTCTTTTTCGGGCTGCGCACCCGCACAAAAACCGCTTAACGTTATAATTCTCTGGCATAATCATCAACCGTTTTACAAAAATCCGCTGTCTAACGAATACATACTTCCGTGGGTAAGGCTGCACGGTGTAAAAGATTACTACAGAATGCCATATGTAGTGTCGAAATACCCCGATATAAAAGTTTCTTTCGATCTGTCAGGTTCACTCATTGCACAGCTGAAAGATTACATTAACGGTGCGGAAGACGACAGGGAGAGAATTTCGTTAACGCCCGTCAAAAAACTTACCGTTACGGACAAATGGGAAATGCTTCAAATTCCGGGGGGATTCTTTGATATAAATTGGGATCATATTCTAAAGAAGATACCTATGTATAAATCGGTACTCGACGAAAGGCAAGACGCTTTCAAAAAGTTCGGCGGATTGCCGCAATCAGAAAAAGTGGAAAAAATAGTTTCTTATTTTCCGGATCAATACTATACGAATCTTATCGCACTTTTCAATTTGTTCTGGATGGACAACGAGTACGTGCAAAATAACTCTGTGCTCAAGCCTTTGTACGATAAGGCATTTCATAACGAAAATTACACTGAAGATGATATTCGCACCATTATGTCAGCGCAAAATAAAATTTTAAAAAAGATATTTCCGGAATACAAATCTCTTATTGAAAAGCACCAAATAGAGGTTGTTACAACGCCTTATTCTCATCCGATTTCCGCATTGCTTACCGATTTCGGTTGGGATAACGACCTTAAAATGCAGATTGATAAGGCTAACAATGTCTTTAAGAGCGTGTTCGGAACGGTTCCTAAGGGTGCTTGGTCTCCCGAATGTGCCATAAACGATGCTTCACTTAACATGTTCAAAAATGCGGGATGGAAGTGGACGATTTCGGATGCCGATAATTTGAACCAGTTGGGTGTCGATGTAAGGAATGATCCCAAAGCGCCTTTTAAAGCGTACTATGTGGACGGAGTTACCGTATTTTTCAGGGATCGCTATCTTTCCGACGGAATAGGGTTCAGGTACTCCGGAAAAAGCGTAAATGATGCAGTGAATGATTTTGTAAATTCTCTTTTGAAAGTGGAGAAAGAGAATACAAGCGGAAATCTCGTTTACACAATCGCACTTGACGGAGAAAATGCGTGGGAGTACTACGAAAACGACGGAAACGACTTTTTAAATGCGTTATACGGCAAGCTTTCCGAACTTCAAAAGGAAGGCAAGATAAGAACTGTAACTCCTTCCGAATATATAGAGAAATTCGGCAGAGGCGTTACAGTAAAAACGCATAAAGTGAAAGTGCTTGATCTGCAAGGAAAGGATATTTCGAATATCACGCGTTATTCGGACCTGCCGGTAAAGGAAATAAACGGAGAGTTCGGGGAATCGAGCTGGGTAAATCAAACCCTTGATACGTGGATCGGAGAAAAGCAGGAAAATATGGCATGGATGATGCTCAAAGCCGCACGGAATACGCTAATTTCGGCACACCTAAGCGGAGATACGCTTCTCAAGGCGGATGAAGATTTGATGAGAGCGGAAGGAAGCGATTGGTTCTGGTGGTACGGAAGCGATCAGGATTCTGGAAACGACAAGAGCTTTGACAGGCTCTTTAAGATGTATCTGTTTGAAATTTATAAACTTTCCGGGAGAATGCCTCCTGCATACCTATTCGGAAACTATTTTCCGGACGGAACCCCCTACAGAAGTGTCGTAATAAATTTGGAAAAAGGTAAACCTTCTACTATTCCGGTTATTCAAAAAGGAGTAAGTATAAAAATTTTATATGACGGCTCTTCTCTTAAAGCATCCGTTATTGCGCCTTCCAATTTTGTAAAAATGGCTGTTTTTGACGGAGAAAGCATAAATCAGCCCTTCTTTTTAAGCAGTAAGCCAGTCAGAAGTTTTCATATGAATCCGTTCCCGTTTGACGTATCTAATATAGGGCTACCGGTTGATAAAGCATTTTCATTGTTCAGTAACAACGGGAATTTGAACGGTGAATCAATAGTTGTGCCAATTGATGAAATCAAGAATAAGAAAAATATATTCGTCGCATTTGCCGGCGGTAAAAAAGGCGCACTTCTTCCCTACACAATACCTATTCGTTTAAAGCTTCCGCTTGAGGTAAAAGGAAATCTTATAGGAGAATTACTTGACGACGAGGGAGACGATAACGGGCCGGGAACATACGTTTACCCGCTTGCGGACGTATTCAAACAGGCTGGCAGGGGATTGTTCGACTTGATTTCATTTAAGATGATTGATAGCGGTAATTCTTATATATTGCAGTATAAAATGGCAAATCTCGGCGGTAATCCGTGGAACGGCCCGAACGGCATATCATTCCAAATTCTTGAAACTTACATAGATTTTAAAGAAGGAGGTAAGACTTCCGCTATTACGAAAGGGCCTAACGTTAGATTTGACAAAAATCATCCGTGGGATATTGCAATTCGCATCGCAGGTTGGTCTTACGGCAATTATATTGAACTTTCGGACGGGACGAAAATCGAGGGAGAACTTTCCATTCAGGCGGATCAGGGTAAGAATCTCATTACCGTTGCCATTCCTAAAAAGTATATAAATATAACCGACAAATACAAACCGTATATAGCTGTCATTTCGGGCAGTCAAGACGGTTACGGCGAAGGTTACTGGAGAAAGGTAAATATTACTGCATCGGAATGGAACCTCGGCGGAGCAGATCCTGCGGCGTTCAATGCGGGTGTTTCTTCGAATGTGTGCGACCTCTTTGTCCCGGAAAATACTTCGCAAAAGAAAATACTGACAAGCTATAATGTGGATAAAAAGGAACTTGCAACAATCCCCATGCTTCCGCTCGAAAAAATAAAGCCTTTACCCAAACTTACCGGCATTATTAGTGTAAAATCCTCAAAAGTGATAAAACCCGGTGATGTGTTGCACGTAAGTGTCATTTTGAAGAACATAGGAAGCGGTGAACAAAAAGACGATCCGAACAATAACGAATTTTCCGTTGTCATTCCTTCGGATACGTATCTTCCCGACAAAAGCGTCAAATCGTCAAACGGAACCGTAAAAATAGAAAACGGAGAACTGCTCTGGAACGGAAGCATAGCGCAAAACGGAAGCGTTACAATATCGTTCGATCTCAAAATTAAAGACGGTGTGCCGAACGGTAAGAAAATTCTTCTTAACGGAACGATTTTCGAGGATTCAAACGGAGACGGAACTGATGACAAGCACATAAAGATTTCAAATGCAATTGTTACGAATTATCCGGTTAATTTAATCATACCTCTTAACAGTGATACGTTTACGAGAAACGGTAGCAAATCAAAAATCGGAAATGCAAAAGCCGAATTTATTGACAAGTGGAATGATGTGGGAGCACCGATTCGGAGCATTGTCGAAGCTCTCGGAGGAACTTATACGTTCGATAGAAGTAATAAGAAAATTACCGTGACGTTTATGGGCAGTAAATACGAACACTGGATAGGGCAGAATAAATCTCTTTTGAACGGGAACGCAGTGCCTCTTTATCCTGGCGACCCGGATGTGAGGAGCTTTATTGAGAACGGAGAACCCATCCTTCCTTTAAAGGGCATTGCGTATGCGTTTAAGCTGAACTATTCGTTTGATAAGGTGAAAAAAGAGGTAAAAATCAGTTATGTGCCCTGAACGTAAAATTGCATTTTTCGGGATTTCTTTCGGTAAGCTGGCGTATATTAGATTTATGAATGAAAAACACGTATTATTGTTGGTATATTTGATTATTGACAGAAAAATTTTTAGTTATACAATTAATAGTGGCAGATTAAACATTTGTTAATTTTGTAAAAAATGGGAAAGGAGGTCGTTATGAAAAAAAGATTGGTTTTGGTGGTGAGCGTGCTTCTTATTGCCGCAATGTTTTCCGTCGTTTTTGCAGGTTGCGGCACAAGCAAACAGGCACAAAAACCAAAAGAACAAGCCAAACCTATTACTATCACGATTTGGCATTCGTGGAGTGGTTCCGAGCTTGACGTATTAAATGATGCTATTTCCAAGTACACGAAACAGCATCCGAATGTGACTGTCAATCAGTTGCAGGTTCCGTTTGATCAACTAAAGAATAAATTTCAGACTGCGGCAGCTGCGGGAGGTGGCCCTGACATTCTCGTAGGCCCGGCCGATTGGATTGGTGATTTTACGAAGGCAAACCTTATAGCTCCCATAGATTCGTATGTGGACAGCAATTTCCTTTCGCACTATGTTAAAGGTGCTATAGACCAGGTTACCCTGAACGGTAAGATGATGGCGATGCCGGAGTCAACCGAATGCGTTGCACTTGTTTACAACAAAAAACTCGTTAAAACAGTTCCGAAAACTACGGACGATCTTATCAAACTTGCCGATTCGATGCACAAAGGAGATACGTACGGACTTGTTTACAACACCGGATTCTATTTTACTGCAGGATATTTCTTTGCAAACGGGATGAAACTCTTTGATAAGGATTACAATCCCATAGTGAATCAGGGAGACGGTGGCGTAAAAACTCTTGAATTCCTGAAGAAGCTCGCTGATGATCCTAATATAATAGCAGCCAATGATTACGGAAAAGCGGACTCCATGTTTAAAGAAGGAAAGGCTGCGATGATTATCAACGGTCCGTGGGCTGTGGGCGATTACGTTAAGGCTCTCGGTGATGGAAACGTAGGTGTTGCACCAATGCCTGTTTCTTCTATTTCCGGAAAACCGTTTGCACCGTTTGTTAATACAAAGGATTTCATGATTAATGCAAATTCAGACGATGCACACAAGAAAGCCGCTATGGATTTCGTAAAATTCCTTACGAGCAAAGAAATGGAGCAGGAATTCTTTGAGAAGGCAAAACACATTCCTTCGAACACGGAAGTAGAAACAGGTTCGGATCCTATTATCAACGGATTTATTACTCAGATGAAAACCGGCGTTTCCATGCCTATCGTTCCGGAAATGGGTGCCGTATGGGATCCGATGCAAAATGCAATCGATTCCGTTCTTGCAGGAAAAGCAACTCCTCAAAAAGCCATAAATGATGCCGAAAACGCCATACTAAAGAAAATAAAGAGCATGAAGGGTTCCGGATAAATGATTATTAAAGGGCGCATTTAACATGCGCCCTTTTTAAGAGAGGTGCGGTATGGTTGATTATTCTAATATAGACTTGTGGGAAAGAATCAGAAGAAATAAGCTTGCTTACAAATATATATTGCCCGCTGCCATTGTAATGGGCATCGTTACCGCTTATCCCATTCTTTACGAAGTATGGATGGCATTCACGAATTTCACAATAATCAATTTGAAAAATCCACACCCTGCCTTTGTAGGACTTAAAAATTTTATAGAGATTTTTAAAAATAACGTTCCTCTCGAAAATTTTAATTTCTGGCGAACGTTGGGCTTCAACCTCATATGGACATTTGTAAACGTTTTCTTTCATGTGGTTATAGGCTTGAGCCTTGCCGTTGCATTGAATACGCCTCGCCTTGCGTTGAAAAAAGTGTACCGTTCTTTGCTTATTATTCCGTGGGCTGTTCCAGCTTATATCAGTGCCCTTATATGGCGAAACATGTTTGATACGCAGTTCGGTGCCGTAAATTTGCTTCTTGCAAAGCTTGGCATGCCTCATAATATTGCGTGGCTTACCAATCCGAACGCACCGATCAAATTTCTCTCCATATTGCCGTATGCTTTTTATGCGGATCTTATTACGAACGTATGGCTCGGTTTCCCGTTTATGATGGTTGTTGCACTGGGAGCGTTGCAAAGCGTCCCGAAGGAACTTTATGAAGCTGCACGAATAGACGGTGCAACCGAGAGGCAGCAGTTTTTCAGTATCACTTTGCCACTTATACGTTTTGCAATGACTCCTGCTATTATGCTCGGTTTAATATGGACGTTCAATCAATTCAACGTAATATACCTTGTTAGCGGCGGAGGGCCATTGGGTGAAACGGAAATTCTTGTCACTCAGGCATATAAGCTTGTGAATCCTGCCGGGCTGTTCGGTGTTGCAAGTGCTTTCGGTTTGATAGTTTTCTTTATCTTGCTGTTTATTACGTTAGTTACAAACAGAATCTCCAAGGCAACGGAGTCTGCAATATGAACAATAAAATTAAAATTCGCATAAAGCATGTTTTTCTTCACATATACATTATTTTCTGGATTGCGGTTGCCGTTTTCCCTATTCTCTGGATTGTCTCCATGGCTTTGGATCCGAGAAATATTTCAAAGCCCACCACTCTCACGCTAATACCTCCGGGTGCTACTTTGGCAGCTTTTAAAAGGGTAATTATGCGGCCGTACGAGGGAGCGAACGTCTCGTTTGTACGCCTTTTGTGGAACAGTATTCTTGTTGCAGGCGGTACTGCACTTTTTTCTGTTGCAATCGGTTCGACAGCCGCTTATGCGTTTTCACGTTTTAAATTTCCGGGCAGACAGGCCGGAATGTTGAGTTTTCTTGTTATTTTTATGCTGCCTGCAAGTGCAACTCTTGCCCCTTTGTTTGTTATTCTTACCGTGATTCATATCAGAAACTCCCTTCTCGGACTTGTTTTTGCCTATACTTCTTCAACGTTACCGTTTGCAATATGGAACCTTAAAGGATATTTCGATACCGTACCGAAAGATCTTGAAGAGGCGGCACTTGTGGACGGATGTGACAGAAACTCCGCTTTTTTCAGAGTAATTCTTCCTCTTTCTACTCCCGCACTTGCCGTCACGGTGCTTTTTGCATTTATGAATGGCTGGACGGAATGGATGCTTGCCTGGACTTTCCTTACGAAGCCAAAGAGTTTTACTCTTGCGATGACACTTTATAATATGGTTGGGCAATGGAATACGCCGTGGTCTAATTTTGCTGCCTTTTCGATACTTGTATCTCTGCCGATCATTATAATATGGTTCTTGTTGCAAAAGTATATTGTTTCCGGCCTTACTCTCGGTGCGGTTAAAGGATAAAATTACTCACTGGACAATTGGTAGAAAAGACGGAATAGGCACTGCCATTTCCGATAAATCCTATGTTTATTTTACCATAGGAAACGGAAGGCTTACGGAAACATACTTTCCCTCCCCCGATCAAATTGTTTTGCATTCAATTACTCTCTTTTTGAACGGCGAGAAAAGTGAAACCGAATTTGAGAGATCCGTAAAAATTCCCTATAAAAACGCTCCTATTTATAGAATATTATCGTCTGTTGTAAAAAAAGAGATTTTTACCGATCCCGATTCGGATACCCTTATTTTGTGTTATCGTGTAAAGAACAGGCATAATATTTTAAAAATTGCTTTCCCTTTTCGCTTTAGTATTTTAGAAAAGTCGGAAAACAATGTTCTTATCAGGATGAATGGCATATATATATTCGTGCGTCTTGATAGGAAATTTTTAATTGACTCTTATGACAAGTTCTTGTTGTTGAAAATTTCAGATACTGATTTTACTGTTTTTATTTCTTTCGGTAGGCACGAAGATTTGGGTTTTAATAAAAACATCAATGTGAACGTTTCGAGAGAGCGCTTTGTTGCAGAGTGGAACAATTACGTTGAAAGCTTTGATATGGCCGGAAAGGGAATGCTTTACAGAAGGAGCCTTATAACCATAAAATCGATGGAAGACAAAAACCATAGAGGTGCGGCTGTTGCGTCTCTTGCAATTCCGTGGAGAAGCCGAGCGGAGCTTTCCGAGAAAAACGGTTATCATCTTGTATGGGTGAGAGATCTGTTCTTTTCCGCTCTTGCCATGCATCTTGCAGGAGACACTCGGTTTGCAAACAGTGCCCTTAATTATATGCTCAATAAGCTTATGAGGCCTGACGGAAGCTTTAAACAAAATACAACTGTTGCCGGTGAAGAGCGGTGGCATGCAACTCAAATGGATCAGGTGGCTTTGCCTGTTATTTTTTCTTATATGCTCAACAGGTACGATCTTGTTTCCGAACTTGAGAAAAGTGTAAATTTCATTTTAAAAAACGGGCCTTGGAGTGAGCAGGAGCGTTGGGAAGAAATTTCCGGTTTTTCACCGTATGCAATGAGTTTACAATGGAAAGCGCTCGAGTATTACGCTGATATGAGGAAAAACATGGGGCTTGGTTACGAAAACTACAAAAACAAAGCAAAGGAGTTCGCCAGGAATATACCGCGGTTTTGCTATACAAAATCCGGTGTATTTTATCCTCATCAATATTTTGTCCGTGTCTCGCATGGCAATCCGGACAAAGATATAATAAGTTTGAAAGGAAAAACTTTTTCTGCCCGTGAAATGATTTCTGCGGATTTTCTTTACCTTGTTTTTACCGAACTTTATCGCCCTGAAAGTCAAATGATTAAAAACAGCATTGAAGTGGTGGATCGCATTTTGCGTGTGGAAACGCCCAAAGGTATTTCTTTCTATCGGTATAACGGTGATACGTATGGATTTGACGGTTCCGTTCCTAAGGGAAGGCTCTGGGTAATTCTTACTGCGGAGCGTGGAATTTACGAAATGCTTTTGGGAAATGATGTATCGCATTTTCTTTCTTCGGTCGAGCATTTTGCGACATCTTCATTCATGCTGCCCGAGCAGGTTTTTGAGAATGGACTTCCTACCGAATCGGCGGCTCCGCTTGCATGGAGCCACGCAGCTTATATCATTCTTTATGAACTGGCAAACAAAAGGAGAAATTTGTTTTCTCCACTTGTTCACAAATAAGCTTCCGGAACGGGCAAAACTATTCTATTTTGTATTGATGTTTGGAGAACTGTTTTAAGGAATCATATCGCACATCTTCAAAAATTCTATTTTGCTATCGGTTATGATTACCGCGCTTCCGAGTCCGTTGTCTGAAAGTGTGTCGAGATCCGCATATTCTTTTCCGTTAATTGTTTTTGTGTTTTTAATGTCTTTATCGTTAAAGTACCCCAGCACCTGAGTTTTCGGTATGTATATGTCTCCGTTCATGTATTTTATGTCAACGTCTTTTTTGCTTAAAGTCGTTGAATGATACACCCAGCCGAGCAGGGCTCCGTAAAGTCTTACTCCGACATTTTCTCCGTTCACCGTGAGCCCGCCGAAACCGCACTCTCCTTTAACTTTCAGCGTGACGATGCCATTTGCATCTGTTTTTGTCCCGTACTTTCCTATCGGTTTGTTTACTATGGGCTTTCCGTTTGCATCGGTTATGAAAAGCTTTATCGTTTCTTCGGTATCTTCCGGAATTACAACCGTGCTGTCCCCTCTGCCGAACAGTTCTTCAGCCGTTTTCACGGGCGGCAGCGGAGTCGCTTTGTAAAAAACATAGAACGGGCTGCCTCCGATTGTATATTTACCGATTTCGTTAAACGTAACCTTTTTCGAAAATATCCTGTATCCGTTTTCTTCTTTTGAGTCGATATGCACTTTCTTACCCGAAGGGAAAACAATATCAAAGCTCGTTTCGGTTGCTTCTTTTTCTATGTACCCGCTTATATTTACGGTTTCGTTTGCGAAAATATTGGAGTAGGCAACCTCTGCGCCGGAGCAACATACGTCTATAAGCGGTCTGTCATCGTTAAGTACAATCCATTTCATTTCATTTATGTAGCGCTCGGAATAATCTTCCAGGTCAAATATAGAAGAAAGTCTTGATTTTCCTACATTATTGTAGGTGAATAAATCAAAATTCGAAATAGTTATGTTCTGCGTAAGATTAACCGTTTTTTCCAAAATGTTTTCCGGAGAAACGAGTTTTATTATATGCACTCCTTCCGGAACGTTTTCCAATTTGCACGGTGTTGTTTTTCCGGTAAAATTTCCGTCAAGATAAACCGTGTAGGGAAATTTTAATAATGTGTAATTTTGCTCCGGATCAACGTTAATGACAAATTGGCTATTTT